>Ga0208718_1000001_pt1 | contig 179785 bp, 131 predicted proteins | sample LakMenE29Apr09ns_FD_150743 | JGI IMG/M metagenome (GOLD analysis project Ga0208718, IMG submission 150743) | Freshwater microbial communities from Lake Mendota, WI - 29APR2009 deep hole epilimnion ns (SPAdes) | ecosystem: Environmental > Aquatic > Freshwater > Lake > Epilimnion/Euphotic zone ...
CCTCTAATAGTATAAAGAATATAGCGTAAATGGGTGGTGGTCTTCTTCAATTAGTAGCTTATGGAGCACAGGATGTTTATTTAACTGGTAATCCTCAAATTACCTTTTTCAAAGTAGTATATCGTCGCCATACTAACTTCGCAATTGAGGCAATTGCTCAAACTTTTAATGGAAGCCCTGGATATGGTAATCGTGTAACTTGCCAAATATCTCGTAATGGTGATTTAGTACATCGCATGTATTTATCACTTTTAATGCCTAATGATGCATCAGTATATTGCGCTGGTTATGGATTACGTGTAATTAATAATATTGAAATTGAAATTGGAGGACAAAAAATAGATAAGCATTATTCTCATTGGCTATATATTTGGAATGAACTTTCTTTACCTAAATCAAAACGATTAGGTTACAATAAAATGGTTGGTATGTCTGGTAGTGGTGTGCCTGGTAGTGGTTCTGATACTGCAACAGAACAAGCTGCTAAGGGTATAGGTGATTTAATACGTGGTAGAACACTTTATATTCCATTAGAATTTTGGTTTTGCCGAAATGTTGGTCTTGCCCTTCCTTTAATAGCGCTTCAATACCATGAAGTTAAAATAAATATTCAATTTGAAACTGGCGCTAATTGCGCAGGTAGTGCATCCAACGTCCCAAGTACTTTTCCTACAGCAACTTTATGGGTTGACTATATATTCCTTGATACTGATGAACGCAGACGATTTGCTCAACTATCACATGAATATTTAATAGAACAATTACAATTTACAGGTTCAGAATCTATGTCCACAGGAGGTATTAAAGCAAAACTAACATTTAATCATCCATGCAAAGAAATTGTTTGGTTTATTAATAAAAAGGTATCTAATACACAATCAGTTATTAATAATAACTGGTTTAATTATACATCAGCAACATCAGCTTTAATTGCTCTACCTTATACTTATAATTATGGAACTCAATCTCTTCGCGAAGGCAGTTCTACATCAGCAGGAGGTGTTCCAAATGGAACAGTAGCATCACTTAATAATACTAGAACCGCAAAACTTACGCTTAATGGCAATGACCGTTTCTCAGAACGCCCAGGTTCATATTTTAATCTCATACAACCTTTCCAACATCATGAAAACATTCCAACAAATGCGGGTATTAATGTTTATTCATTTGCCCTTAAACCGGAAGAACATCAACCTAGTGGAACTTTAAATATGTCACGTATTGATACAGCTACACTCGCAATTGATTCTGGAATTCAATCCGGCGATAACGCATTTTTAAATGTATATGCTGTCAATTATAATGTTCTACGTATATTATCAGGCATGGGTGGTTTAGCTTATTCTAATTAATTTGTTTGTGTCCAATTATTCAAGCAAATTTAATTATTAATATTATTAATTATAATATGTGTATTAATCCTTTTTTTTTTCTCCTCTAATAGTATAAAGAATATAGCGTAAATGGGTGGTGGTCTTCTTCAATTAGTAGCTTATGGAGCACAGGATGTTTATTTAACTGGTAATCCTCAAATTACCTTTTTCAAAGTAGTATATCGTCGTCATACTAACTTCGCGATTGAAGCAATTGTACAAACCCCCACTGGTGGCAATACGTTTGGTTCCCGTGCGAGTTTTCAAATAACTCGTAATGGTGATTTAATTCATCGTGTATATTTTTATTGTAATATTAAAGCAGAAAATGCTACTGTCGCACTTGTTCCTAACTTTGGTCAAAAATTATTAAAAACTGTTGAACTTGAAATAGGTGGTCAACGAATTGACAAACATTATTCTGAATGGCTGTATATATGGAATGAACTTTCACTTCCAGTTGGAAAACGTGAAGGATATAATACTATGGTTGGAGCTAATCCGCGAAATATATGCACAAAACTTACTAGCGGGAGTTCATATGAACTTTATGTTCCCTTAGAGTTTTGGTTTTGCCGTAATGTTGGCCTCGCACTCCCTTTAATTGCTCTTCAATATCATGAAGTTAAAATTAATGTTGAATATGAATCTGAATCAAATATGAAAGATTATACTGCTACCAACTTTACTTATGAAGAAGAATTAGCCGCAGGATCTGTAAGTAATATAATTGTTAATACAGCTGGTGTTGCCTACACTAGTATCCCTACTGTTATCTTTGGAGGTGGAACACCACCTGTTGGTGGTGTTCTACCTACAGCAACAGCAGTACTTAGTAGTGGAACTACTGGGACTGTAACAAGTATAATACTTAACACAGCTGGTTCTGGTTATACTACAGCACCAGCAATAACTTTTTCAACAAGTGGTTCTACAACAACAGCAACAGCTACAGCATTTTTGGGGGCTAGTGCCAATAATAATACTTCTATATTCCCAGCAACAGCTGCGGGCCAATTATCATTAACATCACCAACTCTATGGGTTGATTATATATTCCTTGATACTGATGAACGCCGACGATTTGCCCAACTATCGCATGAATATTTAATAGAACAACTTCAATTTACTGGAACTGAATCTATAACAAAGGGTGATAGTATGAAAAGTATAAGAATGAATTTTAATCATCCATGCAAAGAATTAATATGGACTGTTCGTAATAGTGAAGGTTCTGGTATATATTGGAATAATTTCTCCTCAGGTGCGGTGGGGGTGGGGTCTTCTGCTGTTATTAATGATGCTCTTGATTCCACCAATCCTATAACTAATTGTAAAATAATGCTTAATGGCAACGACCGTATGGCTCCTCGTTCAGGAGAATATTTTGGTATTGTACAACCTTACCAACATCATGAAATTACTCCTGACAAATTCCACGAAGGTATCAATGTTTATTCTTTCGCCATTAAACCCGAAGAACATCAACCTAGTGGAACTCTTAATATGTCTCGTATTGATACCGCAACATTATCTGTCGCGTCAAGTATAACTGGAAATATTAGTGTATATGCGGTTAATTACAATGTTCTACGTATCCTATCAGGCATGGGTGGTCTTGCCTATTCTAATTAATTTATAACTAGTATTACTTAGGGATGTCTTTTCATATTTTTTTATAATTATAATTAAACTTATAATTACTAGTAAAAATAAATAATTTATATATTAAGTATAATTCAAAATACGTTGAACTATATACTTTATATCATCAGGAGTTTCAATATTTTCAGGTTTATTAAAACCATGTAGATTAAAAAATTGATCAAGAGAATTTATTAACTCGCGCTTTATTTTTTCTGTATCTTTGCTTTCTAAATTTTGTTTTAATTTATGTAATTTTTTTAAAAATTTTGAATATGATTCTATCATGAATGCTTCATCTATACTGCCAATCTCATTATAATCAAATATTCTTTCATATTTCTTTATATTATTTTCACATATATATAAATATTTCTTAAATATTTTTATTAATTTTTCTAAATTATCAATAGAAAATTTATTTTCTTCTTTTTCATCATTATTATTTTGTGATTCAGATTCCACAAGTATTTTTAAAAAATTAATTACAAAATTTGCTAATAATATTGGTTCATCTTTATTGCTGTCAGTGGGTGTTTCTGACATATTATTTATTTTATTTGTAATATTAGAAGTTAGTAAATTTATAAGTTCTTTAATTTTTGTTTCAATATCTTCTGAACTATTATTTTTTAATAATACTTCTAATTCTGATAAAAAAGTTTCAATATCTTGATTTATTTTAATAACATTTGAAACTTCAATAGCATCAGCATCTTTAATAGGTTGTTGATTACTAGCATCAGCAGGTACTCCTATTTTCATATTTTCTTCATTATCAGCAGAGTTAATTTTATATATATTTTTTAAATTTTTAAATATATCTTTTAATAATGTTGTTAGTTCGGTAAGACCCTCATCATCTTCATTTGTCATCTTATCTACCTTTTTTTTTAATTTTGTTATTAATTTCTTTAATTTTTTTCTTTTATTGGAACTATCATTATTTGCTTCTATTGCTTCTTTTTTTTTATCTTTCATAATTTTTTCTTTATCATCAATCCCTTTTTCAATATGTCCTTTTAAATCTTTAAGACTAATATAATTAATTAAATCATCTAATAAACTTTCGCCAATATCACGTTTTTCAATTTTTAAAATATCTTTTAAAAATTCATAATCAGTATCAGAATATTCTGATAATAAAATATCTTTTATATCTTTTATATCGTCTGAATGAAAACATATTATCTTCTCATAATTATCCCCTTTAATATATTGTAATGATATATTGCGTAGGTTATCATTCATTTACTTTATATAGTATCCTTCTAAAATAATTAGAGATTTATATATTAAAACTTTGTTGCGATTATACTTGTAAATAACCAAATAAACATAGTAAATAATGATAATGATTTTGATAATTGCTTTCTCTCATCATAATTTAATATCTTAACATCGTCATCTTCATTTTCGTCTTTGAATTCTGTTTTATTTTTAATATTTAATATTATTGGAATTATTATCAATAATATTATTAATGATGTATGAATTAGCAATCTGGTTATTCCATTTGTTCCCATATAAAAATAGTAAAATAATGTTCTTATAGTATTTATAATTCCATTAAAGTTCATATACTTAACATCAAAACTGTTATCTATATTAATAAATAATACAATAAACCAAAATATTATAATATATATAATGGCATAATATATAAAGCCTTCATAAAATGTTTTAATAATATTAATATCTATACACCATTGAACCATGATTATAGTTATATATCTAATAAAAAAAGTTACTATAATAAATACTATTCTGTCATCAAATGTTATTGCTAGTTCTTCAAGAGGATTTTTAGGGTCATTTTCAAAATTATTTATTTGTTGAATAATAAACATATCATTCTCTTTCTTTTTTTCTTTGTCTTTTTCTTTGTCTTTTTCTTTGTTTTTTGAATCATAATAATTATCAATATCTTCTGATAATTTTCCTATCTTATTCATATCATTGTCATCATCGTCAATTTCATAATTCATATATGGTTCTAGTTCCTCTTTTTTTAATTCTTTGTATTTTCGTGTGTTTAAAAAATTGTTTTTTAAGTCGTCATTTAAAGTACCGCCATAAATGACTTTTCTTCTAATATTAGTAAGTTCAGTTAATTCTTCTAATGTTTTTACTAATTGTTGTATATCAATATTATCAGTTTTAGCTTTACTCAAATTTTTTTCATAATAATCTATTTTATTATTTAAAAATAAAAGTAAGATTTTACTCAGTAAAAAATACAAATTAATATCAGTATTATTATTTAAATTTACAATAAAATTTTGTATTTCGTCAATAGTTTCTTTATTATTCTCAATAAACTTAGGGATTAAAGGTTTATTATTAATATTCTTTATTATAAATTTAGGAATAGAAGAATTTTTTAATTCAGTAAAAAATTCTTCTAAATTTGAAAATTCAAAGTTAATTGGGAGTGTAATTAACCCTTTTACCACCATTCGTTGAAAGTATGTTAATTCTGATTCTGGTATAGTTAGAATTAATAAAAATTTTCTTTTATTATTATTGAAACCATGGCTAATATAACCTTGTGAAATTAAAGCTAATTTTTCAATAATTAGCTTTAATACATTGTAATAATCTTCCTCTGTTGGTACATAATGCGAGTCATTTTCATTTTCTTCATTAACCATATGTGGTTGCTGTTGTGGTTGCTGTTGCTGTTGCTTTTGCTTTTGCTGTTGCTGTTGTGGTTGTGGTTGCTGTTGCTGTTGCTGTTGCTGTTGCTGTTGCTGTTGCTGTTGCTGTTGCGGTTGCTGTTGCGGTTGCTGTTGCTGTTGCTGTGGCTGACGCTGTGGCTGACGCTGTTGAATTCTCTTAATTTTACTATATTCTAAAAATTTTTTTTTATATTCTACAAATTTTTTATTGTGCAAATTTTTTATTAAATAACTATTTAAGTTTAGTCTTAATTGGTCTAATTTTTTTGTTTGTGTTTTTATTATTTGTGAATTTAAATAGTTATATATTAGATATATAAAATATATAAAATAATTCTTTTTATTATCATAATTATCTAATTTTATATATTCTGATAAATCAAATAATCGTTTTAAATATCTTTTATCTATTTTAGAAATAAGATTATCAGAATATTTAGTAAGTAATGATTCATCTTTAAATTTTTTAAAATGTATTAAATAAAGAATCTTAATAAATATAATTAATTTATTTACAAAATTTTCTAAATTTGTATAAGCAATTTCCCAACTCGCGGTACTAGTAATTTTATATTCACCATTATTATATGTAAATGTGTATTTTACACTATTGGATTTATTATATTTCATTAATTCATCAAAAATTTTTTTTAATAAATATAATTCAGCCTTATCTCTTTCAATTTTTTTATTTTTTTTTCCTTCTTCTTCAATATCTGCATAATATGCTTTTAATTCTTCTTTTTCATCACTATTAAATTCTGTATGAATTTCTCCTATTATTTTTTTTTCTTCGTCTTCATCATATTCCATTAATTCATCTTCATCATTTTCCATTAATTCATCTTCATCATTTTCTCTTCTTTCTTCTAAACTATCTAAATCATCTTTTAATTCTGATTCTTTTTGATCATCTTCCATTAATTCTTCTTCTTCATCTCCTCCATCTTCTGATAATTTTAAATTTTTTAAATTTTTTAATGTTTTTATCGCAATTTGTAACGTTTTATCTAATAAATTTCTTATATTAGATTGTTCGGCAGTTACTTCATCTTTATTTTGAGCACCACTTAATGATGATGATAATTTTTTAACTAATTTTATCGCAATTTGTACTAATTTGTTTGATTGTTCACCTTCTTCTAATTTTAATGTTGTTTCAACCAATTTTTCTGCTGATAATAATTCACTATTTACTGTTTTTATATCTTCTTTTTTTCTTTTTTGTTCTTCTTTTTTTTGCTCTTCTTGTTTTTTATCAATTCTTTTATTAATAGGAGCTGCTCTATCAACATCTTTTTTTTTAATATTTTCTTTCAATTTTGCTTCTTTTAATAATTTTAATAAATTTTCTAATTTTTTTTTCTGTTGTTCATTATTTTGTTGTTTAACGTTATCACTAGACACATTAGGTTTTCTTTTTGAGGGAGAACCTTTTTCAACATAGGATTTTATTATTTTTGAAACATTTTTTTTTTGAGGTAAAAAACCTTCTTTTAATTTATCATATAATTTATCATATTTTCCTAATGGTTTGTCTTTTGGTTCTGCTTTTGGTACTGGTTCTTGTTTTCCTGCTGCTTCCGCTTCTTTTGCTATTTCTCCATTAGTACCTCCTGCTTGTGCTACGACACTTCTAGCAATCTTACCATCAATTTCATCACTATCTTTTAGCAATCTGGCATAATTAGATATGTGTTTTATTATTTTTCTTTCTTTTGATTTAAAGTTTTTAATATTATAATATTTTTTCAATAAATTATATAATGTTGCGGGGTCTTTATTATATATATATAATAAGTTTGTATAATATTCATATCTTTTTATATCAAAGTTTTGTAAATTAATATCACTAATTAAATTAGTATTATAATCAATATTTTCATCTAGATTGTCGCTATTAATCTTGTTAAATAACATATTATAATTAAAAATGGATTTTTCATTTTCTTCATACATTATATTATACTTCCTTATTCGTATTATAGATAATAAATTATATTATTTACATTAATTATTTACATTTAGTATATAAATCATTTTCCAAATGATTGCTATTAATATTATCAGTATTGTTGTAAATAATAGAATATATGAATATATATCTCTATAATAGTAAAATAATATATTGAATGCTTGTACAATAATAAAAAACCATAGTATACATACTAAAATAGTAATAGTATTTGTATTGTACGCATTAAATATTGATTTAGGATTGTTTAATTTATTTTTTAAACAATATTCTAAATATTTTTTCAAATCCTTCTCACTAATATAATCTTTATTATTAGGGTCTGGGTATTTATTATAATCAAAAAATATTTTTTGATAATCCGTCTCTGAAAATATATCACCTTTTGATAACCTATCTAAGTTCATTTCATAATTTTTATAATTAAAAGGTATATATGAAGCGGGAAGTAATTCCAATGGTATTATTCCAAAAATGTCATAATATTTTCCATTAGTTTCAGTACCTATCTTTTCACCTATTTTAATATTATAGGGTTGAAAAAATTTACTATATAATATTTTCATTCTATCAACATTTTCACTATTTTTATTAATATCTTTATACTCTAACATATACATATCTGAATGTAAAAACTCGCTTATTTTACCAATAAGATTATAACAGCAATAATTTTCATTATCTGTTCCTTCGCAATCTTTATTCAAGCAATCTGTAATATTTGTTGATTCGTCATTGCTCATTATAGTATATCTGTATATCTATGTTTAATAATTAAAAAGATTATTTATTATTATTTATTATCTAGTATTTTTTAATATAAAATAATAATATAATATCAATATTAACATATTAAATCCATAGGCGAGTCCAAAATCAATTGTAGATACATTGTTGGCAACATTTAAAATTTCTTGGTCATCTTCATACTCATCAGGATTATTCATTTTGTCTATGTTATCACGAAATATATATTGAGCATTTTTGTTGTTATTAATGAATGTTTTATCATCATTGTTAATTTTATTATTAATACTCTTTATAATATTTGCTAAATAATTATTATTATTATTAGATGATATAGATACATATTTTGTTTCCAAAAAATTATATATGTATGTTAAATTTTTGTATTTTTCTGTTGTTATTATTAATGAATCTTTTGAATCTTGTATATATGAAAATGTATCATTTATTTCATATGTATCCTTGTATAACGTATTTGAAAATAATTTATATAAATGATATGTTTTCCTTTCGTATATTTCTTTCAATTTTATGTTCAACTCATTTTTCAATTTTCTTTTTTTTTCTTCGTCCAATACTTTATTTATTGCGAGTGTAGCATCATCATTTGCTTTCTTATATTCAATTCTATTAATATTTATATGCCCTATAATTAATAAATATTTAGCAATTATCTTTATTAAATAATTATCTTGTATTTTTTCCATATCAGAAGCTTGCATATCAGAAGTTTGACTTGCGTCATTATTATCGTCTAATATATTATTATTTGTAATCATTTCAGTTATGGTAGTATCAATACTTGCATCTTTATCTTTTGGTATATTAATAAAATTTTCAAATTCCGTATATGTAGTTAATTTTAATATAAATTTATAAGGTATTATCTTATCATTATTCTTATAAAATTTAAACTTATTATATATATCTATATTAACATCTTTGTTCTTGTTTTCGCGATTATTATAATAAATTAAATTATTATTAAACTTATTTTCCTCAAATAAATCTAAACATTTCTTTATTATTTTAAAAATATTTTTAATATTATCCTTATTAATGATATCAGTAAAATATTTATTAATACCTGTTTCATCTGTAAAAGCACTCACAGTTGTACTAAAAATATGTGGAATTACGTTGTATAGTGAACTTGCTTGTATATCTGTATAGTCTTTTTTGTATACGTCCTTAAACTTAGCCTTGTAATATTCTCTAAATTCATTATCATTATTTAAAATATTGCTATTCATGCTAGCAAATTTTAATCTATTTGAATTTATTTTAGTAATATCATAATATTTTTTGTTATCTTCGCTCTCATTTATGGGTGATGTCTTATTACTACCATCAACAGCATCTTTATTTATTTTAATATAACCGCACAATATTGAATAAAATACATTTGAAATAATATAATGATGGGTATAATTTTTGTTTCCCTTAATAATTTTATTATCGTAAAGTCTTATATATGGTGTTACAATATTATTTAATTTATTTAATGATCTTTTGTAACTACAATCTAAACATTTATAAACTACATATTTATTAAACCATGTATTAAAACATATAAATATTAAAATAAATATTATCAAAATAGCAAATGTAATTAATGGTAATAATATATTATATAATTCAATTGGATAATTGAAGCGAATTAATAAAACAGCTATGAATATAAATATTAAAACTAATATTAAAATTTTAAACAGATTAGGCTTATAACCTAAAAACATTGGGGGTGTGAAATATTCATATTCCCATAAAAATTGTGGTATTCCATTCATATTTTTTTCAGTAATATCCCAATATTTTTCATAAAATAAATTAGGATTATCATATGAAATATCAGCGGTATATATATATTCTTTATTATATGAGTTTGTGTTAGTAAGATGTTCCGTAGCTTCATAATAACTAGGTATTTTTACTTTTTTATCATATATTAAAGATACTTCTGATATTTTAGATTCAACTGTACTATCATCAAATTTTTTATTATTTGTACGAATTGCTTCTTTTAATGTATTTATATAAACTTTATTTGTATCATTTAAAAGTAGATTTTTTGATTTAATTTTTGATAATTCACTATACGCATTTAAAATATTTAGCACATATTGTATATTTTCTTTGGTTTTTATTTTGCCTTTATCTAGATTACCTAATAATAAAGTAATAATGACATTTTCTTCATCTAAATCTAATAATTTAGATTCTGTAAGTATAGATGTAGTAGATATAGCAGGAGGTGTTGATGTTTTTTTGTATTCTGATGGTTCCTTATTTTTACTATTTTCCTCTTTATTTTTTTTATTTTCATATTTAACGGATTTATTAAGAGACCATAATAATTCCTTTGTTTTTAATATTGGTTTAGTATTATTCCGAAATGTTAATACTATATTAAGTAAATTTAATAGTAATATAAATGATAACATAAAACATGGAATTATAATATTAGTTGTATAATGTCTATCTTTTTTTGATTTACTTGATAATAATAATAACCCAAGTATAATTATTCCAATTACAAATCCAATACCAATAAATAATCCAGGACTTGTATTCTGAAAATAGTTTAAGTAACCTGTTTCTTCATTTGGAACATATCTGATAATTATTATCCCAAGTATAATAGCAAATAATAAAATATGTAGAAAATTTTTATATATTTTTTGTGAATCTAATATATCACTAATTAATATATAGTAATAATATATATATATTAATATTGATAATATAAATACAAATATGATGTAAGTTTTTGAATTGAAAATATCATTAGGAAGCAATAAATTATAACTATTTTTTGCTATATTATATCTATCCGTTTCTGCCTCGCAATAGATATTATTACATTTTTGCTCCATTATTATTTTTGAAAAATCCTTAATATAATTAAAATTAAAGATAAACATAGATATATTTCTCATCTCATTTAAATATATTATAATCATAATTATAAATATTGTAAGATTTATAGTAGAAGTAATCATAATTTATAATTTTTACTTTAAACCTTATAAAGAAAAAAAGATATTGTAAGATATTGTAAAATATTAAAATATTAAAATATTAACATAATTATATATTTAGTTATGTAATGTATTGTAAGTATTGTAAAATGATATGCTTATTAATAACAGCGTTATAATTAACATTAGTAAATATATATAGTTCCCTTGAAGTGAAATTGAAAGTATATATAATGGAACTATCAATAATAAAATATAAACATAAATAAATCTAAAAATGTCATCTATTTTATTTTTTACTTTATTTTTTGCTTCCTCGCTATTATAATATTCAATTTTGTCTATATTTTTTAATGTTATCTTATAATTGTTATTATTTACATACCGTTTATATTTATTATTATTATAAATTTTTTGAATCTCATTTATAGCTGTACTATTATTTAATGTAGCATATGATATCTCATTTATTTTATATTTAGAGTATTTTTTGAGTATATCTGTTATAGCAGAATTTTTTGAATTATTTTCTTTTAAAAGAATATCTAGCTCTTTCATTAACATTATATATTCATATGTATCTGTATCAGCATATAACTCAGTTAATTTCTTTAAAATTACAGAGAAAAATATTATAAATATCAATATATATATTGATAAATTATATAAGTAATTTCTGAAACCATTTTCAATAGTATTATCGCCATTCAAGCATATTTCTAAATAATCATATTTAGAAATATTTAGATATATATATATTTGACTAAACGCAAATATAATTAGAAATAGAAAAAGTCCTAATGACATATATAAATAATAATTATATATCTTCATAATATTATTTAATAATTCATTATCAACCGTAATAATACTTTTATTACGATTTAAACTCATATAATCATTAATATTACTGCTATTTATTTTGTAGAAAAAATTTGATAAATTTTTAATATCGTATATATATGATGATATATTCCACATATATGAATTTTTTACATCCAACTCATTTATTAAATTAATATCATTATTTAAACAATATTTATTAAATGTCTCTATATTTTCATATATATCACTTTGATATTTCAATTCTATTAATGGTATCATAGATATTATTATTAATAATAATAATATCATTATAAATATTTCTAATTCAAAATTTTGAAACATTTATAATATTATTAAATCTAATTATATAAAGGATATTAATTAATATTCTTTCTTATTATTGTTATAATATAAATATTGGGAAGGAGATAGAGAATCAAAATTGCCATCTTCTTCTCCATATTTATTTCCTTTTCCAATATTTTTTAATTTTTTAAAAGCATAATTATTTCCTGACATAGCACCATTTGACAATCTATAAAATTCACTCAATGATGAAACACCATATTTACAATACCATCCCTCACATTGTATTGGTGGAAATACACCAGCAACTATAACTGTTAATTCTGAAAGTTCATATGTTTTAATAATAGCCATTATATATATTATAATATATATATATTAAAAAATTAGTTATAATTATTGTTTCCTTAATCCTTTTAATAGCGATTGCATTTCTGTGTCATGAGCATCACATATGCTCCTTATATTTGCCCATTTATTTTCTGGGTCTATTAAATCAAGATCAATATCATTGTTATCTGCTTTGGTCCCTTCTTCTGTTACAATATCAGAAGTTTTTTTTACATCAATATTCCATAAATCAAATAATGTATCTAGAACATTTTCATTGTTCTTCTTAAATATTATTTCAATGTCTTCTAACAACATATTATTAGGTGCTTGCTTAATAACTTCTTCCATTCTTCTAAATCTAATAGATATTTATATATTTATATATTTATTTTTATTATTCTTATAAAAATTTTCGGCTATTTCATATGCTATCTTTTCATAAGGGTGTTCTCTTGAATAATTATTATGTATGACATCATTAATACCGATTGGAGTATCATTTCTATACATATACACCATTATATTATTATTATCAATATTATTATCAACATTATCATAATAAATCTTATTATTTGTATCAGGATTTGAACGGATATATTTAGCATATTTAAATGATTTTCTATCTAATTCTAATAAACCCATTTCTCCAATTATTTTATCAAATAATTTTGAATTATATCGTTGATATATGTGAATTTTTTCATGTATTAAAGTATTTGTTAAATTTAACTCATCGTATTTTAAAACATTTTTAGATACAAATATTATATTTTCTCGTGTATGCGGAAGTCCTTCCTCGTACTCTTTTATTATATTATTAAAACGGTTAGCATATGTGTTCGCAAATATCCATTTAATATTTGCCAAATCAGAACCATTTATATATTTACCATATTTTAATTCTTTAAATTCTTCCGTTTTTAAATATTTATCAGCATTATTTGCACAAGTTATCAATAATTCTTTTTCTTCATCCGTAAAAGAAATTGCGGTATCTTCAATATTATTGATATATTCTATATGTGTTTTTACATTTCTTGCGTGTAAATCTAATTCTGTCATATTGCGAACATATCTATCATTGTCATTTGTTAAAAATGTAGAAGTCTCTTTATATGTCATAAAATATATGTGACCTTTATCATCTTTCCCAGATATATTTATAAAATATGAGTTTTCATCTTTACCAAAATTATTATAAAATAAATATGCTAGATATAACCCATATGTTATAATTATAAATAATAATGATAATATGTAAATCATTTATGTATATAATACACTCTCTTTATTATTATAGTTTTATTTTTTTATAGTAAATGATATATATCTTTCCTATGCCTTTTCTTTATTAATATCTTTCTTAAAGCAAAATAATTCATTCGCAAAGTCTGTAATATAACCGTTGGGATTTGTTTTAATATTTTTACATATAATTTTGTTTTTGTATATAGGATTATTTACAAAATTACTTTTTTCAATAATTTTATTTATATACTTTACATCCATTCCATCAACCCCATCTCTTATTATTTTATAATTTATTTTATTAATTTTACTTTGTTTTTTATTAATTTGCGTAGATGCTCTTGATGTAGATAAAGAGCCTTTACGAGGGATATTTGCTTTATCTGATATTCCATTATTTATATTATTATTTGGAGCTGATAAAGAGCGCATCTTCATTACATATGTAGAAGGATCTAATTCTTTTTTATCTGTTATAATTTGTTTATATAATACATCTATATATGTCTTGTATATATCTATGCTAACATACCCATATGAATTTAAAGCATATGCTGTAATTTCAAATATTTGCTCTTCTTCTCTATCTATAATAATTGGCACAGCAGATTTAATTGGCGTTATAGCATAATTACCCTTAATTAAATCAGGATCAGCCCCTCCTGTTCCAGCAGTTATTTGTATTAATACTTTGCCATTTTGCTTTATTTTCATTATGCTAAAGTTATGAGTATCAGCGCATAAATATATAATATTAGAATTAACTAATATATTGTATAATTCAATAATTAGTTTTCTATACACTTTCTTCTTTTTATTAATTTCATGTATTGCGATGACATCTTTTTTATAAGTAAATAAAGGTATATGACCCATTACAAAAATTTGCTCTTTACTACTTTTTCTTCCCATAGTTCCCTCTACTTCCTTAATTATTCTCTTAATATCTTCTAAATATGCTATTCCAATGTTATAATCTTCAAATAAATTTGTATTTATTATTATAATTATGTTATTTTTATTATATCGCACGCCAATATTATCTATATATATATATATTCCATTTTCACATAGTTTTGCTTCTGTTAATTCATCATTCATATCACGCAATTGCTCAAGGGTAGGTAAACTAATTTCATCATAGTTATTTGTATTAATCGCATTTTTAATTTTTTGTAAATAATATTTTTGCGTATTAATATTGCAATCCTTCTTTAAATTGTCTTCAAGTAATGATATAACAGGGCTAGTGCTTTTAGCTTCACTAGTTTTACTAGCAAAACTAGTTTTATCTTTTATATCAGTATCTACATCATGATTCCCTACTGCTATATATATATCCTTGTTCATTCTATATAATTTATCATATCCTGTGCGCAATACTTCTGTAAAATATAATTTAAATTCTTTTTCATTAATTTTCTTTTTATTAGTATACCAATTATCACCAGCTATATATAATTGTTTTATATCTTTCTCATTTTTACTAATATAATCTAAAACTATATTACGATATATATATTCGCTTTTGCAGTTTATATTATTCCAGCAACCAAAAAATATAAACTTAGTACAATCTGTAGAATTATCAATAGTATTATTACATTTTATACTCATTTATAAAATAAACGCACGTCTGCTTATAAATATAATAGATAAATTATTTACATATATATGGAATGTAATATATCTTTTCTAATAAGATTATTATTACCACCGTATTTATCATAAAACTTTGTATTTATTTTGTATGGTATATCTATTGATACATTATCAATAGATACATATATCATCATATTAATCCAAGATATTATATTATTAATTGCTCGCTTTAAATTTCGTACACCTTCCTCACGTTCAATATTATTTATTATATGAGTTAGTACATCGTCGCTGAATATTATATCTCCCTTTTTCATATTGTATTGTTTTAATATCTCTGGAATTAGATAATCTCTTGCTAATACTATTTTTTCTGAATTATTATATCCTTTCACATTTATTACTATCATTCTATCTCTTAAAATTGGATTAATTAGTTTCTCGTCATTAAAAGTAAATACTATCATTGAACGCGATATATCTAAATCTATTTCTTCAAAATATCTATCATTAAATTTATCATTTTGAACAGGGTCTGTAATATGAATTAGCGTATTTATAATTTCTTGCCCTTTGTATGTATCTGATACCTTATCTAATTCATCAAATAATAAAAGAGGATTCATAATCCCTGTTTTTATAAGAGATTCACATATTTTCCCATATGTTGCCCCTTCATAAGTGTATGAATGACCTTTTAAGAATGATGAATCATCAGTTCCGCTTAATGATATAAATGCGTTTGGATAATTAAGCGCATTACAAATTCCTTCCTTAATTAATTTTGTTTTTCCAATTCCGGCAGAACCTTGTATCCCAATTATATATCCATATGCCTTAGGAAATGATATTAATTGTGCTAATACGCGTATAATCTGTTCCTTCGCATCCTTGTGTCCATATATTTGGCTATTCATTCTTTCGCGGATGCTCATTAGAAATGAGCATATTTTATCATTTCCATCAGTATTTTTTATTGGTATATTATAATATTTATTAAACGGTAGTTCATTTAATATATTTAACCAATTATTTATTTTGTGATATTCACCAGACGCAGTTGACATACGATTTATACATTCCAGTTTAAATATTATGCTTTTCTTTGTTCTTTCATTAATATCTAATTCTAAAATCTTAAAACGCATAGGAATAGTAATAATATTTTTATTTGATGATAGTTTTTCTTCTAACATTAGTACATTGTTTTTTTCTTTATTTGATAATGAATCAAAATACTTCTTTTCATTACTGTTATATTTTTTGTAAAATTTATATTTTATTTTTTTTATAAGTTTATTTTTTTTTGGTAGCTTTTTTAATATTAAAAATATTTTCTGTTTTTTATTTTCTTCATCATATTTATTAAAGAAACCTCCTGAAGGGACTTTTTTATTTTGTTTTTCATCATTTTCATCATCTTCGTCGTCATCTTCTTCATCTTCATCTTCGTCATCTTCGTCATCTTCGTCATCTTCGTCATCGTCTTCTTCATCGTCTTCATCGATGTATTCATCTTCGTCTTCATCATTGTATTCATCTTCATCGTATTCTTTATTGTCTTTATTGTCTTTATTGTCTTTATTGTCTTTATTGTCTTTATTGTCTTTATTGTCTTTATTGTCTTTATTGTCTTTATTGTCTTTATTGTCTTTATTGTCTTTATTTTTTTTATTAGTCATTAAAGATATATAAGTTATACTTTTTTATATAATTTATGAAAAAATAAATAAAGTAATAAATTTAGAAGTTTTTTGAAGTTTCAGGGCCCCAATATTTGTGCTTATATACAGTTCTAACTCTTTTATTAGAATTTATTATATAATAAGCGCTAATTATAATAAATATTATTATACATATAAATACAATTAATGATATATATTTCTCATTAATATTATAGTTTACATACATATTATAAAATCCTATGAATATAATTGAAGATATTAGCAAAGTTATAATATATAATTTATTATTTTCTATCTCATATTTTATTGCATCCATATCATTATTACCTTGTGATTTATTAAAATTTAATAAATTATAAATATAGTTTTTGTTATCTATTTCTGAATTTGTCTTATCTCTAATTTCCCTATAAAAATCAACGCTATCTGCTGATGGAATAGTTAGGATTATTTTTTCAAAATAACTTATAAATTTTTTATTCAATTCATTAATATGATAATTTAATTTATCTTTTTTATTATTATTATATCTATTAATATCGTAATTATTATTTTGATAAAAAATTCTAGTTAAACTATGTAACTTTGAATTGGAATCTGTTTCAGAACTAAATGTTTCTATATATGTTATATTTGATGTTATATATATAACAAATAATAATATTATAGCACCAAAGCAACCAAGTGAAATTGTTTTTACAAGTTGCTTATCTAGCTTCATCAAATTAATAAATATCAATATTAATACTATAATTGAAATGATGATATTATATATTAATATTTGACGTGTCAGAAATGTATTTTTATTATACTGACTATGATATAGATTTTTTTGACGTTCCACTTTATTAGTATTTAAACTAATTTCTGAATTTAAATTATTAATTTTATTTTTATTATCAGTATATTCACCCTTATAAGCATTAATATCTTTTTTCCTAATATCAAGGAATTTCCCTACGTTCCCTGCGGTATTAGTAATAGTATCACCAGTTGTCACAAGAGCCTCATTATTATTTTTAAATAATACTGTACTTGCTTCCGCATTTTTAAGGTCACCTTCAAGTAATACCGCATCAATTTTAATCACAAATGAAGGAGACGCGGCAAGAGATAAATTGTTAATCTCCAATATATTGTAATATAATTTATTTTTATTATCATAAACACAATAATTATTGATTAAATCATAATTATCGTCATATAGGCTTAGTGTTTTAACTTTATTTGTATCTGTAATACTAATTGAAACCCTCCCGCCATTTATTACAGGTTCTGATAGAGAAACAGTAGCTGCGGTACCAGATGTAAATTCAAATGAATTATCATCATTATTTAGAGAATACTTAGACATTTTTTCAATGATTGTTGTAAGTTCTTTACCAATATTATCAATAACGTCTGATAATCTATCAATATTATTATTATTAGTTACACCCGTATTATGTATTATTATCGGATTATAATTTGCTTTAAATGCGAGGTTATTACCGTTACCAATTGAAGGCTTATAGCTAGTAATTGAAAGAGTAGCAAATGACCCTAAATCAAATGTTGGTAGAGTGGTCACCTTGACCCGATTAACAATATCAATTGATGTAGTTGTAGGTATAGTACCTGTATTGGCTGTTGCTCCACTTGTTGTTATAAAACTTGCTGTTCCACCAATGAAATCCATTACAGTTGTGGTGGCAGTTGCTATATAACCCGTTCCTTCTGTTTTTACCTTTATTTCAGATACATATTCTTTCTTTGTTGTATTATATATATTTATACAATTAATTGAATCATTATTAACATCCGCATACATTACATTTGAAACATTAATAATAAGACACGAATATAATTGTACAAACTTATAATAAAAATATAGAGCATATACACTTTGTTTGCGAAAAGCTGGATCAAGCTTATATAATGTTTTTAATAATAATTGAACAAGAGCTTTATTTCTATTTGCTAATGAAATTCCAGTTAGAGGCATTTCTGCTGTTCCAGATTCATATATTTGTTTTACGTAGGGTTTACCAGTTTTAAATAAAAAGCCATCCACAATATTTTTAGTTACAGTACCACCATTTATGTCAAGAATGTTTTCTTGGAGCTCTCTTTCACTTTGATTAGAATAATTGGCTGACCTAACAAATACATCATTATACGCATCCATATTAAAACTTCGTATAGATAAATATAATATTTTTGTAGTTGTAGAACTGTGAGTTACACTTCTTATATAGCCAGCATTTTCGGCAGTGCTAGGAGGATACATAACACTAGAATCATATATTCTTATAGTATTTGATACTAATTCAATTTTATCTATTGTTATTTCTTTTGTATACCCAGACTCAAAAGAAGGATTGCCTTCATTTTCAATACAATATGTATATGCTTCTAATATATCCACGAAAACATTTATTACTTTTAATGTTTCAATTATATTATTTTTAATATTCTCATTAAAAGCAAAACTAACTCCATTAGCATTTACAGTCTTATTTAGAAAGTCCATATTAGAGTCAGAACTTTTTAAATCATCACCATTCTTAATTTTAAAATTAATTATATTTCTTATAAAATTATTAAATTGAGCTATATTATAGGTATTGGTGTCAGAACCAATTGGTATATTTAGAGCATTGTCTGTATTAGTTATATTGTCTACCTCTTGAAGTAAAGTATCTTTTGTAATTATTGTTTTAAAAAAAATACTATTATATGCCTTTAATAAATCATCAAACTTGTTTAAATTTTCATTTCTAAGTGTAGTACTCATTTAATTATATCCTCTATTACTATATATATTTTATTTTAGAAACAAGATCTATAGTAAAACGATTCGCCGCTATTTTCATTATAGCGAATAATTTTAACAATATCTCCGTGTTTTAAACCTAACCATTTAGCAATCGGGTCACTTGGGTATATTCTAGACATATCTAATTTACTACGTATCATATATTTTTTCATAAGTTCGACAATTTCATCTTCTTTTAATTTAATATGCTCTGGAACATATTCGTGTTTTGTAGGGTTAAACATAAGTTGTTTTGTTTGAAAATATTGAAGCATTCCACCATTTTTTTGAAATAATTTATCATATTTATTTAATTGCGATACAAGAGGTAGTGAAATAGAATCATTATTAAATATTAATATAATATTTTGCTTTCCTTTATGTTTTTTCGCAAATGCTGTAATATTTGTATCATCGTCTTTTAATTCATCAATAATATTTTTTCGTGTTTTTTTTGTCAAAGCAAAAATAAGAGTAGTGTTAGATGTTTCAAACTCAATACAACAAGCATCACTGTCATATTTTTCCTTCTCTATTGATGCTTCGTGTTCTTCAAATAAAGTAATATCATCTCCGCGACTTTTGAGCATATTTTTTATATTGGCAATAACAATATTGATATCCATTTTTTTATCTTATATTCTATATTATATAAATCTTATATTAATATTTATAAATCAATTTTTATTTATTTGCTTTTCAGCATTAGAAATTATTTCAGGGTCTATATAACTTTTTTTACATATACTATATGTATTATGTAATTTTTCAGCAACCATCTCAATAGCTTTTTTAATATCTTTTTTACTATTACTATTTTCTTTTCCTTCATTGTTTTTTCTTATTTTTTTTAAATATTCAAGAAAAAGCGTATTAGCGTTCCATGTGCGCAAATCTTTTGTTGTAATAATTATATTATTAAATTTTGAATAGTAATTACTTATTGTTTTTAAATATTCATTAACATCATTAGACGTTATTATTTTATTAGTCCCATAGCTAAATATATAGTCATCTGTGGTATATATTTTATATTTATTATTGAGATATTCATATATTTTATTGTGACTACAATAGGCTACATTGCGAACTCCTTTTTTACCTATAAAATCTATTAAGATTTTATTGTTTTCAAATTTCAAATGCTTGTATTTTAAAGTAGTAAGCCCAAAAGAATTATTTTCTTTTTCATATTTTTTATTACCAATTCTAAAACCACAAGTAAATATTAGAGTAATTATTACAGCAATAGCCTTGATTTTTTCATCATTGCTATTTAAATCATTTGCTATTTTTTTTTTTAATTTAGAAAAAAAATTAATAGATCCTGATATTTTTTTATATTTTATTATATTTTGCTTAGCTATATATTTTGGATTATATATAACTTGTTTCCTATTTTTTGAGTCATATCCATACGCAATTATTTTCTTATTATTGACAATTGTAACATTATCATATGCTGGTGGTATTTTTAATAATTTAATTTTATCTATTTCATCGCTATTAGTTATTTCAACCTTATTTTTATAATATTTAAAACCAGTTGTGTAGTTTCCTACTCTAATTATTTTCATTCATACATCTAATTATTTTATAATATTATTAATATTATTAAAGTTTTCTTATAGCAAGTTGATATCCTTTGTTAATTAATTCATATTGTCCATTGTATTTTTCTAGAAAGTAATCCATTGTATTTTTAATAATTATACCATCGCCTCCACCATAATCATCCATCCACATTATACCATCCTTCTCTAAAATATTGAAAGAATTCTCCATATCCCTTTTTATAAATTCTATTTCATGACAACCATCAATATATATAAAATTATATGTTTTATTATTATTTTCAAAAAAATTGTCAGAGGTAATTTTATGTATTGTTATTTTATCTGTATTTTTACAATTAGAAATATTATAATCAAAATTTAATTCTTCTCCATTCTGTAAAAGTAAGCCATGATCATTATTATCAATTGTTAAAAAAGGATCAACGCATGTTAAACTTGAATGTGGATTGTCAATAAAATTATCAGCAAAAAATACACTAGATAATCCTTCATAGCAACCAATTTCTAATATTCTATTTTCTTTTGATTTATCTAAAATATTTATTAAATTACACATTAATTCACAATGTAAAAACCATGTTTTTGTATATTTATATATTCCCATTATATATAATATATAATCTATATATAATCTATATATAATATATATATAATCTATATATAATTATAGACGTATATTATAGTAAAACTTTTTAACATATGGATTGATTTTAAAAGAATCTTTTGAGACATCAATAATTTTAATGCTTTTTAAACTTTTTGCGCGAGATAAAGCAGTATATGCTTGTCCACAAGTAAAAATATTTTCACCTAAATCAATTTCTAAGGCATCAATTGTCATACCTTGTGATTTATGTATAGATAACGCATACGACACTTTCAATGGCATATGAGAAATATAAGTTTTATCATTTTTATCAATAACATCTTTGTAATATGATATATTATGTAGTTCTCCTTCACTATCTTTAATTATAACAGAATTGTGATGTAAATGTTTAATAACACCGCGCATACCATTTACTATACCTGTGTATATATCAATATTTCGCGTTACAATTATTTGCGAGTTTTCAACTAGTTCAACATCATATTTACTGATATTTTTAACATTAGGTTTAGATGCCTCCGCTTTATAAATTAACGTTTTATTACCTGCATCTTTTAATTTATTAATCTCAATCTCATTTATTTTATCTACATTTACATTTTTTGGATATAACTTAGTAGGTATTATATCATCTTCAAATTGTGTATCTTTCAATAAATTTAATACTTTTAAAATGTTGTCTGTACATTTGCCCTTCCTAATTATTTGTAATATTTTTTGAAATAATATATCATCATTCTGTCTCACCAGTTCATCAAGTAAAATAACTTTTATATTCGCAGTTTCCCATAATTTAGACAAGAAGCAATATATACCATTTACAGGAGCTAATTGGCAAAAATCTCCAATTAATATAATTTGTATTCCACCAAATGGTTTCTTAAGCAATTCTATATCTTTTAAACTATGTGATTTAATATAACAAAGTATGTCTGATATTTTTTCAAATAATATAGTATCAAGCATAGATACTTCATCAATAATTAATACATCTAATTCAACAAGTCTTTTGTATATATTAGAGTTCTTTTTAATATTAATAAAAATATCTGCTAGTGAGCTATCGCTTATTCCTAATCCCATGAATGAATGTATTGTTTGACCACCAATAATAAAAGCAGCAGTTCCTGTTGTTGCTGTTAACCCAACATTCTTTTTGTTATTGTTTAATAATTCTATAATAAATTTTATTGTATATGATTTGCCAGTTCCGGCAGGTCCAGTAATTAATATGTTTTCTCCATTTATTGTTTGGTCAACTGCTATTCGCTGTTTAATGTTCAGCAATTCCATATTATATTGCTTTATATATTACTTGATCAAATATAATATCGCATGATTATCATTTTTTATTTACTTATTAATAAACCTTATAACTTATTAATGAACTTTATAACTTATTAATGAACTTTATAACTTATTAATAAACTTTATAACTTATTAATAAACTTTATAACTACATTATTTTTTTTAAAATAATTTGTTATGAAAATATTATGGTTTCTTTGTATTTTATGTATAACTTCATTATGATATCTTTCATCTTTTAATGGAGGATTATTAAAGAACCATTTAATTAATAAATCTTTATCTATTACTTTTTTGTGGTTATAATCATATTCGCGACACATATGTAAAATTGCTCTAGATATAAATCCTCGCGAATAATTATTAGGTGCAAACATTTTACATTTGTGATTAACATAGTTTCCAAAGTCTAATTCTACCCAATTTTTATCTTTTATATTAACATCTTCCACAAACATATAATTTGACCTATTTACATTCAACGTATTAATTGTCTTAATAATATTATGCATGTCATTAGAATGTTTATTCATTAACATACATTGCGGATAAATATGCTCAGCGGAAAGAAACTTATTCTTAATCTTTGCGTTATTATCGCTACAAAAGTCTTTTTCCAAATATATGGATGGCATTTTATTATCATGGAGTATTGTTTGTTTAATTATATTATGATAAGGAAAACCTTTGATATTTACCATATTTATTAAAATTAATAATAAATATTTTAGCATTTAAGTTATATTCTTCTCTATAATAACATTATCAATTTTTTTCGCAATATTAGGATATAATTTAGAAAAAAAATCATATATATTTTCGTGTATTGTCTTATTATTATCAGGTTTAAAAGTAGTCAGTAGTGTTTTTGATTCAAAATCACCGTGTATCCAATAGTGGACCATTATTGGTTCTTTCCCATAATCTCCTTTTTTTACTTTCATCCAATCCTCTACGGTGAATGGCATATTGTCAAATTTTAGATCATTTATTGGATAAAAAAGTTCTCGGTCATCTATAATATATACATCATTCTTAAATGACCCAATTTTAACATATTGATCTATAATAGTTTTAAAATATGCGCCTCCAAATATATCAAACTTCTGAAAAATATTTTCAGTATAATTTCTAACATATTCAGGTATATTATCTAATATTACTTTCAACATATTATTTTTTTCATTAGCAGCAAAGAAAGCATTACATATATATTTATCATCATTATATAGTGCCTTAGTTTGTCCATATGGTTCATAAGTAATATATAATTTATTAGAATTCATATCTAATATTTCCGCAAAATCTTTTAAAATTAAAACATCTAAGTCTATATATATGCCTCCATAATGATAAATAATAAGAATGCGCGCGATATCACCTTTTTGTACTCCTGTTCTTGCTAATTTATATATATTGTAAAAATGGGGATATTCATCAGATATTAATTTTAATATCATTTCATCTGTCCAAAACATCAACTCATATCCATTAGATTTTAATATTTTAATATTTTCACTTACCAAATCATATATAATTGGTGGAAGATTTTTATCTTTCCATGTTTGATGAATAATTTTAGGTATCATTAAATATATTTATAAATATAAATTAAATCTTATATAAAAAAATTATTTAATAATTTATATATAATAAAATCAATCACAATAACAAGATTTATTAATTTAACATTACACCAGTTAAAACTAGGAACATATATTGCTGTGATATTGAAATCGCCAAAAATATTTAGAACCCACATAAATTTAAACATTACTATATATTGAAACATGTTGATTTTGTTATACTCGTATATAGCATTCGCATTAATAGTATTAATATCATTATTTCCTTTGTCTTTTATAGTTAAATAGTCTTTGTATATATACACTGGTAATATGTGAGCTATTATATTACAAATAAAATATTCAAAGCGAACTAAATAAAAATCTGAAATTTTATTAAATATATTATATTTTAAAATGAAAGGTTTGATATCTGTTGTCGCATAGAATAAAATATTACTATCATATAATATATATAAATGAAATAATGACATAATTTGAAATGAATTAATTGCTATAAATCTAGATATTAAATAATTATCAATATTAAAAACATTATATAACATGCTATTTGTAATAATCATCAATATATTCCAATGTGTATACTGATTTATTTTCCTACGCAACACATCTATTTTAATATATTGAGAATATTTTTTGCTGATAGGCATTAATGTAATCATTGTTGCTAAGAATAATTCAAACTGATTATAGTCATTATTTATTTGATATATTTTAGATAAAATATTATTGTAAGATATATAAGATATATTATTACACGTTATATTTGACATTATATTAATTTAATAATAGTTATATCTTATATATATATTTACTATATAATATTTCAATATAATATTTCAATATAATATCGTCTTATAATGGCGAAGATGTTATTTTAATACCACAATAATCAACATTTTTATTTTTGAAATCTTGCTTGACATATATACCAATATTAGTAGATTCTTCTAATATCCATTTAAAATTAGTCCAAAATTCTTCTGTATGTCCAATACTTTCTGTTGCTAAGTGCGCAAACTCATGTAATACTACAAACATCATAGTATTAATATCCATTAATTTATCCTTATTTCTAAGACATAATACAATCTGTTCCCCTTTATTAATAGAGTAACTTGTATACCCTGGTGTATCGACGCCCTCACTCAGTTTATCAGGCCTATAGTTTTTATTAAGCATGATTATTCTGTTATCACTATCTCCATATGTTTTTTGTAAATGTTCTAATAACATATTTAGCTTACTTTTAATAATTGCTATTAAATCGGCTGCTTCCTTTGCGTCCTCCTTGATTTGCACAGTATATTCCTCGTTATCTATATTACTTTTTACTTTTATTAATCCTTCATTAATATAATAATTATATATATAGTATATACCTACAATTGTAATAATTAATATAATCAAACCTTCCGAACCTATATCCATATTAATCTATTTTATTTTATTATAATAAATTAAAAATTGATTTGTATTTAAATATTTAAAACATATATTTACTATAATGGAATTTCCAAGAAAATTACATGAACCAATAAATAATTATGAAAATGATATTGTGTTTCAAATAACTGATATATATGACCCCGAATCTGACAAGGTTAATGTTCAAAAAGATGCGAATGATTTCTATTCACTTCTAATTTATGGAACATCAGCGGTAGGAGCAACATATTGCGTTAATGTTAAAAATTTTATTCCATACTTTTATATTAAACCACCAGAAAATTGGGAAAGTTTAAATAATAACGCTTTCAAAGCAAAATTAGATGAATTAAATGACACAATAATTAATGGTTCTTATAAAAGTAGATTTAATAATAATGGTGTATGGAATGAATATAATAAAAAAATCATTCCTCGTTATTTAGAAACGCATTTTGTAAACATTAAAATAGTTAAGAAAAAAGACTTTTGGGGATTTACAAATGATAAAATATTTCGCTTTCTAAAAGTATCAGTAAAATCTCTTAAATTATATAACAATTTAAAGTATTATTTTAAAAGTCTTGAAAAAAGTGATTTTAAAATGTATGAGACAAATATTGATCCATTTTTGAAATATATTCATACGCAAAATATAAAACCATGCGATTGGGTAAAAATCGAAAAAGAAAACTATGAAATAGGCGAAGATATCAGTAGGTGTGATTATAATATTGTTACTGAATATAAAAATATAATGCCAATTCAAGTTAATAAAATTGCTCCATTATTAATAACATCTTTTGATATAGAATGTTCCAGTAGCCATGGTGATTTCCCAGTTGCTAAAAAAAATTACAGCAAAGTCGCACAAGACCTTGCGCTAGTCGCTAAACTAGGTTATAAATATACGCCGGAAAATATTGTTGAATGGTTGCAAACTATATATTACGAAGATGTTATTATTGATGTATCAAAAGATATCAAGATTAATCGTGTTTATGCTAAAAATAAGTTAGCACATAATTATATTTCATCTATATCTCAAAAAATAGAGCCACATATTAATAAAATAATAGATATATTGAATATTATCGCGTCATCTATTAAAAAATCAGATGAAGTAGGTAGAAAAAATGAAGATGATAACGAAAATAATTACAATGATAATGATAATGACGATGATGATGATATTAAAGGAACTAAAATGACAGTTCGTGAGTTGAATGTCCACGAATTAAAACTAACAGATATTTTAACAAATACATTAGTACCTCTTGAAGGAGATAAAATAATTCAAATAGGAACTACTGTTCATATATATGGTTCCGATAATATAGTATATAAAAATATCATAACTTTAAACAGTTGTGATAAGATTGATGGATGCGATGTAGAACATTATGATACAGAAAAAGAAGTTCTTATTAAATGGAAGGAACTTATGAATAACTTAAATTCTGACATTATTACTGGGTATAATATATTTGGGTTTGATATGGAATATATATGGCTCAGAGCGACTGAATTAAATATTCTGGATAATTTTTCATTGGGATTTGGCAGATTAATAACGCGCAAATCTTCCCTTGTAGAATTAAAATTATCTTCATCAGCACTAGGTGATAATATATTAAGATATATTGACATAGATGGAACAGTCCTAATAGATTTGCTCAAAGTTATGCAAAGAGACCAAAAGTTAGATAGTTATAAACTTGATAATGTAGCATCAATATTTTTAGGTGATAATAAGAATGATTTGAAACCACAAGAGATATTTGACAAGTTTAAGGGAAATAGCGAAGATAGATGTGTAATTGCTATGTATTGTATTCAAGATTGTTGTCTTGTTAATAGGTTAATACATAAATTAAAAATACTTGAAAATAATATTGGTATGGGGAATGTATGTCTTGTTCCTCTTAATTTTCTATTCCGTAGAGGTCAAGGAATTAAGATATTCTCTTTAATTGCGAAAGAATGTATGGAAAGAGAATATCTAATACCAACTATTAAATCATATAGCGAAAATTTAATAGAGTTAGATAATGGGTATGAAGGCGCTGTTGTGTTAGAGCCAAAAGAAGGAATATATTTAAATGAACCGATTGTAGTATTTGATTATGGTTCTCTTTATCCATCATCTATGATATCTTGTAATTTGTCTCACGATTGCTACTTGATGGATGAGAAATATCGTGTTGAAGACCCTAATATAGAATACAAAACAATATCATATGATTTATATGAAGGTGTTGGAGATAAGAAAAAGAAAACTGGTGAAAAAGATTGCGTATTTGTCCAATATAAAGATGGAAGAAAAGGTATTATTGCGGATGTATTAGATATGTTGCTAAGACAGCGTAAAAATACGAGGAAAAAAATTGAATATCAGACAATTACTGCGAATGATGGAAAAACATATGCTGGTATTTGTTCAGATAAAGGAGATTATTATGAAGTATATAATATTGATGCTAATAGCAAAATATTAGTTCAAAAAATCAATATACAGAATGTTAAAGAAACATATAATATATTTGAACAAGATGTTTTGGATGCGCTACAAGTTGCGTACAAAGTAACCGCAAATTCGCTTTATGGGCAAATAGGGGCTAGGACATCTTCTATATATTTAAAGGAGATTGCCGCATGTACTACGGCAACAGGAAGAAATATGATTATGTTGGCAAAAGATTATGTAGAAAGAAATTATAATGCGGAGGTTATATATGGAGATACCGATTCAATATTTTGTAAGTTTCCTTTGACAGACAAAGAAGGAAACGCAGTATTTGGAAAAGATGCTTTACAATTTGCGATAGATATTGGGAAGGATGTTGAAAAACATATAAATGTCCCTGATATTATGCCTAGTCCGCAAAAATTAAATTATGAAAAATGTCTATATCCGTTTATTCTATTTAGCAAAAAGAGATATGTTGGTAATTTATATGAAACAGATACTACAAAATATAAGCAGAAGTCAATGGGAATTGTATTAAAACGAAGAGATAATGCTCAGATAGTTAAGAAAATATATGGAGGAGTTATAAATATCATATTAGAAAAACAAGATTTGGATGGTTCAATTGTATTTTTACAAGAAGAACTGAATAATCTTGTTGAAGGTAAAACATCTATAAAAGAACTTGTGATTACAAAGAGTTTAAGGTCGGCATACAAAGACCCTTCAAAAATTGCTCATAAAGTGCTAGCAGATAGAATTGGAGCGAGAGATCCAGGGAATAGACCAGTTGTAAATGAGCGTATCCCATTTGTATATATTAAAACAGCTGGAAATGGAAGTAATGCGAATGTATTACAAGGTGATAGAATAGAAAATCCAGATTATATTGAGCAAAATAATTTGATACCGGATTATTTACATTATATTACAAATCAAATTATGAAACCTATATTGCAACTTTATGCTTTATGTTTAGATAAACTACCTGGATATGATAAGTGCGATGAATATTGGGATGATGTAGATAAAGCATTATCCGAAAAAACGATGTATCAGAATGAGATAAAAAGAAAAAATAGAATTAATAACCTTAAATTAATGATGGTTAAAGAGTTGTTATTTGACAGGTTTATTAATATACTATGTGAACCAAAAATTCCTAAGGTTAGGAAAAGTAGTAAATCTGTAAAGAATAGTGCGAAATCAACATCTGTTGTGATTAATGCTACTGTTGATACTAATGATAATAACAAAGATAGTGATAGTAATAGTAATATCTGCGATACTCCATTACAAATTATGAATTTGGAAGCAACTATTAAGATTACTAAAAAAGTCAAAACAGGAACAATTGAATCAACAGCGTATATTCAAAATGATAAGAAGAAAAAGATATGGGTTGATAATAATGTGAATTGTAAGGATAAAGATTATGAAATAATAGCCTTGATTAAAAAAATTATTAACTATAATAGCAATAATATATACTATATAACATTAAATAATAAAGGCTTCAAAGATGAATATAATAGAGCTCATCATCTATATAATGAATTAGTAAAAGATAAGAGAATATATACTGATGATACAATTGATAATATAATGAAGAAAATAATGGATACACAGGATACTGGAAAACTAAAAGACATAAGCAACATATATAAATACTATGATATAATATTGCTTAATAGCAAGTTTATGTTTGTATGATAAAGTTTATTAAATATTGTTAAGTTATTATTTAATAGTATATACAATTACTGTTTATTATATAATCTTTTTTAAACCGCATTATAATTCTATTATAGTTGTTCCAAGTAAAAGATAATAAAATAATAGATACAAATGTTTAGATATATTTATATTAAACAGTTATAGAAAAAAGATGTGATATATACTATTTATAAAACATCACAAATACCATCTTCTAATTCTTTTAATGCTTTCCAACCTAAAATATTATAAGCATTTTCTGGTGATTGTATTATATGTTTTATATCACCAGGTCTTTCGTCAATATATTCGACAGGACATTCAAAAAATTTAGTAACATAGTTTAATGAGATACTTTTACCAGTACATAAATCAATTATACCACAATAATCATCAAACATAGCTAATAAATTTCCATTTACAATATCACTAACATGAGTATAATTTCTTGTTTGTGTTCCATCACCTGTAATTATAAGTTTACCTAATTCTTTCTTAGTTTTTCGTAAAGCTGCAAATACATTTGGTGATGGCCCAGTTTCACTCTGCCTTTTTCCATATACATTTGAATATCTTAATGCTATTACAGACATATTATACATTTTATTATAACACAATGCTAATCCTTCAAGTGCTTCCTTAGATGTTCTATATGGTGTTAAAAATCCGTATACAACATTTGATGATGATAATACAACGCGCTTAATTTTTTTTTTTCTTGATATTTCTAAAATATTTATAGTTCCATTAACATTTGTATTATAACATAAAATAGGGTCTTCGATACACCATGGCGTTCTTGCGATCGCAGCAAAATGAAAAATTCCATCTATAACATCATATTTATCTATAATATTTTGTAGTAAGTCATAATTATTAATATCAACGTTTTCAAATATTGCTTCTTTATTTAAGTTTTCAATATTTCCACTTAATAAATTATCGAGTACTATTACTTTATGACCTTCCAAAATTAATTTATCAACCATATGAGAACCTATAAATCCGCATCCACCAGTTACAATAAATGTTTTGTTTTTATATTTCATACTTAATAAATCATACAATGGTAAATTAATAGTTTTAAATGTCGAACCACTATTTGATTTTTCATTATTAATATTTAACAACTTCTCTTTACTATAAAAATGCTGGAATCCCCTTCCCATGTCCCTGTCTTGTTGTGGTATATTTTCTTGTATTTGTAACTTTCTTTTCAACAAATTATCATTAAAAGGATAGAAACCAAACCAAATTATATGTGCTTTATTTGTTGGAATAGACGGATTAAATGTAGTATGTCTTCCAGAAGAATATTTTCCATTTACAAAAGTATGTAATTGTCGCACTCCTCTATCATTATGATATAAAACATCATCATTTAATAATTTAGAAAAAAGTTCATAATTGTTATTTATAATATATGGGTTTATTGAATATGGACTTACAGCATTAATAGCATATGAAGTTGGTTGTGTATCATTAATAAATAAATCTTTTATTGATTTTTCACAAAATAAAAATTCAGTAGTATTTAATACTATTTTTATCCCTTCGATATTATTCTCAATATCCATAAATTCAGCATCAATTTGCTCAGCTGAAAAAGATTTATTTCTTGATTGTAAAATTTTACAATCAGGGCAAATACTTTTGCATATTTCCATAGATTTATCTGTACTATTATAATCAATAACTATTATTTCATCAAACATTTTTTTATGATGATTTAACCATAAAGGTAATAAGTATTCTTCATTAAAAACGTTTGTTAATAATGTAGTTTTAATTTTATTCATATCTATATTTAATATTTTTTGTACCTTATATACTTTTTATATAAATAGTAAATAAATAAAATAAAAATAAATATTTACACCCATCATAAACACGCATTCTATTACAATTTTGTTATAATACTTAATAAATTTTAATTTATATACATTTAAATTGCTGTATTTTTGCCATTTTTTCCTTAATAATATAACTATCATAATAGAATTTACCAAAAAGACCAATAATACCAATGCCATAAGATGCGAAGAATATTATAATATAATAATTAAACCAAGATTCAATAGGTGGGTAGTAAAAATATAAATTCACATACAAAATAAAAAATTGGCATAATTGAATAGAAGTTATATATTTTTTAATGAGCCTTACATGATTTAATTTTAATAAACACCCCAAATAATACGAATACATTATGGTATGGACACCGCTATTTAACAGAGTCGCCATCCATATCATATCAACCTTATATTGATACATTAGATGCCAGCTTATCACCGCTCCTATATGATGATATTTTTGGAGAAATATGGGAGTTTTGCCATTAAGATACAATAAGAATGTATCAAAGAACTCGTAATATTTTGACATATAAAACCAATAAATAACAGTATCAAATTGTGAATTTTGAAAATAATAGTTAGATGTAAATACTATACCATCATTATATAATATATTTGTAAGTATAGCAAACGTCCAAGCGCTAAATACCACTAATAACCCATTATGAATAACAGATACCCTATATAATAATGCTGGATTTATGCGAAGATGCTTAGGATATGCTAAATAGCAAGTAATTGCTATTACTGGTGTTATATGAGATGATACATCCATAATATAATTAATTAGATATATTTATTATTATTTATATATTTTATTATTATATAATATATGAAGTTCCTCAAATATGTCATGAAATATATTTAAATCATATAAAAATTGATATTATAGAGTTCATTTAATTTTTAACATTATAATCATAATGTCTTCTTACAAAGAAGAAATTGCCGAACTCGCTGAAAAAGGTTATTGTGTAATAGAAAATATTTTGACGGATGAAGAAGTAGCAACATCAATTGGATATTTTAGGGAATGGTTTTTATCGCATCCACAAATTGAAGAATTACATAGTAAAATAAGTCCACATGGAATTATTAAATATCACGAAGTAGGACATCAAAAACATGCTTGGTATATTAGAACACGAGATAATGTTCAAAACGTTTTTAAAAATATTTGGCAAACTGATGAACTGGTTGTTAGTTTTGATGGTTGTTGTTATATACCAGCTGAATGTAAAAAGAAAGATAGTACATGGACGCATACAGATCAAGCACCGACAAAAAAAGGTTTAAAATGTATTCAAGGATTTGTAGCATTAACAGATAATACCGAGCGAACACTTATAGTATATGAAGGAAGTCATAAATTACATGAAGAATATGCGAAAGAATATAATTTAACATCTACAAAAGATTGGTTGCTAATAGAGCAAAAATTTTTAGATAAAATTAGTGATAGTAAAAAGGTTCTAAGTATTAAAGCGGGATCCTTAGTATTATGGGATTCTAGAACATTTCATCAAAATCAATATGGAAATAAAAGTAGTAATGAAGAAAGAATTGTGCAATATGTAAGTTATTTACCTCGTATTAATTTATCAAAGAAAATGCTTGAAAAAAGACAGAAATATTTTACAGATAAAAGAACAACTTCGCATTGGGCATATCCTGTAAAAGTTAATGGACAACAACCTCAAAATTATGGAGATAGTAAACTAAAAATAAATTATAGTGAATTGGTAAAACCTCAATTAGATGATTTAATTGAAGATATTACTAAAATATTATAGTATTCACACTATTGTATAAATATTAGATTATTAGTTTAGGGTATATATTTTTTATTATTAACTGAAAAACCATTAAATGTTGAACTTGGGGATACAGTATATGACCCAAAATTTTTTACATATAACCAATCACCTATATTAAGTTCTTGATACTGAATATCTTTATATATACAATCCAAGCTATCACAAGTAGGACCAAAAAATGTTGTATTATATTTTATATCATTATCATCACGAGATAATAATGGGATTAATTCAGGTGTTTGATGGTCATAATTAATACAATTAAATGACCCATATATACCATCATTTAAATAATATTTAATAACATTTGCCTCTTTTTTCTTAGCAATTACATTAATAACTAGTGTATGCGTTGACTCTGTAAAATATCTTCCTGGTTCCGCAATAAATTTGATAATATTATTTTTCTTCTCATATGAGAAGAAATCATCAATCGCTTTATTAATATTATAGCAAATATCAGCAAATATTATATTTTTATCAACACCAGGAAACCCACCTCCAATATCTATTATACTTATGTTGAAATTGTATTTTTGAGCAATATTATAAGCATCATAGCAATCTTTAATAGCATTATAAAAACTTTTAGCATCACTACAACCACTTCCCACATGAAAACTAAAACCAAATAAATTCATTTGCAAACTTTTTATTCTGTCAAATATATTTGGAATATTATACAAGGGACATCCGAACTTAGAATTAAACTTACATTTACTATTAGTATCATCAACACATATTCTAAGTATTAATCGAGCATTAGGATATAAATTGTGTATTTTTTCTAATTCTTCTATACAATCAAATGTCATTTTACTTATGTTATTTTCATGGGCATATATTAAATGAGATGATATTTTACAAGGATTCGCAAATATTATTCTATCAGGGTTAATTACAATACTTAACGCATTGATTAATTCATTTTTAGACGCACAATCAAAATTACATCCTAACTTTGCTAATAAATTTATTATTTTATTGTCTGGATTAGACTTAACAGCAAAATAAGGTTGTATATCTGGCAAATAATTAATCCATTTAACATACTGCTCTTCTACTTTTTCTAAATCAACTATATAGAATGGTTCATCATCATATTTATCTTTCTCATTAATATATTTTATAATAATATCTTCTAGGCTTGGGTTGTCAATACATTCATTTTTCATTTATTTTTAATAATATTTATTTTTTAATCTTATATATAAAAAAAAGAAAATTAATTTTCATTATATAATTGAAGATGGGTTAGTATATCTTTGTAATATTTTGTTTTTACTATTATTACGCAATTATATTAAGATGAAAAAAATATATTAAGTTTGATTACTCTCATATTTACATACTGTTATAATAGTCATCAATAAACATTTTGATAATTTTATATTTATCAAAACTAATATTTTTTCCCATATTAGTTTTTATGCTATTCATTATTTTATTTGTGCGTTTTTCGATGTTATCTATTATATCATTAATATTACTCTTTTTTTTAATAATACCATAAGTAAAATATCTTGATATTCCTATTGAACCTAATGAATCAATACGATCAGCATCTCTAACACAATCTAATTCAATACAGTTATTACAAACATTATAGTTATCACAATTATCATTATTAAATAACTCGACTGATAAACTTACATTACATGAAATATTTATAATAGTTTCTAATATATCCTTATCTTTAATTAAATTATTAAAGAATTTTCTAAGAATATTTTCTTGTGTTTCATCTACATATCTGTATTTACTATCATTAATATCATGTGTTAATGCTGCTAATTGAATTATAAGTATTTGTTCTTCACTTAAATTCTCTGATATTGCGATTTTAGTTGCCATATTTTTAACCCTTATAACATGCTCGAAACTATGTGAATCATCATAGTTTTTCATATAGTCCTTAGCAAAATCTTCTGTTATTCTAAGTAATTCTTTTTTATTTATAATACTCATTGTTTAATAATAATTATTCTTTCTTTTATATTAGTTATTATTCAACATTTTGTAAAAACAAGTTAATTATTTTTAATAATAATTGGGAAGTGCAAGCTTATATCTAATATATATCATATAATTGACAATAGAAGTCTTACATATCAAAAAATTTAATAATATTGACATTTAATTTTGCAAATCAGTAAAAAGAAACTTAATAATTGAAGATGCTTTTTCCTTGCCAATACCATCAATTTTACATAGTTCTTTTATTTGTTGTTCATTTGTTTCAATATCCGCAATCATTTTTATAAGGTTAGCCATACATATATATTTAGAATAAATATTTTTAGCAATAATATTAGATACCATTGGTATCTGTGATAATTGCATGATAAAACATGTTTTAGTATCTATATTATCTATCTTCTTCTTTTTAAGCTTTATAAAATCTGTATAGCATTTATCGGATGTATATTCTTCATATAAAAACTTTTCAGGCTTATCTATTATTTTTGTAGATATTAGCAATATTAATGTTGTAGTCTCTACTATATTTTTAGTATATAATATACGGATATTATCCCTAAACAAAGTATGTAGATATGCACTTTGTATCATAGATTTATTCCTCTCATATGTGTTAGATGATAATATATTATCTCCTTCAATAATATAAGTAATATATTTTTGCGAAACATTGGATAATAATCTTGCTTTTTGCTCTTTATATCTACCATCTTGTATAGATGCTTGTAAATCTTGTAAAGTTTTTCTTTCAAAAATATGTGTCAGATTCTTATAGGTTATATGAATATCTCCTAGAATTAAATTTTCAGATATTATATCAATCTTATCTTTGTAATTATCTAGATCTCTATTAATTATGTCATTATAGAGATTGTTTTCTCTCGCGTCAATAGTAATTAATATTTTATCATCATTATTCATGTTAATTATATTATCTATAATAAATATTACTTATATATAATTTTGAAACACATTAAATAAAAAGATAAAATAATAAACAATATTAAAAAAAATATAATTATGATATTTGTAATACATTGTACATTGTAGTAATTTGTATCATTCTTCTCATTTTGAAATGGTTCATCAGCAGCTTTCACATATACATTAAATTTTTTATCTAGTTTTTCTTCGCTAATATGTACTTCACCTGTAACACTCTTAGTTTGTGAAGCACCCATTATTAATATCTAATATATATTATTATAAATATTATTATATATATTATTATAAATATTATGTATAAACATCATTATGTTTAGAATATTTCTTTTCAACAAGTTTATAAAAATCTTCAAATTTTGTAGATATATCTTCTACATCGCGATTATTAAATAAGAACTGAATCAAAGTTGCTGGTTCAACTGAATATTTTTTAATATTATCCCACATAATATCAAAATGTTCTTGGTTGTTAAAGAATGATAAAAACATATTATTTGCTTGAAATTTATCAAGGTGTGTCATTTCAATATCTAGATCAATTCTTCCTGATCGCATTAGTGCTTCATCAAATTTATCTGGGAAGTTAGTTGTCATAATTACAATTAATCCTTCTGGGTTATTAAAACCATCTAGACAATTCAATATACCATTCATAGTAATATTATTCTTCAAACTATCATTTGTTTTTCTATCAATAAAAATACAATCAATATCTTCAAGAACCAAAATTGACCTTTTATCATCTTCATTAACCTGGGAAATTGCTTCAATCATAGACTCTTCTTTTAGTTCGGCGTTAATATTTAAAACGCAAATATTAGCAGAGCATTCTGACGCAATACTATGAATAAGAGATGTTTTTCCAACACCAGGTGCACCATGTAGCATAATATTCATTTTATATGGAATCCCGTGTTTATTATACTCTTTATATGTATCTTTATTAAGAAACCTTGTAACAGGATCTTTGATTTTACTTAAATGATCTTTCTTCAAAAAAATACTGCTAAAATTTCTTTTAGGTATTGACGAATCATAACTCCAACAAAATCCAGACCACTTCTTTTTAATAATTTTATCACCTGATACTTCTGCGAACTTCTCTTTCTTCTCTTTAAATTTTTTATTAAAAGCATCCTCAATAAATTTAGTTATAATATCTTTTGATGAACTATTCAAAATTACTTTTTTAATTTGAAAAAAATCTTCTTTAAATAAATATGTTTGCACCTTGTCATTTAAAATATAATCGCAAATTTCAATATCAATATCATTAATGACATATTTGCCATTTGCTGGAATAAAATTATGTAAAAAAATATAATCAGAACGCTCTTTTTTGTAATCTCTATAATGTTTTCTGTCTATTTCAATATATTCACAATCAATATTTTTATTTTCTTTACTCAATAAATCATACATATATGATAAGATAATTCTAGTATCAGCACTATGAGAATATAAGGTAATAGACATTGTATTATGTCTATATTCCTATTTAGTTATATAATTAACTTAAACCTTATATCATTACGTACGTAATAAATACAAATTATAATCTATTTACTGGTTCGACATAATCCATATCCAAATATTTAAATATGTCTTCTTCGCTATGAATAATATCTGTTGTATCAATAATATTTTTAGAATTATCTTTAAATCCGTATTCTGATAATGACAAACCCTTCTTTAATGCTATTTTACGCATATATATATTAAAATTATATGAACCAGTAAAATAAAGAAGGGCAAAATAATAATATGATGGGTCAGCAATCAATATATCTATTCTTCTTGCCGGTAATTCGGAAGATAATTTACATATTCCCATAAACTTATTAGTACCTAATGCTAATTTTTCAATTATATATGATTTTTCTTCTAATTGATTTATTATATCTTTCAATACTAAACCAGGTTTATTTTTAATTAATATATCTATATCACCCATATCTTTATTTTTTCTTCTATAACTACCAACAAATTCAAACTCAATATCTTTGTATAAATTAATTAATATATTATTAACTATTTTTAAATGCTTTCTTCCTTCAACAATTGGTATTCTTAGATTCATATCATCATAATATTTTAAACCTATTTTTTGTTTATCATTTAATAGTTCTGGATGTTCTTTTAATTCGTCAAAATCTTTTATTTTAGTCATTAATTCAGTAATCTTTGATGGTCCGACACCATAAATACCTTTTAATTTATTCCCTAATATATATTTAGGGTCGTTTAACGCATTATCAGCTTCTACAATATTCCCTGTATTAATAAACTCAATTAATTTATCTTCTATCTTTTTTCCAACACCCTTAATACCTTTAATATCTTCTAATGTTTCAATGTTCTTATCATATAATTCAATGGATTCAATTACTTTCTCATAAGCCTTTACTTTAAATGGTTCTTTATTTATTCTTTCATAATCTGCTAATATTTTTAAATTATCAATTATTTTTTTATTATTTTCATTAATCTTAATTAGGTCTTCCTTTTCTTTTTTTTTATTTTTTTTATCAAGAGCTTCTTTATTTATACATCTTCCAGTAATAGGATTAACTACTTTTCCATCTTTGCACACTTTATTCATGATTTTCTAATAATATGTGTTTATAAATATATAATCATTTTTTAATACATATTTTAATATTTCAAACGCAATTTTTCATGTCATAAGATAATACATGATTACATACTTAGAATAATTAAGAATATTTTATATACAAAAATATATATTAGTATGAGTGTTTCTATTTATTGTCATAAAGCTGGATTATTTTCTTGTTGTTCATTTTGGATTGTTTTATATAGAGGAAATATTAATAATGTTATTCAAAACTTATGTGGTAAATGGTATTATAATATTTAATATATTAATGACAACAATATAAACAACTAAGGACTTATAATTCATTCATATATGGTTTTTGATAAAAATAAATACAATGTTGTATAAATATATTCAATACTAAATATCTTTCTTTTTTGAAATATGTTAAAGATGTAAAAATATATAAACATATAAAATTATTAATATATAATGTGGAAGTATTCAGATTTTAATATTATACCATTAGGAGACCATTGTGCTATTCCTTTGATATTAAAGAAACTCAATTTAAGAAAAAAAGGCTATCCATTTGATTGGGTTTCAAAAGGTCCATTATCGGAATTACAATTATATGATTTAAATGTAATTTATAATGTTGAATTGATTAAAGAATTAAATTGTACAGATAATGTGGATGATATTGTTTTAAAATATATTGGTGATATGTGTGAAAATAAAAATAAAACAAATTCATCTAATAATATTTGGTTTCCACATGATAGCAATGAAAATAAAAAAGAACTTTTAGATAAATATAAGAGAAAATTTATAAGACTAAAAGAAGATTTAAATACTAAAACTATTTTTATACTATTAACAAGGCAATATTATATTGAAAAAGATAAATTTCAAAAAATAATGGAACAGTTATTAAGTTATAATGATGAATCAAAAATTATCTTTATTAGTGGAACAAATCATCCATATTTTGAAAATATCAATAATGATAATGTTATATTTAAATATATAGAATATGATAGTGAGAAATATTTGCTTCGTCCAGATATTTCGCAAAATATGGATGAATCAAATATTTTGCAATACTTAGATGAAACAAAATTTCGCCCAAACATTTTAAAATATTTACATGAGTTTTTTATATAATATATAAAACTTAACTATATTAATATTAATATATAATATGAAATTTAAAAGTACACTATTGTATATATTAGTTATTTTTCAAACAATCAATTGCTATATATCTAATAAATCAATTCTTAATATGAAAATAGATGGGTTAGATACTAAACTATCATTATCTAAACGACGAGACATCATATTTTATAGCGTTGCTTTGAACACACTAGGTATAAGAAAGGCATCTGCTGAGCAATCTGTATCTGTAATAGATAAGATAGATAAGATAAGTTCAAAAGATATTATTAAGTTTATAGAAGAAGAGCAAACAAATATTTTTGAAAAATCAATATCATCAGTATGTTTTATTAGTACAGAATACACAAGTATGGCTGATAAATATAATTTAAATAAAGATGATTTACCAAAAGGTGTTGGTACCGGATTTATTTGGGATAAAAAGGGGCATATCATTACTAATTTTCATGTTATTAATAAGGTTGATAAGGCATTGGTTACAATTACAGATAATAATAAGAATAAAAAAACTTATATAGCTAAATTAACTGGTGTTGATCCAGACACTGATTTGGCAATTCTTAAAATAGATGCTCCTTCAAGTGAATTACAAGTAATTAACTATAATCCGGATGTTAAAACGCGTATTGGACAATTCGCATTTGCGATTGGTAATCCATTTGGTCAAGATCATACATTTACTACTGGGATAGTTTCGGCAATTAATCGCGAAATTACAGCACCTACTGGTAGAAAAATATATGGAATCATTCAAACGGACGCAGCTATTAATCCAGGAAATAGCGGTGGGCCATTATTAAATAGTAATGGTGAAATAATTGGCATTAATACCGCATCACTTGGGTTAGGTGTATCAGCCGGTATAGGTTTCGCAATTCCTATATCATCCGCATTAAAATCAATAAATGATATTATTGATACAGGATATGTTCAAAAAGCAATACTTGGAATTTCTTATATGGAAAGAAATCCTTCAATTGTTGAATCTGAAAAAAGTGGTATCCCTATAATTACAAAAGGGATACTTATATTAGATGTTCCAATAAATTCACCAGCATATTTTGCTGGACTAAAAGGCGTAGAGCGAGATGAAAAAACAAAGCGCGTAACTCAAATTGGAGATATTATATTGGCTATTAATAATATATCTATAAATAATCCAGATGATTTAAATACAATACTAAAAAAATTTAAACCAGGAGATAAAATCAATATAAAACATTCGAGAATTAATAAAGAATATAATACAGATTTAGTACTTGGTAATTATAAAGGAGCTACTTTCACACTACTTGAAAATGAAAGAGGTAAAAATTTTGAAAAAGAGAGAGCTCCTGTTAATATACCACTCAAAAATTTAGAACCAGTAATAGAACCTAAACTAAATTAAAAATAAATAACAAAGTATTTTATATTTTATGAGGCTGTAGTTGGTGGTACAAGATAGCAACCTTCTAAATATAAATTATCATCTTCATATTTTTTAAAAGACCACCTATATATCACATAGCATATGTTATTGTAATCTCTGTTTTTTGGATAATACATATCGTTAAATTGAATGCTATTTTGCAACATTGTTTTATATTCAGCAGTTACTTTCATATTAACTGTGTAATATACATTATTTTTTTCATCACTATTATTATCTACATCACGTTGATAATCAATAATTTCATAATTAATAAATTTACCAAGAAATAGTGCGTATTTTCCATCTTGAAAATAAGATGTTAGTCGTTTTGTATTTTTATATTTGATAATATTTGATTTTGAACAATAGTTTTGCAAATTACTTATTGATTTTTCTGGATCAATATTACCATTCTTTTTAAAATTATTCATAATATTATTTAAAACACCGTCAATCTTTATTTTAGTTTTACTATTTACATTATAGTCAGTTTCGTCGTTATTATCCTTATCATCTTTATCATCCTTACCATCCTTATTCCCTTTATCATCACTAACATTATTGTCTTTTAATGAAGGCAAATTAATAGTATTTTTTTGAACTTCAATAATTTCTATAATTTTCATTGCTTCTTCTTTTAATTCTTCAATTGTTTTTTCTTTTTTTGGACTAAAAGCACTAGCATGTTTAGTTATTAAAAACGGCAAAGGTATATATTGTAAAATACTAAAAATTCCACATATTTCACGGCGATTTAAATTCATTTTTACTAATTCGACATTTTTATTTAATTTATGTAATTTATTATTAATTTTAATAGTATTCGCAAATGCTAATGCCTCACAACTAAATAATACTGTTATAATAATGCTTTTATATAGGTTCATTTATTTTAATATATAAATATATGATATTATTTTTATATAATAATAGAAAAATAAGGGCAAATTATAAAATATCATTAGAACGTAGCACATTAATATCATATTGAACATAAACATCTTCTTTTAATTTACCTAGCATATCTGTATAATTATTACCTAATACTTCTGTTCCTGAAATGAAGATTGAACCTGTTTGAGGCATCTTCATGATTCTTTCCATAGTTAAAGGTTCCGATTCATTATATCCCTCGCCAAAAAAACATTCTTTAATAGTATGTCCTAGTTCTTTGCAAGTTTTAAGAGATTTATACATATCGACCGGTTGTGCTGTATCTTTATAATATACTTCAAACGTTTTTTTTGAACCATTATCTGTTAATGCTGATGATACTAAAATATCAGCCAAATCTAGGCGAGATATAATACCACTTTTAGATATTCCTTGATTAAACTCAACTTCTTTTGGACCTCGTTTTTCACCTGGTGAAAGCATTCCAGGTCTAACAATAGTATAACTAAGATGCTTAGGAGCTTTCTCATATAATATACGAACTCGTTCCTCACCTGTTTGCTTCTTATAACAGGAATCGCAACTAGCAAAACCTCTATCAATTGCTTCTCCATATCCATTCCCTGATGTGTCATCATTCTTTTGACATTTTGCACAAATAGATGATACAATTATAAGACGTTTAACATTTGAGCGTATTGCTTCCTCGGCAACATTTACCAATCCAATATCCTCAACATTATCACTTGGTTCTGCTGTAAGTGAAATATTAGTATCAACATTTGTTTGATATTTCATACTTTTTTTTGAAATATCAATTCCTGGCGTAGCAATAACTTTCACTTTTGGTCTTGATGCCGCACAAAATATTACAGCATTGGCATCTTTCATAATACCATTAATAGATTTGGGATTAATAACATCTGCTATAATACTTGTTATTTTATCTTTTTTTTCAATATCATCTATAACAAGAGAGTTAAATTTTGCGTTTTCTCTATTAACAATTTCTACCTTTCTCCTCGTAACAGCAACTACACTTATGTTTTTTTCTAATAGTGCGCGAATTGTATCTCCACCTGTGTATCCAGAAGCACCAAATACGACTACTTTTTTTGGTATATACGACTTATCATCATTACTATACTTATCATTCATATTAAAAGCCCTTGAACTCTTTGATATACTATACACACTAATTAATGGAATAACTTTAATTGCTTTACGTCTATCAATCGCATTCATTTTTAATTGAATACAATTGATAGGTTTATAGAAATAAATTGTTCTCCTTGTATTTATTCTATAACTCAAATCATTATTAATAACAAATGTATTAGATGTAATAATGTTTGCCATCGCAACTATAATAAGAAAAATATTTATCATTATTTTATTATATCTTGTATGTATTATAGATATATTTTTATATAGTTATATCATAAACTTATATAAGGATTTGATTATATTATAATATAAAACAAATAGATAACATTATTAGTTTTATTATATACTAACTTATTTTTTTAATTAATATTGCTCTGATTTATGAGCTTTGCTACCATGGCCGAGTCTGGTCCAAGGCATGACACTTAAGCTGTCACGTGCTTAGCACTCGCAGGTTCGAATCCTGCTGGTAGTAAATCCCCTTTTTATTAAGGCAATATTATTTTATAACTTATATTATAATTATATAAACTGTTAATTTTTTAGAGTTTTTATTACACCTTTTCTCATTTAAAACGCCCATATTTTTTATAAAATTGATATAAAATTGATAAATAAAGAATAATTAAATATCTATAAAATGTCTATTTATGAAAAAAACTTATCTGAACCTTGGTTTTCTCTAATTAAATTAAAAATTAAAACAGTAGAAGGTAGATTAAATAAAGGGGATTTTATAAATATGAATATAGGAGATTTTATTTTATTTACAAATAATGAGTTAGGATTTGAACGCAAATTTAAAATTAAAATCAAATATATATCATATTATGATAATTTTCAAACATTCTTAGAAAACGAGACATTAGAAAAGTCTCTTCCAGGTATAGATAATATAGAAAATGGATTAAATGTGTATTATAAATATTATAAAAAAAATGATGAGTTAGAATATAAAATAAAAGCATTTACATTTTAATTTGAGCATTTTAAATGAGAAAAGGTGTAAAACTAAGCATAAAAATAATTATAGCGAGTATCCTTCATACTATTGTATATCTATTATATTACTAAGATACTTTTACTATTTTACAGAACCAATTTTGTTTTTCATATGTTATTTCATATTTAATATTACATTTTGAAGATACATTTTTAATTAAGAGACTGAAAGAATTATAATCGTGTATATAATAATATCTATCACATTTATTATTCCATTTAAAAAAATTATGCCCTACTGTAAAATTACGATAATCTTTTGATTGTTTATTGTTTTTCTTTTCAATATCTAATGTAATTTCATAAGACCATACAGATATTAGTAATTCTCCTCCTAATACTAATTGATTAATAAGATTAATAATAGCTTCTTTTTGCTTAATTACATCATTAATATGATGTATTACAGCAATACATATAATCTTGTCATATAAATTATCATTGATATCTAAAATATTATTATAATAAACGTCTAAGTTCTTTTTTCTAGATATTTCTAAAAGATTATTAGAAATGTCAAAGCCTTTTGTAATATAACCAAGGTTAATAGCATATATCATATTTTTACCATTACCACAACCAGCATCTAATAGTTTTAAATTATTTTTTGTTGGTTGTAGAAAATTTTTGACAGAGTTCCAAATTCTAATACGAGACCTGTCAAAATCTTTTGAAATATTATCATATTGCTCTGCTATATCAATGATTTCTGTCATTTTATTATCATATTATAAATATGATGTATCATTTATATAGTTTATTTAGTATTATAATATCTACATGCTAATAAAAAAATAAGTTGAAATAAATTATAATCTATTCTGTATTTGTATGTAAATATTATAAAAACTACTTTCTTTCCCTTTATCCCTATCTATAATAAATTCTATATAATCTTTATAAACACATATAATATCTTCTTTAATATATTGCATGTATATTAAATATAATAATATAAAATATACAGAAAATATTATATCATTATTTGTTATTTTATTATCTATAATTATAAATAATGGTATTATTTTAGCAATTGTATTAATCATTATATAATAAAACAAAAGCGATTTTTTATTTAAATTATATATTATAATAAATAAACTAAGTACAAAAAATGTTAAAGCAATACAAATGAGTATTATTGGATTATATGGGGTTATTTTAAATATATATGCGATTGTATAAATAAATATCCAAATAGAAAAAAATTTATCAGCTCTTATTATATCAGCCATCTACTTTAATATTAAGTAATTTTTTTATTAGGAATTCCATTTAAACCAAGATGCGCCGACAATCCAGATTTAATACCAACAGACCTATGAATTATTATTCCTAATCCTAATAATGTTATTAATATTATTGATAATGACGCAATATATTGAATAAACGTTCTATTAGATTGCTCTTCAATATCTAATTCGAGAGGATATAACCATATATATGAATGAATTATTAGTCCTGTAATTAATGTAGGTATTAAATCAATTAATGTTAGATTTAAAAATCTATATTTTCTCAATTGTTCCATTGTACTCATTTATATTAAGAATATATAAATATATAAGACTATTTTTAATAAAATAAATATAAAAGATACATCATGATACATTTTATTACATATGGCAATCATAATTATACAAACGCAAAAAAAAGAATATGTGACGAGGCTAGGAGCGTAGGTTGGTTTGATACAATAACTTCATATGGACCAGAAGATTTAGATTTAGAGTTTCAAAATAAATTTAAAGATATTTTAGTTCGTCCTAGGGGTGGTGGTTATTGGATATGGAAGCCATATATTATTAAAAAACATTTAGAAAAAATAGATGATGATGACATTTTAATATATATGGATGCTGGATGCACAATTAATCCAAGCGGAATTGATAGATTTAAAGAATATATGGAAATGCTTAATAATAGTGATAACGCATGTATTTCGTTTGATACATGCCATCAAGAAAAAAATTTAACTAATAAAGAAATATTTGACTATTTTAATGTAGATATAAATAGTGATATCGCAAATTCAGGCCAAATTTGTGCTACAAATATAATTTTAAAAAAGGATATATATAGTATTAATATTGTGGATTTATGGTTTAAAACTCTTCATGTTAACCCATTATTATTTACAGATGATTATAATAATAATCCGTGTAATAGAGAGCGTCCTGAATATATAGAAACAAGACATGACCAAAGTGTATTTAGTATTATTCGTAAATTATATGGAATTATATTATTAGGACAAGAAGATTGGTTTTCAGATTTTGGAAGTGAACATTCGCTTAAATTTCCTTTATGGGCTACACGAAAAGGAAGGGAGGATGAAGAGGATGAAAATTAAATATTACAAAGAATATATAAGAACGTTTTAAATAAAATAAATATATAAGATATATCATGATACATTTTATTACATATGGCAATCATAAATTTATTAATTCAAAAAAAAGAATATGCGACGAGGCAAGGAGCGTAGGTTGGTTTGATACAATAACTTCATATGGACCAGAAGATTTAGATTTAGAGTTTCAGAATAAATTTAAAGATATGTTATTACGTCCAAGAGGTGGTGGTTATTGGATATGGAAGCCATATATTATTAAAAAACATTTAGAAAAAATAAAAGATGATGATATATTAATATATTTAGATGCTGGTTGCACAATCAATCCTAAGGGTATTGATAGATTTAACGAATATATAGAAATGATTAATAATAGTGATCGTGGATGTATTTCTTTTCAGTTAGGAACACATGAAAAGCTATGGACAAATAAAGAAATATTTGACCATTTCAATGTAGATATAAACGGTAGTATAGCATACACAAGTCAAATTATGTCAGGAGTTATAGTATTAAAAAAGAATACAAATTGTATTAATATTATAGATTTATGGTTGAAAACTGTACATGACAATCCCATATTATTTACAGACGATTATAATAATAATCCTTGTAATAGAGGGCGTAGCGAATATATAGAAACAAGACATGACCAGAGTATACTTAGTATTATAAGTAAATTATATGGAACTATATTAGTAGGAAAAGAAACAGTTTACGGTGATAGTGAATTTCCTTTTTTGGAAACTAGAATAATTGATAAAATATAATTAAATAATTTTATAGTTTAGAGTATTATTTTCATACATATGTCTTACAACCTTATGAAGATTGGAAACATCATATAGCGAATTATGAGCATTTTCAACATCTTTATTAAAATTAAATTTGTAAATTTCATTTAGTGAAGGATTTTTATAATTTCCATATTGATTAATAATTTTAAGGATTGGTTTCATATGTTTCATTGTACATAGCAATGTTTTTTTATCTAATTCGTCAATAATGTAATGTAAATTTCTTCTATATAATTCTGATTTAATAACACCTACATCAAATGCGACATTGTGCGCAATAATATGTGATACTTTTTTAAGTTGCTCATAAAATATTTCTACTGCGACAGTGTCAAAAGAAACACCTGTATTATCTGATATATCATTTGTAATTCCATGAAATTCTTCATTTGTTATATCAAATCCTTCGCGTTTAATAACATAATCTTTTACATCTTCAAATTTAAATTGTTTATCTGTAATTAACATTGAAAATTGAACAATTCTTGCTTTTTCATATTTATCTAAGTGTTTATAATAAGGATAAACACCCCATCTTAAATTATGTGTATCAGGCAATCCAGATGTTTCAGTATCTAAAAATAATGCCATATTAAAATTATATATGTATTTATAATATTAATATACTTATTGTGTCATTTTTTTATATATAAAAAAATATATAAGGAATATAGTAAAAATATATATATTAAAGAATATATATACGGAATATATATAAAAACTAATTAAATATTATATATTATATAATTTATGAAACATTATTGGATTAATATAGATGAATGTACAGAAAGAAAGGCATATATGGAAAAACAATTTAGGGAGAAAAACATAGAAAATTATCGTATTTCCGCCGAAACACCAAAAACAAGCAAAGACTATCGTATTATTCGCAATGAAGAATCTATTCAAACAACAACACCTGGTGAAATCAGTTGCATCCTATCTCATTTAAAAGCAATAAAGAAAGGGTATGACGATGGAGACCCATACTTTTGTGTATTAGAAGATGATTTAGAGTTAGCAAATATTGATTATAATAAGATTTTTAATTATATAGAAGATTTTCAAAATAAAAATAATAGCATTATTGATATTTTGCAACTTTATACAAGCGGGCATCCAGTAGTTATTAAATTATATAATGAACATTTTTTAAAAAATGAGGTGATAGCGGATAGAGTTGAATCTTATCCTGGTGCTGTCTACTATTTAATTTCAAGGGAAGGAGCTCGCAAAATAATAGACAAATATATATTGTCAGAAAAAAATTACGATTTATCATATTCATCATGGACAGCATCTGATAATATATTATATGCGGTTGTTAACTCATATATATTAACATATCCTATAATTGTTACCAACATAAACTATGGTAGCACTCTTCATCCTGAACATTTACAAAATCACGAACAATGTAATAATATTATCAGGCATATATGGAATGTTAATAATCAACTTAAAATGTTTGTGCTCTCTTAAATTCATTTATTGCGATTACAGTTCGTTCTTTATGTTCTACTATTTTTTCTATTGAGTATGATTCATACGAAGGTGAAGGAATCCATGTTCTAATATATTCATAATCTTTATCATATCTTTTTAATTGTAATTCAGGATTAAATATGCGAAAATATGGTTGCGAATCAGTACCTGTACTAGCAGACCATTGCCACCCACCATTATTACTTGCTGGATCATAATCAACTAATTTTGTAGCAAAATACTTTTCACCCCATCTCCAATCAATAAGAAGGTCCTTTGTTAAAAACATAGCGGTAATCATACGCAATCTATTGTGCATCCAACCAGTTTTATTTAATTGGTTCATTCCTGCGTCAACCATAACATATCCAGTTTTGCCTTGACACCATTTTTTAAACCATTCCTTATTATTAGTCCATTTAACATTATCATATTTTTGCTTAAACGAATTTCCTAATACATGTGGAAAATAATACAGAATATTAGCATAAAATTCACGCCATATTAATTCCCTTTGTAGTTCCTTGACATTTTTATAATTATTAAAAACCTCTCGTATGCTAACACAACCAAATTTAATATAAGCGCTTAATTTTGTAGTTTTATCTAATCCTGGATAATCGCGAAATGTTGAATAATCTGTCATAATTTTTTTAAATCGTACTAGTGCTTCCTCTCTACCACCTCTAACAGCTATATCATCATTCGGAATGTAATATTTATGTTTATCAAATGTTTTAATATGTTTGATAACATTTATGCGTTTAACTATTAATGGTTGAATCTTATTAACCTTTAATGAAAGGGTTTTTTTATAAAATGGTGTAAATACTTGATATGGTTTATTTGAATTATTTTGAATAGTTCCCATATTATAAAGAGTATAATCTTCTTCGGTAATAATGCTTATTTCTTTTTTTTTAGCCCATTCCTCAATTGTACTATCTCGTTTTATAGCAAATGGAGAATAATCTTTATTATATGCTATTGATTTAATTTTGTATTTACTAGATAACTTTTCTAAAATATCAACATCGTTTCCTTCGTAATAATTTACATGTATATTTTTATCTAAGTCGTCTAAACTTTCAATCATAAATTGAACACAATTATTACTAAAATACTGGTTATTCTTTGGAAAAATCTGCTCTGGATTAAAAATAAACATAGGATATATTCCTTTATTACCACATTCCTTTATTAAACTATTTAAAGCATAATTATCATTTATGCGAAAATCTCTGCGAAATATAAAGATATTAATATCCATATTATATTTATAATATATTTATATCTTTAATAAATTAAATCATTTTTTAAGAATGTCGAAGAAATATTATATATAAATATATATTCAATATTAATACTAATATCAATATTAATACTATTACAATGCTGATAATTAAAAGATATATTAATCTGTGCAATACAGATATTAAATACAGCATAATGGGATTAATATGCGGATGTATAGGTTCATATTATAATGTTAATGCGACTGAGAATATATCAAGAGTGATGGTCGGAGACTTTTCAAATGAACGATTATATTTATTATTTTATACAAATTTTATATCTATGATTGCTATATCTTTTAGAGGTGCTTTATTTGTATATTCACAAAAATGTATGAACCATAAATTAAGATGTATAGTATATAGAAAGATTTTGAATCAACCCTTGAAGTTTTATGAAACAGAGCCTGTTAATTCATTATTAGAAAGGGTTAATAATGATTCAAGGATAGTTTCTGATATTATATCGCTTAATATAAATGTGTTAAGTCGTTCCATTATTGAAGTTATAATAACATTTTGGTTATTAACAAACATATCATGGAAACTTACTGTTATTGCTTTAATATTAATTTCCTTTAATTACTTAATATCAGAATACTATAATAAAATTCATAAAAAAATAATGACAAATTATGAAGAATTAACTAAGGAATTAAATACATATACACATGAAACATTATCTCATCTATCTGTTTTAAAAACGTATGCCAATGAAATTACAGCGTATAATAAATATAATATGTTATCTGATGAATTAGCGCTTTATAATAGCAAGGAATGTTTTTTATATGGAAGCAATTTATTAGTAGTTAGCAATATTCCTACAATAATAACAATCATTATCATATTATCTGCTAACTATTTAAATACTATTGACGGATTAACTATATTTATTCTACACAATCAAGGGTTATATTCAACAATAAAAACAATATTTGATATGAAAAATGAATTTATAAAATGTAAGGAACCTTATGCGCGAATTACAAATATTCTAGATGCTCCTGAATATACTTATGGTTATTATATACCTAGTGATAATAATTTTTATGGTGACATATCATTTAATTCTCTATCATTTAAATATGAAAAATCTACTGAACATATCTTGAATAATTTTAATTTTAATATTAATAGAGGCGATAAAATAGCAATTATAGGTGCTTCTGGATGTGGTAAAAGCACGCTTTCAAAATTATTAGTTAATATATTATCGCCAACAGCTGGAAATATTACTATTGATAATGTAAATATTTGCGATTATGATAGTATATGGTTAAAAAAACATATTGGATATGTAGCTCAAGAAAGTATATTATTTTCAGATACAATAGCAAATAATATTTCATATGGATTGGATAATGTTAGCGAAGATGATATTGTAACCGCCGCAAAAAATGCGAATGTGCACGATTTTATATCTAATCTACCGAATAAATATCAAACAAAACTTGAAGGAACTGAATTAAGCTCTTTGTCGGGTGGGCAAAAACAGCGTATATCAATAGCAAGAGCATTAATTAGAAAACCTCAAATAATAATATTTGATGAAGCAACTTCTGCTCTTGACCCTTATTGTGAAGAACTTGTTCAGCAAACAATAAAAGAATGCTTTAAAAATCAATTATGTACTATGATAATAATAGCACATAGAAAATCCGCGTTAGAAATAGCAGATAAAATATACGAATTAAAAGATTCGCAACTTATATTATCAAATATATAATAGAGTATATAATATATTATTGAATGAGTATATATGTAGTTAATAAAAATAATAAAAATATTAATAATATTATTGTATCTTCTCATAGAGCAGATAATGCGAATATAATGATAAATAATTCATTAGATATAATATTAAAATCTATTGATATTAAAACAATAGTTAATAATATCAATAATAATAATGATATTGTATTTAATCTAAATAAATTAAATAAAAAATTCATTAAAGCATTTGTTTATAGGATTATGCAGGGATTATATGTATTTAATAAATATAAAAGTTATGAAAAAATAAAGAGTAATATATTATTTAACATACCACAATTTAATAAAATAAATAGAAATAATTTATTTAGCATTATTGATTACTCTAATTTTTCACGTAATATTATCAATGAACCATCTAATATTTTTACACCTGAAAAATTTGGTTCATACGCTAGCGAGTTGTTTGCTAATACACTGTATGTTAAAGTGAATAAATATAATCACGATGATATCAAAAATATGGGATTAAGACTTATTGACGCTGTTGGAGGGTCTTCTAATAACAAACCGTGTTTTTTAGTATTAGATTATACCCCTCCAAAGTATAAAAAAACAATATGCCTTGTTGGAAAAGGGGTTACAATTGATACAGGAGGATATTCAATTAAAACTGGCAAACATATGGAAAAAATGTATATGGATAAAGAAGGTGCCTCAATATCATTAGGATTGTTTAAATACTTAGTAGATAATAATTATAAGCATCGTGTTGTATGCTTATGTCCATTAGTTGAAAATATAGTATCTGGTATATCTCTGAAACCAAATGATATTATAAAATCTTATAATGGGACTAGTGTTGAGATTGTTAATACTGATGCGGAAGGAAGATTAATATTAGCAGATGCTCTTGCGTATGCGTGTAATAATTATAAACCCGATTATATTTTTGATTACGCCACATTAACTGGATGGTCAGAGCGAATACACTGTCATACGAGTTTTACATATTTTACATTAAATGATAAATTAGCAAAACAGATTGAAGTATATAATGAAGAATATGCTGAAAAAAGTATTAGAATGCCTCCGTGGGTTGAATATATTACTTATATTAAATCAAATATTGCTGATGTAAAGAACTCTGGATATAAATGTGTTAATAGTGACGGCTTAATGGCATCATTATTTTTAATGAAATTTATTCCGGTGAAATATAGAAAAAATTGGATTCATTTTGATATTAGATTATCAAGTTATAATAATGTATTAAATATTGCTGATGGGTTTGCAACATATCTAGAAATTATAAAAAATATATAATATTCAAATATCTATCTAACACATATATCAATATCTCTCATTAATTAAATGACATTTATTTATGTTATTTTACTTTTTCCCTTTCTTCTTTACTTCCTTAACTTCTGCGATTTCACTAATATCATCAACAACAGGTTTTGGGTCAGATACAACAACAGGTTTTGGGTCAGATACAACAACATCTTTAACTTCAACAGAACCTACTTTTAATTCTTTTTGTTCCTTCCACATAGTAGCTATCTTAGAAAATACTTCGGGTCCTGTTAAATTTGGATTTTGTGCCTTAACAACCGCAATATTTTCTTTCATAAATATTTGATATGCGTTTAGCTCTTTTTTTGGTTTATCTTCTTTTTGCTTATTATTTTCCATAGTCTTTTTCATAGCATCTTTATAATATTCATCAATCTCTTTTTTAGTATTTAACGTATCAGGCATATTATTCATAATCTCCTTAATTTTAATAGAAATAGTCATCTTATTTAGGTTTTTAATATTGTATATTTACAACATGTTATCAATTTTTATATTTTTAATAAAAAATTAAATATTTATTATCAATATCATAATAAATAATACTAAATATAAAAAATATACAATATTAACTATAATATTTACACCTTCTTTTTAACTATCTTTCTAATTAACTTTTTGAGATGAGGAGTTAGAGAGGCAACATCCATCTATCATATAGTGTAGGATTGATTACATTATTTGTAGATACATTATTTGTAGATACATTATTTGTAGTTACATTATTTGTATATACGATTGTATCACGCGTAGTGACAACTGTGCTTGCGGTGGTTGCATTAAATGCCATATCTTTGCTCTTTTGTTCTTAATATAACAACAAAGAATAATTAATCATTTTTTATTTTAATGTAAATACATTATCACATATTTATTATAATTATATAAAAATAAGTTATTATATTATTAATAAAACAATGAATAATATTAGCATTTTAATATCTGGTGGAATAGGGAATCAAATGTTTAAAATTTTTGCTACTATATCATATTATATTGATAATTGTCAAAATTATATTTTGTATGTAGGAAACAATGGATATCGTAAATTTTATTGGGATACAGTATTTAGTAATATTAGTCACAAAGTATTAGATATTGACGTTTCTAATATTGATGAATTAAATATTGAAAATTACAAGGAGCCTTATTTTCACTACGCTCAAATACCTATTTTTGAAAATGACGCATTTTTGAAAGGATATTTTCAAAGTCATAAATATTTTGAACATAATATAAATAAAATTAGGAGGATTATTGGTATTGATGAACATATTAATAAAGTTTTAACAGCATATCCTGAATATACTATCAATAAAACAATATCTGTTCATTATCGTATGGGCGATTATATTAACTTACATACGTTGCATCCTGTAAAAAAAACAGCTTATTATATTGAAGCATTTAAAAAATTAATTAGCAAAGGTGTTGACATATACGACTATGATATTTTATATTTTTGCGAAGAAAATGATAATGACACTGTAAACAATTATAATTTAGAAATTAATAACGCTTTAAAACAATTAACCGGAAAAAATTTAAGATATAAAAAAGTATCTGATGCTATACAGGATTGGGAACAATTACTAATTATGACATCTTCAAAACATTATATTATTGGAAATAGCACATTCTCTTGGTTTGGTGCCTACCTATCTTCTTCAAATGAACCTATTATATGTTATCCTGAAACTTGGCTAGGCCCTGGTTATGATGGAACAATCACAGATGATTTATTTCCTGATAGTTGGATTAAAATTGATGATAAGTAATATATTTATATAATTGAATATATCCATTTAATTTCATGAGAATATTCTTGTGAAGGAGTTTCTAAAATTATAATAGGTATATGCTCATTATCTCTAAATAATTCTATAAACTCTTTAATAGATTTTAGAGGAATAGTTCCTTTTGTACTATCAAATAATGTTGCATGTCTATCAATATTACTATATTTATCTGCGCTACTATTATTAAGATGTATAGCAATTAAATCATTTGAATTTTTATTACATATTATATTATATGCTTCACTTAATTCATATCCAGCTGCCCATATATGTGCTGTATCTAGACAGATACCTAAATATTTTTTTTGTTCTTTTGTAAAACTATTATAAAACAGTATGAAGTCGTGTAAATTAGTTAATAATTCTGTTCCTTGTCCAGCGGGTGTTTCAATTATTATTTTTGCTTTAATATTATTATTTTTCATTTCCTCTATGATATATTCTATCGCAATTCGCATATTTTCTAATCCGTACTCGTATGATAAAGTTGTGTGTTTTCCTACATGAACAATAACACCAGCTGAATTAATTAATTGCGAAATATATAATTCATGTAATAATATTTTTATCCACATGCATTCATTAATAGGAATGGCACGCTTTCCATTTTTAAAATCACGTGCCAGATTAATAGTATAAGATGAATGAATAATTGTTTTAAAATTGTGTTTAGATGTATACTCTTTTATATCTTCTGCTATATCTATATAGTTATTAATATTAACTAATGAGGAACTTCTTGGATTAGAAACAAACAATTGTAGACAATTTCCACCATTTTTTGTAATAGTTTCCATTGTTTTCACTATCGTTTTTTCGCGATTTATATGTGCACCAATATATATATTACTCATTTTGTAAATATATATTTACTATTAAATTATATATTATAATATTTATAATCAATTTTTAATTTATATATAGATTTATATTAGAGCAAGATTATAAATGAAGAAGACATCATCACAAAGAAGTCCTTCTCCTTCTAACGTAACACCAAGAAGAAATCCAATACGCATACGTTCTAGCGCGGTTGCGAGAAGAAGTCCTTCTCCTTCTAACGTAACACCAAGAAGAAATCCAATACGCACACGTTCTAGCGCGGTTGCGAGAAGAAGTCCATCACCTTCTAATGTAGCACCAAGAAAAAATCCAACACGCACAAGTTCTAGCGCAGTTGCGAGAAGAAGTCCATCACCAAAAGTTGCTAAACAAAGAAGTCCATCACCAAAAGTTGCTAAACAAAGAAGTCCATCACCAAAAGTTGCTAAACAAAGAAGTCCATCACCTTCTAATGTAGCACCAAGAAAAAGTCCATCTCAAAAAGTTGCTAAAATGAATGACCCATATAGCACGCCTTTTTGGCCACCTTCTGATTATGCGGTACCAGCAAAAATAGTAACTGATAATCCTAATCCATTACCTAGAACACTAGCAAAACATAAATTATTTTTAGGAGAATTAAAAAATGTACTAATTAATGAAAAAATAATAGATAGAGATAACCCGCAATTTAAAGAATTACTAGAAGACCAGCAAAAATGGAATCATCGATTTTATAATTTAAAACCATATAATATTATTTGTTTTGTTATATGTGATTATCATCTATATGATAAAGGTGCACCACGCGTATTTCATAAAAATAATAAAGAACCTTATTTTGGTAATTACAAATTTCAAAAATTATTAAAATATAATAGAATGAATATTAAATGGGTTGGTAATAATATATTATATATACACAAGAATAGATTCTAAATCTTCAAGGGTATAAAAATAAAAAAATGAATAATATAAATATTTATATTATTATAAATATGTTTAAAATAATATTTGGGATATTTATGCTTAAATATCTGTGCGAATATTTTGATAAACATGTAATAATGAGTTTCCAACCATTTGTGATATCATATTCTTAATGTTGTGCTAATTCGTCTTCTATATTTATTAACTATATATATCAATATATTTTTTACTGACATATCTTTAATTTGTTTATTTATTATATCTAATACGTAATCAAATTCTTTTTGAACCTTATATATTGTGTTTTTGTTTTTATTCATTAAAATATTACGCCAGAATCTTTGTATCTTTATAATATGATATATTACATAGTTGTTATTATAATTATTTGTAGTATATTCAACTGTAAACTCTAAATTAAATTTGCTTATGAATATAGAAAATAATAAACTTTTTGAAGTTGTATTAATATGTTTTTTGTGATTAACTACGTAATTATTGAGTAATAATATTGCGTTGTCAATCCCATAATTATATACCATTAATTCAATCTTATTAGATGACATATTATTAACATATTGTATAATATGTTCTTCTAAATATTTATTTAATCTTTTGTAATCTTCATTGTGTTTGACTTCTATATTATGATAGATATCGCATATACATTTTTCAATAAATTGATGACCTAAGAAATCATATTCTGAATTAATTTTAGTATCATTAAACAATTGGATATACCACATATTGTATTATTATATAATAACCACTTAAAATATATATCAATTTTTATTGATTACCTTAATTTTATTTTTAGTTTGATAATCGTATAATTTATAACTATTTATATCATTTTTAAAAGTATCGCTTGAATTATATTGGTCCTTCCAAAGACCATTATCGTATTCTGGTCGTTTATATATACAACTCTTTTTATTTATTGAAAATCCTTTCAATAATTCACTTTCATTAGTCTTTATTTCTTCTACATTTAAATTATAGTTATTGTGATAATTACACATATCTATATTTATTTTATCCACAAATAAATCATTTTGCTGTTTTGTATAAGTACTAGATAATGCTGACATGTTTTTACAAGATTCCTTAGCGCTTAGGAGTTTGGGATTATAATCAGATTCAAAATCTAGTTCATAATAGTTCATTATTTATACTCTTTTATATTCTTCTTACTTATAAATAATAAAAATAATATTTAAATATATTAAAAGAATGTTATATTTATTAACATATGAAAACAAGGATAATATTAATGATATTATTAAAAAATCTCCAAATTTAACAATATTATTTTATTGGAATATGTGCGGTCATTGTGCAGCGTTAAAACCTACATGGGATAAAGTAAGTAATAAATATAAAAAAGACGATAAATGCTGTGTATTAAATGTTGAAGTATCTCAACTAAAATATTTAAAAGCAAAATATAAAAAAAATATTAATGGATTTCCTACAATTTTAAAATATAAAAATGGAAAAAAAATAAATGAATATAATGGTGAAAGAACTTTAAAAGATATAAATAAATTTGTAAAATCGTAGAAATAAATATATATAAATATATAAATATATAAATATATATATACAAATATACAAATATAATGAATGAAGATAATATTGTAGATAATATTATTAATCAGGAAAGAATTGAACCAACAGAAGATGAATTAGAAACATTTAAGAACCTAGTAAATGATTGGTTTAAATATGATGACCAGATAAGAAAATTAAAAATTGCGATGAAAGAAAGGAAGAATTATCAGAGAGTGCTTAATAATAAAATTGAGGAATTTATGTTTAATTATAAATATAATGATCTAAATACTCAACATGGGAGGATTAAAACAAGTGAGAAGGAATGTAAAGTGCCTATTAAAATGAATGATATCAAAACAAAAATTATTCAATTTAAAGAATTATCAGGCGAAGAATTATTAAAGCGTATTTTTGACGAAGATAGGCAAACATTTGTTAAAAAAAATATTAAGAGAATTATTCCAAAAGTATCTCTTACAATTTAATTGATATATATACAAATTAATATATATTTTTATACATCAGCATACAACACATCCTCTAATAATATCATATTCGTAATTTGTAGAATAGAATGCGTTTTTTATATTATTTTTAATAATTATATTACTACAATTAGTACATGGTCGTGAATATTTTAAAGGATTATTAAAGCTATCTGGGCCGATTCTTACAATATATATATCACATTCACTAAGTATATGTTTTTTCTTTTTATGAACACTTGCGATTGCTGAAACTTCCGCATGTATGCTAAAATCAGCCATATAGTAATTAAATCCCGAACCAATAATTTTATCTCTATATACAATTATAGCGCCATGTTTATGGTTGTACATAGGGGATTTAATAGCTATTTTTGCTGCTATATTTAAATAATATTTCTGTTTTTCATTTGAATTGCGAACGCATGTGCTATCAATACATTCAAAATAATTGGATGTGTAGTATCCAGTCCTATCCATTCTTCTTTTATTGACGGTAGCGCCACGCTGCGCATTACGAACATCTACCATATTTTGCTATAAGTTTATTTTATATTACTTAGTTTAATATATGGGTAAATATTTATATGTTAATTATGCTATTGTTATTACAAGATAACAGTTAAAGAACTTATCGTTTCTTTATGTTAAAACAATATTAATCATATAAGTGTTATCAATTTTTTATGATAATATATAGTAAAAAAATGATTATCTAGATTATAATAAGCTAATATAGATAATATAAGAGACTATAATCTAATATAAATAATGTTGCTAGTATTAGCATTCCTCATTATTGTTATATATATGTTAGATAGCAGGTAATTGAGCATTTTCTTCTAATTCATGTTCAAAGCATAAATTATGAACTATTAAATTATTTGTTCTTCCTACTCTTTGTGCTCTTCCAATAGCCTGTTGCTTATCTACTGCCATAGAGTGAAATATTATTACATCTGTTGCATAATTAATGTCAATGCCATATCCAGCATATTGTGTAGTTAGCAAAATAACGTTAATTAACCCATTTTTAAAATCCTTCAAAACATTCATCATATGCGCTGTGTGTCCTTTTAATTCCGCAAAGGTAATATTATTTGATACTAATAATTTAATGATTTTAGTAAATACATCAACCCTGCTAAATACTATAAATTTTCCATCCGGTTTATTTTTAAGTATTTCTAACAATGTTTCCTCTTTATTAAGAATACCTTTTCCTATTTTATTAGAGTTTTCTTCAACATGAACTATATCATTTGTAATAACTTCCTTACTACTAACAATTGCTGTTAAGTTCTCAGTGCTCTTAATTTCAGCTCGGCAATCAGGACATTTTTTAACATTTGTAGAATTATATGTATTAGCATTTAGAAAATTAAATAAACAAGAACCGCAAAATATATGGGTACATTCTAATATAATAGGATGCGTTACATTATCTAAACATATTGAACATATTTTAGTATTAATTTCGGTAATACGGTCTGTTAAATCCTTAATTTTTCCTTCAATGATTACAATTTCATTATTAATTGCTTTTATACGGTTTGCTTTTGTTTCTTCTAAAATGTCAAGAAGCAATGTATATTCACGCTCTTTTTGCTTATTTGATAAAGTTTTATTCATATCCGCACAAATCAAAGCGGCTATTCCTTCCTCTGTTTCATTCTTACCTCCCAAATCTTTGATAGCTCCGGAAATATCATTAGCATTAATTTTATCTAAAATTGAACTATTAATATATTTTTTTATTACTCTCAAATACTTAGACATTTTACATAGATGATAATATTCAATAATAGGAGGTATTTTAAAACTTTCTTTTACAAAATCCTTATTACACTTAACTAAAATATAGTTAATATAATCTTCTCTGAGTATATCTTTAATATTATAATATTGCGAATAAGAACCTGATGAAATCTTATTACACATATTAAAATATGTTCCACTAATTAACCATATAAATAAGTAATCAAATATTTCAATCTTATTAATAATATCATGGCATTCATCAATCATAATTCTTTTCCAGCTATATATAAAGTCTTTTTTATTAGAAGAAGCATATTTATTATAATAATCTAATAATCTATCTAATGTTGTATTCTTAATAAGAACTACATCAAATTGATTAAAATATTCTATGATTTCTTGTTCGTTATTTTTCTTAACTGTTGGTAAATTTTTCTTAATATAATTCAAATCTTCAATCGCTATATATTTAAGGTCTGTAGATTCTTTTAACGTTTTTTCCCATTGAACATATACAGGGCCTCTTGGTACTATAATAAGTGTTGAGTTAATCATATTATTAATATTAAGTAAATTAACATTCTCAGATACTGCTGTAAAATAATTATATGCCTTTGTACTATTAAAACTATGAACCTTAGTACTATTAATATGTATTTTATCTAATGGATTATGCGCAATAATTGATAATGCTGTTAGAGTTTTACCGTATCCTACAATATCTCCAATAATCCCAATATTTGTGGAAATCTTAATAGTATTTGGAATATTTCTTAAATTTACGTCTCTATTATGAGAGTTGTTTTTATAAGTAATAGTTCCTACATTTTCCATATAAATTGCTTTGTACAAACATGCTAACTGATGAGGTTTAAGTGATTTCTTAATTTTTGTAGGTTGTCCACAACGCAACGAATTAGAATCAATCTCAATATCATATGTTAAGCAATCGTTTTCAATAGAAGCCATTAATTATGTTATTATTATTTATATTATATATATTTTATATCAATTTTTATATTTCCCTTTAAAATTTTTACAAGCATAATATTAAATTGAATGTAAAAATATATAAGAATAATCATTATATTATTAATTATAAAGATGTCAGAGGTAGTAGATAATGCGGTTGTTGATAATGCGGTTGTTGATAATGCGGTTGTAGATACAGCAGTTGTAGATACAGCAGTTGTAGATAATGCGGTAGTTGATACAGCAGTTGTAGATAATGCGGTAGTTGATACAGCAGTTGTAGATAATGCGGTTGTAGATACAGCAGTTGTAGATAATGCGGTAGTTGATACAGCAGTTGTAGATAATGCGGTTGTAGATAATGCGGTAGCGACACCTGTAAATACTAAAAAGATTGTATTTGCTCTTCCAGGTGATAATTTTAGTTCTAAATTTTTAATTTCTTGGACTGCGACACTTAGCAAATTGTGGGAAACACGGCGTTATGATATTATGATTTCTCCTGCTACCGGTTCATATGTTCCATTTGTAAGAATGTCTACTCTTGGATTAGACGTTCTCAGAGGTTCTGAGCAAAAACCATTTGATGGACAACCTTTTGATATTTGGATTACTATTGATAGTGATATTATATTTACATATGAGCAAGTTATTAAATTAATAGAATCAACTGATTCGCATCCAGTAGTTGCGGGAATGTATAGAATGGTTGATTTAGTTAATTATGCTTTTGTAAAAGATTGGGACGAAACCTATTTTAAAGAAAAAGGCGTTTTTAAATTTACAACTCCGGAAGATATTGAAAAATGGAAGAAAGAGACAGAATTAACATTTTTCTCTGCTGTTTATAGCGGAATGGGTTTTATGGCTATTAAAAAAGAGGTTTTTGATAAATTAAAATATCCATATTTTGATTCAGAAATTTTAACTATAACAAAAGAAGATGGAACTGTAATCCGTGATATATGTAGCGAAGATGTAAGTTTATGTAGAAAAATTACACAAGCAGGTTATCAAATAATGATTAATACTGATATTCGTGTTGGACACGTTAAATCGCTAATAATTTAAAATATTAAAATTATTATAGATAATGCTAGACTATTTATATTGGCTAACAGAATATTTCGGATATTATTATTCTATTATATTTGCTATTATTTTATATATAGCATATTATTTACTATCAAATACTTTTATATTAATGATTTTTTTAAGTATCGGTATAATTATTGGTATATATATTAGTAATTATATGAAAAATTATAGTAAAATATTAAATATATAATATTTATACTTTTTGTATTTGTACATTATCATCTTCATTTATTTTGTTAGTGTCTAATTGTTGTTTTGTACGCGATTTTTTAATTGATTCTAAATATTCATCAGCATCTAATTGTGCTTTTGTTTTTGATTCTAATACTGGAACCACATTATCTAGTTGTTGTTTTGGTCGTGATTGTTTAATTGATTCTAAATATTCATCAGCATCTAATTGTGCTTTTGTTTTTGATTCTAATACTGGAACCACATTATCTAGTTGTTGTTTTGGTCGTGATTGTTTAATTGATTCTAAATATTCATCTGCGTCTAATTGTGCTTTTGTTTTTGATTCTAATACTGAAACCACATTATCTAATTGTTGTTTTTGTTGTGATTGTTTAATTGATTCTAAATATTCATCCGCATCTAATTGTGCTTTTGTTTTTGATTTTAATACTGGAACAACATTATCTAATTGTTGTTGTGTACGTGAATTTTTAATTGATTCTAAATATTCATTAGCATCTAATTGCGAGGTTGATATAGATTCTATTTCTGATGTTTTTTCTTTTTTACTAAATGGCGATAGGAAAGAAAATATTGAACCTTCTTTATCTTCTACATTAGTAGGCTCTACATATTTATTTGACTGATTTATAGGAGCTGCTATATATTTATTTGACTGATTTATAGGAGCTGCTATATATTTATTTGATTGATTAGTAGGCTCTACATATTTATTTAATTGATTAGTAGGAGCTGCTACATATTTATTTGATTGATTAGTAGGAGCTGCTACATATTTATTTTCAATAGTCATTGTATTATCTTCATCATAATTACCGCCATATAAACCCCAATATATTAAAGAACCAACAAATATTAAAAATATTAAAATACCCATAGATATAAATACCCATTTTAAAGAATCCATAATATTATTCTCAAACTTCTTAACTTCATCCGCAGGTTTCTTAACTTCACCCGCAGGTTTCTTAACTTCATCCGCAGGTTTCTTGACTTCATCCGCAGGTTTCTTGATTTCTGGCTTTGCTAATTCATCTTGTGTCTGTCTTTCCAATTCTCTTTTTTTAATATCATCTGCTGTTATTTGGTCGGTATATTTTTCTAATGCATATATTAAATAATTATGTTTGATATTTTCAAGCTTTTTAATTATATCAAAAATACACATTATAAATTAATAAGTCCTCTATATTAAGATTTCAATAAAAAAAAATATGTTTTTCTTCATATTTTATTAGATATATAAAATATTAATGAATATTGTTAAGCCTATTTATGTTTATAAATGGGTAAGTAGTAAAGAATATATTAAATATGTATTTGATACTAATGAAAATAATAACTATGATAAATCAATCAAAATAATTAAAGAATACATATATCAGGATAGTAGTAAAGAAGATGCTATAAATAAGATTGCATATTATATAAATGATGATAGTAATAATTCTGATGATAAAATACCATATTATGTTTGGGTAAATAACAAACCTTTTTTATATGAGTTAGGGACTATTATATGGAAAGGATATGATGTTAATCCATTTAAATCAACTGATAGAAAATCAGAAGAAATAAATGAGAATATTGTCAAAAACTATAATAAATCTATGGAATTATTTAATACAACCGAGATAATTAATATTGTTTTTAAAAATGATTTTGATTTTAATAATAAATATTATTATGATAATTTTAAATTTAAAAGTAATAATTATAAGTTAAATAGTGATCGCATAATTACAGATTTATATAAATTAAATATAATAAATAAGAATGATATATCTGTGAATTATTATAATGTAGTATTTGGTGCTTATATTGAGGATATTCCGTCATTAATAATATTATTTGATAAAATATCAACAAATAATAAAATACAAATTATTCAATATATTAATAATAATAATAAGGCATATTATAAATTATACAAGAAACATACCTTTAAAAATAGAAAAGAATTAAGTAGATTACTTAAAATAAATAATGAAGGTAAAGAAAGCATTAATATATATTATACTAAACACATTGTAATAACAATATACGCTGGTGGTATTATCAATCTTACTTTTGATTATAAAATAGATAATGGAGTTATTATTAATGATATACTAAAATATAAAGATGAACTTAATAAATATATAAATGATATTTTAAATATTAATATTGAATTTAAAGAGAATAATATAAATGCTCGTATAAAATACAATGCTTACAAAACTAAATTAGCTGATTTAAAAAATGAATTAAAATTATCAACAATATTTACAGAATTGAATGAAGAAGAATTTTACTATAAAAGAACAGCAAACTACAAAGATAGAAGTATTATTAATAAAAAGGGTGATGTAAAAAATAATAATATTAAAGAAAATATAAAATATGACTTAGATGCACTAGATACCAAAATTATAATTAAAAAAGAAAATAGAGGATTTATGATTGATATTAAATTATCAAAATCATTTTTTGAGTTTGAAAGTTTTGAATATTGGATGTCAAAAATAATAGAAAGAACTATAAATGGTAAACAATCGTCAACAGATATATCAGATGGTCAATATTCGCCAACATATTCAACATCTAATGACTCAACAAGTGGTGGAAATAATAATGAAAACAAAAATTATTTAATAAATAAGTTAAAAATTGCGGATAAAGAATTATGGAATGATAATAATAAATCGCGTAAATGCCAAAAAGTAAAGCAACCTATCCCATTATCTAATGATGAATATATAAATTTTGAAAAAAAAGGTTTAAATAAACATTTTGATAATTCTATTAAACATAATAATAATTATTATATATGTCCGCGATTATGGTGTCCTAAAAGTAATATTCCACTTGACGAAGGGGACCCGCAAGCAAAATGTCCTATTGTTGGTGAAGAACCTATGCGATTAAATGACGAAATGAAAAATAAAAATTTACCTAGGTATGTATATTTAAAAAAGAAAGATAATATACCTTGTTGTGGAAAAAAATTTAACGAAAATGCCCATAAAGAAGATAGCAAAGAAGATAGCAAAGACAAGGTAGACAAGACAGATAAGGTAGACAAAGCAGACAAGGTAAAAAATGTTAAAAAACCTAGCAAAGCTGATAAAGCAGATACTGCGGATAAAGATAATAATTATATTATGAAAAAATATCCAATATATGAAAATAACAGATATGGAGATATACCCAATGAATTATATAAAATATTATATCCAACTAATTACAAAGAATATTTAGAAAGTTGCAGTTCTATTGATAATAAACCTAAAAATATTAATAAGCAAAAATGTATATTGAGAAAAGGATTAATAAACATTCACGAAATTCCTCATAAATATGGTAATAAATATGATAATATAATAAATACAATAGCATATTTAGTTGGTGAAAAAACGAGAGAGAGTTTTATAGAAACTATTAAAAATAATTTAGATATTATAACATATTTATCTCTTGATAATGGAAATACATGTAAGGATTTTGGTGATATTGAACCTGTTTTATATGAATATAATAAGGAGCTCTATAACGAATTAAAGAAACATATACATAATATAAATAAAAAAAATAGTTCTAATATTGAACTTATTGAACTACCTACGTTTGATAGTAAAAATGAAAAAATAGTTTTCAAAATATCGCGTCTTCTATATATTTATAAATCATATAAAAAATTTATAGCTTATATTTCTACTGATAATTATCAAGATGATAAAGGTATCCAGTATCTATATAGTTTAATTGCTTTGATATATAAAAAGGTATTAATTGTATGGGAATATACAATTAATTCAACTAGTACAATACCAAGTATTAATTTGCTAGTTCCTGATTATATAAATGATATTATTTCATATTATGGATTACAGAAAAAGACTGAAATAATAATGATATTAAAAGAAAAATGGAAAGAAAATGGTAATAAAGAAGATAATAAGCATGGAGATAATTTATTATATGAGATAATGAAAGATCGCGATGATATATATTTTTACGAACCTTTAATAATAAAAAGTATCAAAATGGAAAAAGGAAAGGTTAAAGAAATAAAACAGATGGCTCTAAGCAAATACCCTAATATTACAAAAATAATTAATTACCAACCTAATAATAACATTTTTAAGAATTTGAAATATATAAAAAATTTAATTAAAGACGAAAGTAAGGATTATAGCATAAAAAAAATTATAATTAATGATAATTATACAATTGATAAAATAATGTTAGAAAATGACATATTAATACGCTTCAACCCAGAAGGAATTATTATATTGCCATATTTAATTAAAGAATTAAACATTAAAAATATTGTTTTCTTAGATGATCTAGACGATAAATATAAAATAAACATTACAAATGACGTACATGCTAAGTTTGAAAATAAAATAAGTAAATTAAAAGAGTTTGGATTTACCTTAGATATTGGTGTAAATGTTCAAAGAACTAGTGAAATTAGTGAAAATTTGCTTACGATTATGAAAAATAATAATTTAAAAGGCAGAGTAATTCTTTTTGGGAAAAAAAATGAGTATGAAGAATATAATGACAGAAATTCTAATATTATAAACAAATGGTCAGAATTAAGATTGCAAGTAAAAAATAAATTATTAACTATGCTAGAAGCAAAAGATAATAAGCTAGATGTATCTAATAAATCGCGTACAGAATTTATAAAAAATTTATTAGATATATTTTATAAAGATAAAGACACTAATAAGAACAAAAGAAAGATACAAATAATATTAGAAGAAATCCCTATATTTACAAAAGACGGCATTAATAATTGGTATTCCAGCATGCTTTTACATACAAAATATGATTATATAAATAGTTTATCTGATAATTTTGAAGATAATGGGAATGAATTTCTATTTACAGATTTTTTAATTAAAAAAAATATACCTAAACATATACTATATTATCATGAAGCAAATCCTAATATAATATATGATAAAACAGATGATTCTATTATAAATTATGATAATATATTTGATGAAAAAAAAGCAAAAAGTGCTAGCAAAAGCTCTTCAAAATCTAATGTAAGTATTAAAATACCAAAAATGTTTGAGGGAGATGAGAAAGACTTAAATTCTAAATGGACAAAATACAAGAAAAAGATATGGTCTAAATTAAAATATATTAAGAATGATTATAGCGTAAGTAACATTATTGAACTATTCAATTATTTTAAATTATTAGATAATAATATAGTAAATGATTATAATGATATAATTAAAAAGACATTTAAATATTATGAGCAAGAGTTTGATAAAAATATACACAACTTAACTAACATCAAAAGAATTAAAGAAATATTTAAAGATCCCTATTTTTATTCTTCTTATTTAAATGCTATGAACAGTATTAATAAAACAAAAAAAACATTTAAAACATTAGAAATATTTTTAGCAACATATTTTAATAATAGTTCAACTGTTGAAAGATACAAAATATTAAATCACATTGAAAATTCAGACGAATTTATTTATCACCCTAACGAAATTACTTTTTATATGATGTCAAAAGTTTTAAATATTTCAATTTTAATTATACATAACCGCGCTGATTATGGAAAAGCAGTTAATATAAGTAAGCGTGCAGATGAAAAAGATTTATCTATAACTACGACAGTTTACAAAGCATATAATGATGAATTAAATAGACCCCTGTTAATGCTTTATAGAAAAAATGATAAAACACATCTAAGTTATTATATTGTGCGTAATATAAATCATGACAATTTTATATACACCGAGCTAAACGGACTTCAAGAAAATGATGATGATAACAACGATAAAAAGACAAATGAAATCATAACTATTATACAAAATACAAAAAAATCAAAATCATATTCATCATCAAGTAGCACACAAACAATCAATATATTATAATATTAAATAATATTAAATAATATTAAATAATATTAAATAGTATTTACTTAATAATTATTTTTTGCTGGGGTAATTTATAACACTTACTCTTTATATTTTCTTTTTGATTAATTATAATTTGTAAATCTTCACTTGAATATATTTCACCCTTATCTTCTTCGTCTTCCTCATCTTCTTTAATTATATTTAATTTAGCAGCCTTATCTGCCTTGACATCTCCCATATTCTTTAATAATTCCATCATATGTTCCTCATCTATTAAGATACGACTATCTCCTGTACCACAAGGTGGTTGTTGTCCAAGCATAACATTAGCGGATACACCATTAACTTTGTCGTATTCCGCAAATATGCTTGCGTTTATTAGCATGTCTGTGGATTCTTCAAAAGATGATTTGGCAAGAGGTCCAATATCTCCACGATTAATGCCATGTCTATCAATAGACATTAATTGACCTTTATAAGTCATCGTGTCAATAAGAAGAGACATATGCCTATAATTCATGGAACCTTCTGTTACAACCGCTAGCAATTCTTTGTATAAAGCATATCGCGCTGCTTCAATGCCTAATGTTTCATAAATTTCTCGAATGTCATTTGATATAGTTCGTGTTGTATCTATATTGGTATTTGCGAGAATATCTATTAGATTAGTTCCGTCTGTATCAAGAACCCATTCTAATATAGTATCAAACTTATTAGTTTCGTCATTGTACTTAGTATAATTCTTTTTATTCAAAGACACCTTTCTAATTCCTTTGTAGCCTTTTAATAATACTTGATATACTATATTATGTTCAATTGCTTTAATAGTTGCTATTTCATCTTGCTTCTCTGATATCTCTTTTAATGCCTGCTCTGTCATTGTAATTCTAAATACGCATTCTTCTGCGTTATCATCACTATACACGCAATCAATATATTTTTCATATGATATTTTTAGTTTAGTATAAATATCAATCATTTTAAGACCAAACGTATTCATCTTTTCCTTGTCAAAGACAAGACGTAATACCCATGGGGATGTAGCTCTTGATTTACACATATTTTCTTCTATCTTTTCAAACTCTTTGTATATGTTCATAAGTCCAACATCTTGTTTAATATTTGTTTCATTAATTTCAATACTATCCCAATATATTTCACTATATTTTAGAATATCTGATAATTTAGTTATTTCTATGGAGTTTTTAATATTAATAGCATTATTTTTTGTAATATCAATACGAGGGTCCGCAAAATCCCCATTTTCATCTTTTAATGGATTAATTACACATGATACATCTGGTTTCATATATATAATTAATGTTGGCGTCTTTGTTTTCTTTGTTGCTGAAAGAATTTCCTTCAAACGCGGAACACCTGATGTAGCTTTCACAGCAGCTGCTGTTCCAGATACGTGGAATGAATCAAGCGTCATCTGTGTTCCTAGTTCACCAATTGTTTGCGCAGCAACTATTCCAACCATATCTCCTGGTTGGGCTAATGCCTGATTAAAATATTCATATATTTGGGATACAATCCAATCAAATGTTTCAATAGTGAAATGATAATGAACTATAAGTTTTTTAGGATTTAGATGAAGTCTTAATAATAAATTGAAATATAACATCCCCTGAATTTTGTCCTTTACATATAAATCATCCTTAATCTTCTCAATTTTGTCTAAAACATAATCAGGATATAAATCAGTCTTAATTTTTTTGATATTTAATGTTAATAATCTCTGGTGTGCTATATTAATTATTCTGTCAAATGGAATAGGATAATTAATAATATATTTTTTTTCACCATTAAATACTTTTTTAATAAGAAATTCTTTATCACGCAACATTTCTTCAAAATGTTGAGAACATTTTTTATATGTGTCCTCATCTATCGTTTTATACGCTTCATCTGTCATATGAATATCAAGATGTTCTGAACTTTTTAAATTATATTCATTATCCAATTCAATAAGATTTTTATTGATAGTATTAATAAATTGGGTTTCTATTTTACATCCATCCATACCATCTTCTCCATATATATATTGAATTATGGAGCCTGTCGCAGTTCTTACAGTATTGTCATAATTAATTTTAGAATCCTCCATTGCTTTTACTAATCTTCTCTGGATATATCCTGTTTCAGATGTTTTAACAGCAGTATCAATAAGTCCTTGGCGACCACCCATCGCATGAAAGAATACTTCCTGAGGAGATAAACCACTAATAAAACTATTCTTTACAAATCCTCGTGCTTCTGGACCATCATCGTACTTAGTATAATGCGGTAAAGTTCTATCAGTAAATCCATAGGTTATTCGCTTACCATCTACATTCTGCTGTCCTACACATGCTATCATTTGAGCAACATTAATTTCTTTACCCTTAGAACCAGCTTTAACCATATTAATCATACGGTTGTTTGTATCATCAATTTGATCTAAACTAATTTTACCAACATTATTTGTAGTTTTATCAAGGATTGCTATGATTTCACGCTCAATATATTCTTCGTTACTAAATATACTATTATTTTCAATAATACCTCTTCTAATATCATCTAATTTATCATAAGCAAGGTTTTTCATTTCCTTAATTTTATTTTTTAGTGTTTCCTCTGTTTTTTTATCGGGGACTAAATCGCTAATACCAACACTAAACCCTGATGTTAATAACCAACGACATATTAATCGCTGAGTATTATCTAAAAACTTTCTAACTTCAAATGGTCCATAATCATGGTATATTACAGGGATTAAACCAGTAGAAATATCATGAAAGATTTTTTTATCTAATGACCCTGAATTTGTAGCAAGAATACTATTATTTACAATAAACTGTTCCTCTTTTTTATTTTTTAAGTTAATAAAGAGACCAGGTGGTAATATTTGCGAATAGGCATCTTTACCTGAATACATATAATTTTCATCTGGTTTATTTAATTTTCCTTTAAAATAACTATTAACCATTTGAATATTTGCCAATGTTTTATCTTGTATTTTTGTAATATCCTTTGTTAATCTATACGAACCAACTAATGTATCCTGAACTACTTCAATAATTGGCTTGCCATCACGAGGTGCTAAAATCATATACGGAACAGCTGCTATATCCATTAATTCACTCATAGTTTGAATATTTTGTGGACAATGTAAATTCATCTCATCACCATCAAAATCTGCGTTATATGGCGGAGTATCTAATACATTTAGACGAAATGTTTGATATGGCATAATAACAACCTTATGACACATCATAGACATCTTGTGTAATGATGGCTGTCTGTTAAATAAGATAAAATCTCCATTTGTTAAATGTCTATGAACAATATCACCATATACTAATTCGGCCGCATTTTTTTCTCTTTCTACTGAATGCTTTAAATTAATAGTTCTCGTGCTCTTTTTAATATATTTTGCTCCTGGCCAAACATCTGAACCGTTTTTAATTAACTCTCGCATTTTATCTATATTATATTCATTTACAACCTCTGGAAATGTTATATTAACCGCTACTTTAATTGGAACACCTAATTCATCAATACTAATATATGGGTCAGGAGTAATTACAGAGCGCGCTGATTGGTCTACACGCTTTCCATTAAGATTACCGCGAATTCTTCCTTCTTTCTTTTTCATACGGTCTGATACTGATTTTAATTTTCTCCCATTTCTTTGCTGAGCAGGCGCTAAGCCAGGCATTTGATTATTAATAAATGTAAATACGTGATATTGTAATAACATAGCGACATATTTAATTGTTTCTTCTGATGCTCCTTTACAAATCTTATCAGATAATTGCTTGTTTGTTTTAATAATATCACTTAATTTATGTGTCAAATCATCTTCGCGACGCTGTCCATTTTCTTCAATAATACTAGGACGTACAGCTGGAGGAGGTACGGGTAAGACGGTGCATATCATCCATTCGGGTCTATTCCACTTTGGATTAAATCCCATCATATCCATTTCTTTTTCAGTTATACGTGAGAATATTTTAAGAATATCCTCGGCTGTGAATTCTTGAACAACCTTGTCTATATTCTTATCACCATTTTTATTTAGTTGTTGCTTTCTATCCTTCCATTCCGCAATTATTTTCATTGAATTCTCTTTAATATACTTGGTAGGTTGAACAGCCCCACACCCAATTGTTCCATCATCGCCACATACACGAATCTTAGTTGTCGTATTACATAATTTAAAATATGCTTCCCATCTTTTTTGATTATTTTTAATAGATAAAATTCTTTGCATATCATGTTTAAATTCTTTATCGGTATCAGGAGATATTAAACATTTTGAACATTTAAAACATACGCAATTTAATAATTTTTTAACAATATCAAAGAACATCGCATGAAATACCGGTTTTGCTAGCTCAATATGTCCAAAATGCCCGGGGCAAAATATATTTTTTTGTTCGCATGTACAACATATTCTATTATGCTCTAAAACACCCATTCGCGAATCAAATAAACCTCCTACAATAGGTTCACTGCCAGCATATGTATCTGTTTTAGTAATTTCAACGACCGACCTATTTCTGATTTCTTGCGGTCCAAGAATACTGAATTGTATTCCCCTAACATCTTGAATTTCTACTTTCTGATCATTATAGGAAAGTTCAGGATAAATTGACATATCTCTTATTAATAGTAGTTAAAATAAGTAGTCTTATGCTTAAACTATTTTAGTAGTTATATAAATCAATTTTTATATATATTATCAATATTATCAATATATTATTGATATTTTTTTAATTTATTATTAACATACTTGAAACTATCCTCGCTAATTGTCCAATCATTTAATCCATATGGTATAGATGCTAATAATATCTCACACGGTGAATGATGTGGTTGATTACACATATGAGATATACATGCGAATATTGCTAAGTTAATATCAAAATTATTAAATAATCTTAATATAGACATATTGAGGTCTGTATTACCTGATGGGCCACATACTACCATTTGATTATTGTGTCTCATCAACTCTATATAGAAATTTTTATCATTAACCTTCCAATATTGTAATCCGGAAATCCACGGTAGTTTATTATTTGTAATTTTGTAATTATTGTCTTTTATATATTCTAATTCACGGTTTGATAATTTAGGATAAACATCTTTGACATTTACAAAATATTCCTTAATATATTTAACCCTCGCTTCTCTTAAAGGAATTGCTAACATTCTTGATGTAGATACAGAACTATCAGAAGTTATACTTACAAATTTACAAGGCAACACAAATCCATTATTTTCACAACTTCTAAGATATTTATTAAATTTTTTTATAGAGCTTTCGCCAGTTAGATTATATAGTTTTTTGCGTAATATATTTATCCCTTTTTGTGTTAAATGAACTTTTTTTTCAACTGCCCATAATATTACAGAACATCCACTCATACAAAAATTTGTTATTATTGTCATTCTTTCTCTAATATTACCATTATCAATAGCGTAATTGATTTTGTTAGTATGTATTTGCCCAGAACTGAAATTTTTAGGTGATGCATCATGTCCTAAATACTTTTCTAATACCTTATATTCTTTCTGTCTAGTATCCTTCGCATAATTTATAAGAAGTTTCCTTATTTTTAAGCATACTTTGTGAACATATTCTTGTGTTTTCTTATTATCTGAACATTTCTTAGATAATCTTCGCAATTTATCTAAATTTAATTCTGACATTAATATCTATTTATATTTTATATATTTTATAAAAAAAATATAACACTAAAAAATAAAGTTTAAATTAAATCGCTATTATTATGTAAATCAAGTTTATTTAATTCAATATCTACCATATTAATATCTCCAACCCTTGATTTTTTATTTTTCATACTATAATATGCTTCTCTAAATAATGCACCTGTATCTTTTGCATCTTCTTTCGTAGTTACATATGGACTTCTGCTATTACTCACTAATGTATTTAACCTTTGTCGTAAATCATTTTCCTCATCTCCTTTTGGATAATTAGGAATTATAGGATTATTGTATTTATTTATTAAATCAGTTATAAATATATATTTATGTTCTTGCTTTTCATTAGTATTTGTTAAATGCTTATTTATTAGAATAAATAGATTATCAACAAAAGATATATAGTAGGATTTATTTGTATATTTAATACATGATGATAATATATCATTCCTACGCGTGTTCATATATATTTTAATTAACTCAATAATACCTAGTATTAGTTTAATATCATATGTATATTTATCATGTATAGATATATTTATTAAACATTTTATAAAATTTTCGTTTAAATTAGAAAGGATAATGTCAACAGCTTTTTTTACAATAAAATACTCGTCCATTAATGTAATATATAATATATATTTATTTATATTTATATAGTTAATCTAAAATATAATATGGATTTTCATTAATTAATTTTTCCCTTAATTCTATTTCCTCGCAATCCTTATTATATTTTTCAATTCTTGATAAACAATATGAAAAAAAACTCTTAATTATAGTGTATATAAAACTACACATATACAAAATATACTAGTCCTTATTAAATAATATTAATTTATTATTAAATGCTTACACTATAAAACTACTGCTGCTACTTTTTTTACTGTTTTCATCAGAATCTGTATATACACCTTCTAGTCTTTCGGCATTATGTGCTTGAAATTTTTTATCTTTAATTAATATCTTTAATTTGCCTAAAATTTCATCCTTATTTGTTTCATTATATTTATTTGGCGCTATCTTTGCAAGTAATAAATATGAGGCATATATTATATGTTTAATATATCTCAAATCTTTATTTACTATTTTATCATCAGCATATTCCTTTTCAAAAAAACGATGCCTTATTTTATTGTATATTGTTCTTAGCGTTGACGCTCCTTGTTCATAAAATCTTAAATTAATCCTATTATACTTGTTATTTTCTTCATCATTATCATAAGCTCTTTCATATGGATAACAATTACCTGATTCAAAAAATAGGTCGTCTATAATACTTTTGCTAATAAAAGGTAGAGCATCTTCATGTACAACTTCAAATAATAATATTTTTATTAAACTTTCATATTTTTTATCTTCATCACTTAACCAGTTTTTGACAGGAATTAATTCACTTACATCTTTACGCATAGTTGAGTAGAGAATGTTCATAGTTATTTTATTTTGCTTTGAATACCATAAATTATTTTGATATATTCTCCTTGCGTGATTTATATCATGCCAGAAAAAATTAGAGGGAGTTTGCAAATCTTCATCAACAAATGCTTCATCAAATATTATTTGGCATGGTTGTATGCGAGAACATCTGTTTTTTATTAATGTTGTCGCGCCTACATTTTGTATTATAGGTAATATGAATATATTAGGAGCATTATCTAGTAAATAATCTAAATAATAATGATATCTTTCTTTAAAATAAACACTTACATAATCTTTCTTCCATATTTGTTTATCTTTTTTATATTTTAAATCTATATTAATTAAATCTATCATATGTAATGATTGGACCATTGCTCGTATACAGTAAGCATAAGGATAATTATTGCCATTGTAGGGGGTTTCATATATATTATAATGGCAATATTGCTTATTATGACTAAATATTACATTTTCATCTTTTATTTTAAAAAATTTAAGGTCTTTAGCGTTTTTAATTGTAGATATTGTATCTTCCGGCGGACACTTGTCAAATTTAATATCTGCGCAAATAGTTTCTTGTGAAGCATTTTTAATAATATTAATAGTTTGTTCAATTTGCCATCGCATTTTTTCATCTTCTTTATAATTATTGTCCTTAAAATATGTTAATACATCTGATATACAATCTAAGACATTCTTAATTTCAGGAAATGAAAAATTATTAGATTTATTCCTATTATACCTTTTAATTAATTCATCTTCTAACTTTAATACATCGTCCGAAGAAATACCTAAGTTTGTTACACTCTTTTCTTTTTTTATATATTTATTAATTATTTCTGTTATATCTGCTTTTGTTTTATCATTATAAGATGATGATTTGGGACTGTGTTGTGATGATTTAACAGTGTTCCCTTTATTACTATGATTAAATATTGTTGAGGTTGATATATTATTAAAATAAGTATTATATATATTCATATTCTAATATATATATATATATATTTTAATATAATATGATATTATAAAAATTTTTATTATATAAAAAATGATAATATTATAAATATACAATAATTATATAATGAATCAAAACGAATACATACAATCTGATACTAATAAATATGTTGCTGGTGTTGATGAAGTAGCACGCGGTACTTTGATAGGTCCTGTTGTTGCGGCTTGTGTTGTATTACCTCATATATTCCCTGATGAAATATATAAGGAAATTAAAGATTCTAAAAAACTTACTATACGTAAACGTGAAATTTTAGCAAGATATATTAAAAATAATGCAATTACTTATGGTATAGGCACCGCATCTGTTGAAGAAATTGATAATATCAATATATTAAATGCGACTATGAAAGCTATGCATCGCGCGGTTGATGAAGCATATAAAAAGCATCCTTTTGAAAAACTTATAATTGACGGACCGTACTTTAAAGGATATACGCCGCCTGGAATAGAAGGTGAATTATTAGAATATGAATGCATCCCAAAGGGTGATATGCTCTATTTATCTATTGCTGCCGCATCTATTATAGCAAAAGATTACCATACAGACTTAATATATAATTTAACTGAAAAACATCCAGAACTTAATTTATATGATATACAAAAAAATAAGGGATATGGTACTGCTAAACATATCGCGGCAATTAATACGTATGGAATAACAGATTTTCATAGAAAAACATTTGGAATATGTAAATCAAAATAATTAATTAATTATTACATTTATTTACTACATTTTAATGAACTCCAAGATATACCACATTGTTTAGCGTATTCGCAACTAATACCATTTCCTTCTTGGGTTCTACTATCTAGAATTCCTAATACTTGCGGATATACTATATTACAAATTAATGGTGTTTTAGAATCATAATTATCCAAAGTAGCCTTACTATTTCCTATATATGAGGAATCTCCTACTCTAAGTACATTACTATTATAAGATTTGAATATATTACTATTATTAGCACTATAAGCTCCTGAAAATCTCGCATATTTTTGTAAATCTTTATAAATACTTGTATCTGTATCAGAATTTTTTGTTGGTATATTAACAATATACTGTGGAGTCAACATTGAACTTTCTGGGCCTTTTTTAGAATATTGTAAAGCTTTATCATCATTATTAAATCCAGCAACGTAGTTATTATTTGTTGTACTTGTTGACAACAAATTCTTCATTTTTAAATTGTCATTAACATTTCCATATACTTTATTATCGGATACACAGCGATATTGTATATTTTTATTTTTATCTGTATTTACTTCTGGAATAATATTTTTTTCAGAAAATAAATTATTATTTATAATTTCCTGTTTAATGCCTGTTGGAACTTTTTCTAATTTCCAAAAATCTGGACATAACATATTACTATCAACCTCTTCTCCTATTCTTCGCGGTTTAATAGTATATATTGAAGATAATAGATATAAAATTATAATTATAGAACCTAAAATATAAGTTATTACAGCCGGAGCAAACTTATCATATATATATTCTTTCCCCCATGTTGTAAATAAAACAGCTATAAGTAATAATAAAGCAGATAAACCATATGTTAAGCATACTACAAATGTCCCTTTATATAATTCAATTTTTTCTTGCTCAAACAATTGTAATTCCTTCTCATTTAGTTTTAAAACTTTCTCGTCACAAGACATTATTCTATTATTCTATAATATAATATTCTATAATATAATATTCTATATAGCCTTTCTTAATTTATAATTTCATAATCTCTAATGTTCTAAGTCCTTTTTGCGATGGTAATGTTGATCTATCAAGTGGAATAGGTAATGTGCTAATATCCATTTTATAATGTTCTGATTGCTTTATGTTTGATATAATCTCAGGGACACACCAATCAATAACAAGAGTATTTAAATTAAGGACTTGTTCATTAATATTATTAGGTGCATTTTTTCCATGTTGAAAATAAATTGATCTCATTATAATTTTTAAGTCAATATCGCTTTGTTTCCCTATATTATATTTACCATTTGTAGTATTAAGTATTTTATTACGAATGCCATATTGTAATAATTCTATATTTTTATCCGAAAAATATATTGAAGAAACATCAGTACAATTCATATTTCGCGATATAATATTTGTATTATTTTCAGATGAATTTACAACGTTAGTTTTAAAATTATAATTGTTTACAGGTGTAACAGCATTAACTCTTCCATTTAAAAAATTCATTTTTTCCTTCTTAATATATATAATTATTTTCATTTTATATAGTAGTAAGGAAATATGGATAAATGTAATGAAATTACATATTGCGCCAAAGAATTATTAAAAACTCACAACATACATATTAATGATAATAATAAAAAAGAGGTTGTTGTTATATTATCTACGTATATTGAACTATTAATATTTAATATAGTTGCGGTTGTATCAATTATATGCTTAAAAATTGGTATTAAAAAAATATTAGCGGAGCATATAATATATATATCAAAGTATATTGATAAAAGATGTTCATTATCAAAAACAAAGAATAAAACTACTAATATGAAAGGTGGGACATTCAATACAGCCGCATTTTTTGGTGTGAATGAACCCCAGTATTCTAAATATAATGATACAAGCGATTTACTTAAAATAAATTTTGAAGTTGCGCGTAATGCGATACCTCTTAAAGGAGGAGGTTCTTTAAGCTGTATTAAACTTGATAAAATAATACTTAAAAAAATTAGAAATATATTTAAATTTTTTAATGTTAAGTATGAAAAAAATACTCTTAGCCAAATTAAATCTAAATATGACAGTATTATAGAAACTCTATTAGAAAAAATTAAAAATATTAAGGGGGAAATAACAAGTAAAAAAGTTGCCTTATTAATAAATAAATCTAAAATAATGAAAAAAAAATGATTATATAAATATTAATTTATATATATATAAAATGCCTATTATTACAATAGATGGAAATATTGGCTCTTATAAAACGAGCATTCTGAATTATTTTCATAAAAATTACAAACTTGCTATTGATTTAGAGCCTGTTGATAACTGGGCTGAATATTTAGCAAACTTATATAATACTCCAAATAGCAGTTATGATTTTCAAATAAAAGTATGGGTTGATAGATGTTGGATACAAGAGAAAACGAATATGTCTATCTTAATGGAAAGGAGCCCATATTTTATTAAAAATGTTTTTGTAAGAAAAGCATACGAAGATAAAACTATTAATGATACTGAATATGAAAATATAATTAGACTACATAAAACGACTGATGATTTATGGAAACCCAATGGATATATATATCTTCGTTCAGAACCTGAGAAATGCTTACATCGTATTAATAAAAGAGGTCGTTTTGCTGAAAAAAATATTAAATTAGAGTATATACAAAAAATACACGAACTTCATGAAAAAAATTATAAATTAGCAATTGAAAATAATATGAATATTCTTGTTATAGATGTTGAAAATAAAAGTATATCTGACATATGTAATGAAATTCTATCATCAAATTTATATAATGATATTGTTAATTAATATTAAATTTAATGGAGGAGGGGGGTTAAATGGTATTACATCTAATAATAGGTGCGTCGGTTCCTAAAAAGCAACTATAATAAAGACGTTCATAATTTTCATACTCAATAGATGGCGATGAACTATGAATTAGTTTTCTATTATTAAATATTAACATATCATTCATTTCCCATTTAATTTTTACTATATTATCTTTTGTTAGAATATATTTATTCATTAGTTCTCTATACAAGTCATAACTATCTTCACAAGACATTTGATCAAACTTTGAGAATCTAAATGGTGAAATCATTAGCGCCTTCTTATTTTTACATTCATCTGTATAAATTACAAGTGGTTCTCTATTAATAATAGTAGTCCCCGACTTCTTTGTAGGCATATTAATATTGATTCTATTATATCCTGTATAATCATAATATGTATTCATTACATCATCTTCTGTATTAGAATATATAACATTATAATTTTTAAGTTCTTTCTTTAAATTAATATCTAAATTATCGTATGCGGTTTCCATACTAGCAAACATTGTTTCTCCACCAATAGGAGGTGTATTTAACATATAAATACTAGATACAATAGGAGGCTTATGTTCGTTAATTCCTACAATATCTTGGTGCCATACTGCTGTATTTTTAAAAGGTCCACTGTATTTTAGAGTAACATCTTTAAGTCCATAAAGGTCTTTAATATAGCAATTACCTCTAATTGCTACTTGCGGAACATAATCAACTTTGGAATTGTGAAATGGATGTATAATTTTGTCATTATTTTTACTATCAAATACCTTACAAAACTCATAAAAATCTTTTGGATTTAGATTTTGATTTTTAAACATTAACATAGGAACCGCTTTAAACAATTTAGCTAATTCAACTTTCTCGTAATCATTAATTTTTTTGACATCTATGTTATTTATTACAGCAAAGTTTTTGCTTAGTGATGGAAATGATACTTTCATACACGACGCAAAATCTAGCAACAAAATAATTGAACATACAACCTTCACAAGATTATTATTTTTAATCATATTTGATTGAATATAAATTAAAATCAAGTAATCAATTTTTATTATTATAATATAAAATATATTAACTATTCGCAACTATTCACATACAATCCTCTATTTAATTCACGCAAATACTTCGCATTATTCGCATTATTTGTTATTAAACTATGTAAATATGGGTAAATAGCGTTTGATAATTGTATAGATGCTTCTATTGGTTCTGTGCTTGGTATATTTGGTACACAATATATTTTTGTATTCTTGTATTTAATTAAAGGATCTTCTAAGGTAGTTGGCGTAGATTGGTCTGTGGTTCCTCCTTGATCAATAGCAACATCCATAATTATAGGTCTTGTACGAGACATTAAATCAAGGAGTTCATTATTAATAATTCGCTTTGCTTTCATACCATTAATATATATAGAAGATATAACAATATTTGAAAATATTAAAAGTTTTTTTAAATTTTTTTCATTCATTTCATATGATTTGTATATTGCAGGATTACTTTGTTCTATATCTTTAATTTTTTCATAATCATTATCTATTAAATTAATGTTTTGGTATCCTAGTTTAATTGCTTGCTCAGCTGCTGCTTTACCAACATTACCAACCCCTATTATTGTAATAATTGTATATTTATTTTTTTTTTTATTTATAAGTTTATCTGCTTCTATCATTGATTTTTTACCAGCTATAATAGACATTGGGGATAAAATAGGATATAATCCATTGTCATCTTTAATAGTCTCGTAAGCATAGCATTTAGCTTTACTGTTAAGCATCGCTTTAATTAACTCATTATTTCCGGCAAAGTGAAAAAATGATAATATTGTATGTTTTGATGTTATTAAAGAATATTCTCTTATTTGAGGTTCTTTAACTTTCACAATAATATTTGCTTTTTCATAAATATCTTCGATATTATCTAGTATTATAGCACCAGATGCTATATAATCTTCATCTCTATATCCTGCTTCGTTTCCAGCCCCTTTTTGAACATAAACAGTGATATCTTTTGTATTACATTCTAATAATCTCTTAATATCATTAGGAATTATTGAAACTCTTCTTTCGAACTCTTTAATTTCTTTTGGGATGCCTATATGATACATATTATATATTATTATAGATTTATAATGGTTTTATATTTATATGTAAATTGAAATTTCTACCAAAGTGAAAGAATGCCATTACTGTATGTCTTGAAGTTATATAACGAAATTCTGATGGATGCGGTTCTTTTACTCTTACTATAATATCTGCGTTTTCATAAACTTCCTGTATAGTATCTACAATAGTTGCACCAGAAAAAGCATAATCTATGTCACTATATCCTACATGTTTTCCTGCGTTTGCTTGAACATAGATTGCGATATTATTTGGATTATCACGGATAAGTCGTTTGACATCATCTGGAATAATAGAAACTCTACTTTCAGACTGGTGTTGTTCATTTGGGATGCCTATACGATACATTATATAATAATGATTGTTATAGATTATTATAAATAATAACTGATTTTGTATTTATATAGAAATTACAAATATTACAAATACATACATGACATATTATCTATTGATTCTTGAATTATCTTTTTATCTGTTCCGCAATATGAGGTTATTTCAACTTCATTTTTATAAAACTTAAAATAAGGAATTGATGTGATATCATAATAATCACTAATTTTATATCCATTTTCAATATCTATTTTTAAGAAAGTAATATGTTGATTATTTAATGCCAATTCTTCAATAAAAGGGTATATATCTTTACATGGTTTACAAAATGATGCTGAAAAGTTGGCAACGACATATCTATTATTTTTTAAATATTGTGAATATTCTTCCATAGTTTCAACATTTATTATAGGCATTTATCTTTATTATTTAGATAGAATTAAAAATATTAAATATTTTTCGCACGTTAGAATATTACTATTACTATATTTGATAAATATATAAAAAATTGATAAATATTATATATATATCTTATAAATACACCTATATAACTGATGCCTTTGAAAAAAAATGATGATAAAGGCGCCCCTGTTCAAGACAAAAAAGTAGAAGATAAGTATAAAAAATATGAGCTTCTTGAACATATTCTTGCCCTTCCAGACACCTATATTGGTTCAATTGAACCTCAAAAAATCACAAGTTATATTTATGATGATACTACTAAAAAAATGGTTTCTGATGAACTAACATATATCCCTGGCTTGCTTAAAATTTTTGACGAAGTTATAGTAAATGCGATTGATCATTCTATGCGTCTTAAAGCAGATGAAGACAAAGGAAAGGAAGATATTAAGCATGTTAAGAATATCAAAGTAACCATAGACAAAGTATCCGGAAAAATAACAATAATGAATGATGGAAATGGAGTTGATATTAAAAAACATAGTAGTTATGGCGATTTATGGATACCTGAACTTATATTTGGCGAACTTTTAACATCTACAAACTATGATAAGGGTGAAGAGAAAATATGGGGTGGCAAGAATGGATATGGTAGTAAACTTACTAATATATTTTCAAAAGAGTTTTCCATTGAAACGGTTGATCATTATACTAAAAAGATTTATTCTCAAACATTTAGCAATAATATGACGCAAAGGACAAAGGCAGATGTAAAAGCATCATCAAAAGCACCCTATACGCAAATCAGTTTTATTCCAGATTATGAAAAGTTTGGTATGAAAAATATGTCTGATGATATTTATAGATTGTTTAATAGGCGTGTTATTGATGCGTGCGCTACAACTCCTAAGGATGTATCTGTATTTTTCAATGGCGAGAAATTGATGATTAAAGATTTTGAGAAATATTGTGAATTATTCCTTGATAAGAAAGAACAACCATTTGTATATGAATCATCAGGAGAGAGATGGGAGGTCGTTGCTTCTATTTCAAGCTCTGGTTCTTTTGAATTCTTATCATTTGTCAATGGTATTAATACTATTAAAGGAGGCAAGCATATTGAATATATTACAAATATGATTACTAAAAATCTTGTTGATATGACACAATCTAAAAAGAAAAAGATTGTTAAAGCTCAGCATATCAAAGATAATCTATTTGTATTTGTCAAAGCATTAATTGTCAATCCAAGTTTTGATTCGCAAAGTAAAGAAACACTTACAACTCCTGTTGCTAAGTTTGGCTCTAAGTGCGAACTTAGCGATAAGTTTTATGATAAGCTTTTTAAGATTGGTATTGTTGACAAAGCATTGAGTATTACTGAGTTTTACGACAAGAAAAAATTAGTTAAAACAGATGGCAAGAAAATATCACGTATTATTGTTCCTAAGCTTGATGACGCTAACTTAGCAGGAACTAAGGATAGTGCTAGCTGTACTCTTATTTTAACAGAAGGAGATTCAGCGAAAACTATGGCAATTTCAGGGCTTAGTATTATTGGTCGTGATAAATATGGTGTTTTCCCTTTGCGTGGAAAAATTTTAAATGTTAAAGACGCAACACTACAAAAGATTACAGACAATACTGAGATTACTGCTATTAAGAAAATCCTTGGTCTTGAACAAAATAAAAAGTATACGGATCTTAGTCAGTTAAGATATGGTTCTATTATGATTATGACAGATCAAGATCATGATGGAAGTCATATTAAAGGGCTTATATTTAACATCTTTCAAAGTATGTGGCATGAATTATATGAAATATCTGGATTTCTTACATCAATGCTAACACCAATTATTAAAGCAACAAATAATCGCGGTACAGAGGTTATTGAGTTTTATAATATGTCTGATTATGAAAGGTGGTCTGAAACAGATATTGCAAAGAATGGTTCGTGGAAAATCAAGTATTACAAGGGATTGGGTACCTCAACAGACCAAGAATCAAAAGAATATTTTAAGAATATGAAAAAAATTACTTATAAATATGATAAAAATGCTGATGAAGTTATTGACTTGGCTTTTAATAAAAAACGTGCTGATGATAGAAAAGAATGGCTTGCGAACTACGACAAAGACAAAGTATTAGATTATACAAATCTTGAAGTAGATTTCAAGACATTTGTAGACAAAGATTTAATACATTTTAGTAATCGCGATTTACAGAGATCTATTAATCATATATGCGATGGACTCAAAGAAAGCACACGTAAAATCATGTTTGCTTGCTTTAAGAGGAAATTATATACTAATGAGGTGAAGGTAGCACAATTATCAGGGTATGTTAGTGAAGTTTCAGCATATCATCACGGTGAGACTTCGCTACAACAGGCAATTGTTGGAATGGCGCAAATATATGTAGGAACTAATAATATTAATTTACTAGCACCTAATGGTCAGTTTGGTAGTAGATGTCAAGGAGGGCAAGACGCGTCATCAGCGAGATATATTTTCACATTATTGTCAAAATTAACAAAATTAATTTTTAAAGAGGAAGACAATAATATTCTAAATTATCAAGATGATGATGGTCAGCAAATAGAACCTGAATTCTATATTCCTGTAATTCCTATGGTACTTGTAAATGGGGGTATTGGTATTGGAACAGGATATTCTACAAATATTCCTCAATTTAATCCAAGTGAAATTATTAATGCTTGCCGCTTTATATGCAAAGCAATTAAACTAGCTGATTTAAATGGTGATACAGAAGACGGATTAGATAACATATATGAAACTATTGATATATTAGATATTGAAGATTTAGTTCCTTATTATTTGGGTTTTAATGGGACTATTAAAAAAACAGAAAATAATTCTTATATTAGCAAAGGAATTTATAAATGGATTGATAATGAAACAGTAGAAATAACTGAATTACCTATTGGAACATGGACCGAAGATTATAAAGAGTTTTTAGAAAATATGATAACAAGTGGATTAAATAATCTTAAATATATTGAAAATCATTATACATCAAAGAATGTTAAATTTATACTACATTTTAATGCGAATGTTCGCGATACTCTTGAAGATAAATTTGAGCAATTGTTTAAAATATCTTCAAGTAAAAATCTAAGTATTAATAATATTCATCTATTTAACAAAAGCGGTGCTATTCAAAAGTATGATAATACAACTGAAATTATCAAAGAGTGGTCTAAAACACGAGTATTAAAATATTTTGAAAGAAAATCATATCAAATTAAGATATTAGAAAAAGATTTTCTTGTATTATCCGCAAAAATTCGCTTCATTATTGATGTTATAGCTGGTAATATTCAAATTATGAATAAAAAACTAGTTGATATTGCCAAACGATTAATTGAACTTAAATACCCGCGTATTAATACAGATACCAATATTATTGTAGCAGGTAATATTGACAATGATATGAAAGATCCAAATGATGATGGAGATAATGAAAAGAACAAGGATGTGAAAGACTTTAATTATCTTCTTAGAATGCCTATTTCGCAACTTACATATGATAGAAAAATCATATTAGAAAAAGAAGTTGACGAACTTAATAATAAACTTACAAATCTACGTAATAGCAAGATTGAAGACATATGGATGTCTGAACTAATTGAATTAGAAACAGCATGGAATGAACATAGAGAAATGCTATTAAAAGAATATGATAATGACCGTAAAGGTATCATAGAACCTAAGGCGCAAAAAAAGAAGGCAAAAAAATAAATATATATTAAGTGGTTATATTTTCAATTTTAGGTGGTTATATTTTCAATTTATATATTATTTTTATTCTATTATATATGTTGTTTATTAAATACCTCTTTTCTATCAGATATTAAACTCTTATTTATCTTGCGTGCAGCTACTAAAATATTAGTGCTAAATGATGGTTCGTCGTCATAACTATATATTACTTTATATCCTTTTTTAATTATTTTTTTACTTTTTACTAATTCAGTAGTTTTTTCAATATCCTTAGTAAATTGTGACACTTTATTACATGTAGTATCTTGTATTATTGGTATTACAGCATTAATGTTACTAATTACTATAATAGGTGATTTATTAGGAATATTAGGAATATCATATTTTTTAGAAGTCTTATCGTTTTTCTTAGCAATAACCTTTGTAAATTTACTATTTGTTTTCTTTATATCAATCATCATAGCATTCTTATAATATTCATCAATACCTTTTATTGTATTAATGCTATCAGGCATATTTGCCATAATTTCCTTAATACGCATAGCGAGAGTTGTAGCAGACATTCTTTCCAATATATTTGAGATGTATTTCTTTCCTTGTTGGTTTATGTTTGTTTTGCTAACACCTTAAAAATAAAATTATCATTTTTTTTAAATTATATGATGTGAATAGAACATATTTATTTATGCTGTTTTTTTGGCGCTAATATACTTCCAATAGATATACCATAAGTTATATAATCATGTATCCCAAAAAATCGTGGATTTCCTGAAATAATATTAATATGATAAAACCATTTAAAAGGTATTATAATAACTTTATTCCTATTTAATAAGATTGTTGTAAGTTTTTGATTATAATCTGGTAATAAATCTTGGGAAATAGGAATATTGTTTTCATGTTTAGTATGAGGATTGCCTAATGTTATTTCAATAGAGTTTTCTTCGTGAGCATCAGCATATATTATAAGATATTTAAAATTATTTATGTTCCAATCCCAAAAATTTGGAATATTTACATCATATTCTATCATATTATAATTAAACCAATTTATTAGTAACTCGTCAATATTTGTAATACTATCTTGAATAATTATTGGTTGCTTTTTATATAAAATGTCAAAGTTAAAATGTTCTATTTTGAGTTGATATATTATTAATTCATCATCAAATATATAATACATTGACGCATATAATAGTATTATTAATAGAATAAATAAATATATATACATTTATTAATAAATAATATTATTATAATATAATAAAAATCACATAATTATTACATACATGTATTATTTATTTTTATATATTATAAGAGTAATATAAATATTAAATGGCAGAAGATTTACTTGGAAATACAATTATTGCTATAATAATTATACTGCTTATTGTATACGGAATACCTTCAATAGTTTATCTTTTTATATCTATTAGTAAAGGCGGCCCAGAAGGTAGAAAAGTAGAAACTTTATTAGATAATTTTAAAATTAATAGTGATAATCCAAATACTATGAATTATAATTCCTTAAATGATGAATATTTTTTATTTTGTACTTATATGCCAATAAAAAAACTAGTTTTTTGTGATAATGGTAGAAATAAAAAAATATTAGAAGAGAATGATAGAGATTTAAAAATTGTTACAGAAATATTTCAAAAAATAAAAGGTATTAAAGAATTTTGCGATAATGAATATGATAGAATAAAAGAAAAGTCAGATGAAAAAATTAGTGAAAATAAAGCTGCGCGAGAGGAACGTGAACATGAAGAAGAATTGCTAAGAAAGAAAGAGGAAGGTGAAAACAGTAGATACGATTCAACATCACGTAGAGAATGGATTAAAAATATTTTTACTGCTATATATAGTTCGATTAGTTTAGCAATTACTACTTTAACAAATGTATCCCAAATTGCTGTGAAAATTGGGGCAATATTTGGCCAATTAGGGAAAGCGTTATTAGGTAATTACGTAGTTATGGGATTTTTAATACTTATATTCTGTATTCTTGTTGTATTATCTGTATTAAAATACAGATCAATAGATACAACAACAAAGGGGGGAGGGGATAATTATAAAGCTAATAATGGAATTAGTTTCAGCCCTTTTTCTATATATGATGATATGTTAGATACATATTCTTATTATTCTAAAATTGCTAATAATTTTAATGTATCTGATTATACTGACAATATACTTGGAAATAACAATGATGAAAATAATGGTTATGAAGATGACAGTGAAACCATAGATAGGGTTCAATTATATGGGGGTAAATATGATAATTTATCATATTTAAAATTGTATGATTTTGGAATAACTAATATAGATGATGGTAGTAGTAAAAATAACATTAAAACAGAAAAGGATAAATATTATAATATTTATTTGCCATCAGAAAAATTTAAAGATGATTCAGTTGAACAAATCAGTTCATTATCATGGAATATATATGAATCTTCTAAAAAAGAGAAAATATGGAAACTTGATTGCGAATCTATTGATACTATTGTTCCTGATGATAACACACGAGCAACTTTTCCAGCTTTTATTACTGATGGCGATAAATGTATAATTAACAGAGTAGGATTTAATAAATTAGGAGAAAAAGATGGCTCTCTCTCGACAGATAGTGATAAACCTTCAACAATATTTACAACAGAATATATTAAATAAGTTTCTATATTTATTATCTAATATATTTTTAAAGGTATATATATTATGACACAATACACAACATCTAAACAATATATAGTTAAAGATGGAAATACTAATATAATCAATCCTGATAAATTAAAAACGACTAAATATATAAATGTTGAAAATGAAGAAATATCATTAACATCACCAGCTCTCACATCTAATCATTATTTACAGTCAGATGAAAAAGCGCATTGTAAAGGGAAATGGCAAGATTGGTTTTGTATTCATAACTATCATAACAATAATAATATTAATAATTATCCAGATATTAAGACGATGTCTATTGGTGTTTGCTATAATTATTGTGAATTACGAACTTCCCAACCCAATACAGGGGAGACGATTACAAAAAATAATAAATGTACTGAATATTATGACGAAAATGATTTAATTTATAATCCTCTTGCCCTTATAGCAATATTAGGAACTCACTTTAATAAAGATATTGGTTTTCAAACACGAATGCCTCTATATGATAAAATTGAAAAAACTATTGGCATTAGAGGTTCATATTTAAATGATTTATATAGAGTTAATAAAAACGATGAATTTATAAAATTTGGTAACATTCTAGAAATTAATGAAGATATTAAAAAAAATAAAAATAATCAAGACAAATTATTGTTTAATATAATTAAATATATTGTAGGAAATAATGTTTATATTATCGAAGAAATTAAGACAGATATTAGAAAAGCATGTAATAATATAAATAACTTATATTTAAAAAAAATAAAGGGAAGGCCAGAGCAAAAACAAGAATTTTTAAGCAAAATTAAAAATTATGTATTTGATATTGTAAATATTGATAAACTATATGGTAAAGATAAAAATAACTTTCAAAAACTTATAAATATTATAGCATATACTCATAATATTATGAGATTAGTATGTTATGAGTATAACGAAACGTCGAAGTCATGGAAATTATCTAATTATGATAAGATAAAAACAAACATAATGCTTATACTGAGTACTAATAAAGTTAATAAAAATTTGATTGATAATATTGATGATATTGTAGATATATTTACAGCTGCGTGTTATAATTGTTTTAATGTTAATTATGATATATTTTATAAATATATGTTTGAAAAAACGACTAGTAATACTATACTTATTAGAATTAATAAGGATGACATTAATAACATCACATTTAATGATACTACCTTTATTAAATGTGGTATAGATGATGCTTTTTTTGTAAAAGAAAAAACGGCTCCATATAAATATAATTTAATATATTATAATGATGTTCCTTATTATGACCATAAAGTATTGTCTGAATACAGTGATAATATAAGCAATATTGACAAAATATTATTAGGTCTCCTTGGATTTTTTATAGGTGTAATAATTATATTTTTGTTGTATTTTGTATTATTTTATTTAAAGTTTAATTACCCACAATATAATATTGTTGATAGGTTTATATATTTAATTAATTTTAGCCATTTATTTTATAAACGCTTAACACTTGCTCTATTAAATTTTAGTTGCCGCGTATTTTACAAATTTGTATCTACCTTTAAAAGTAAATATACTTTTCTTTCATTATTATATAAAATATTTAATATAATTTTTATTATATTCTTGCTTAGTTATTTATTTACTGCTTTTATAGAGTTGCTAAATATTGATTATTTAACATTATTAAAAAATATAAATTATTCAAATTTTACTGTTGCTAATGCGTCATCAGAAGATAACATATCATATATTAATATTCCTTATTATATATTAATTATATATTTAATATTAATATATATGTATAGCATATATATTATAAAATACTCTCTTGAAGATAGTCAATTTGATATTATAGCTAATATTGATTCTGATGATACTATTTCTTCTGAATTCATAGATTATTTATTATTATCTAATCATGTTAATGAATTGCTAAAATATGAATCTTTATACCCTCATATAACTGAAATTGATAAAGTAGAAGTAGAAGTAGAAGTATAGTAAAATTATAGCAAAAAAGATATATGTATGTAAAACATATTTAAAGGAATAAACAATAAGGATTATTAAATGGATGATAATAATATATATTTGCTAAATATTAAAACAATTCAAGCATCCACATTTAAACAAGTAATAGATGCCTTAAAAGAAATATTGATGGATGTTAATTTGGAGATAGATGAAACAGGGATTAAAATAGTTGCTATGGATAATACACATATTGTTTTAATACATTTGAAGCTAGAAGCAGATAAATTTGAGATATATGAATGTGAGAAAAAAATTTATGTTGGAATAAACATGCTGAGATTGCATGCTCTTATAAAAACTATTACTAATAATGATATATTATCATTATATATATTGAAAGACGACCCTAATCATTTGGGTATAACAATAGATAATAATGATAAAAATTATAAGACAAATTATAAATTATCTGTTCTAGACATAGATGTGCTAAATATTCAAATACCTCCTGTTGATTTTCATACAATTATTAATATGCCTTCATCATATCTTCAAAAAATTATTCGTGATATGCATAATTTGGCTGAGTTTATTGAGTTTAGAAACATTAATGATAAATTAATTTTAAGTTGCAAAGGAGACTTTTGCTATCAGGAAACTATTTTAGGTTCTGAAAAATCACAATCTATCACAATAAAAAAGAATAGTGGAGAAGAAGATCAGGAAATTATTCAAGGAATTTTTAGTCTTAAATATCTATCTATATTTACAAAATGTACTAATCTATCTAATACTGTTGAAATATATCTTAAAAACAACTATCCAATTATTTTAAGATATACAATAGCATCCTTAGGTGAAATTAAATTATGTCTATCTCAACAGGATATTAGTTAATGTAGTTACGTAGTTAACTAATAATATAAGACTATTATGATATATATATATTTAATAAATAATGGTTGTACATGAACCATTAAAAAAATGCGATACATGTAAAATTATTAAACCCAAAAATTTATTTCATATATGTAAATACTGTAAGAGATGTCATATAAAAGATTATATTAAAAATCAATTGTTAAATGCACGCGTAGCTAATCATTTTAATTTATCTATGGATGAATTAAAAAATATTATGACTTCAAATATAAATGACCCTACAAGAAATGGAATAGGAGAACACGAAAGATATAATGAAATTATGGTATATTATATTGGAACACAAAGTTCTGTTATTACAGATAATGTTATTAATAATTTTTTAGACGAAATATTATAGTAAAAGGATAACAAGATATTAGTTAGATTTATGCGGACATATACGTTTTTAATTTTTTTATTTAAATAAATATGTGCTATTTTACACCAATACAAACAAAAAATGCTTATATTTGTTTTATTTAAGATATTAAAGCTAAACAAGAGCAATGGATATGGATTATTCAGCCGCCCGAGAAGCACATGAAGCATCGCGAGAGTTGAAGCAGCTAAATAGATATAGAGAGAGAGAGGAATATGAAGAAGCAATAAGTAAATTGCCTATTGACGAGAGGGCGATTATCAAACATGTTCTCCAAAAAATAAAGGTTGATAATCATAAGATGTTCCTTGATAAATTGGATAGAGATCGCGATGAAACGATTAGACAACGCATCAATAATTTACGTAATTCTAAAAGAATAGAAGATGCTGTAAAAGAAGGAAATTCAAGAGCAAGAGCAGTAGGTAGTATTATGTGCGTAGGACTTGTATATGTAGGTGCATACATATTAACGCGATAAATTAAATTATAAAATCATCTATATTTTTTATATTTACATAAATCGTTGTAAAATACTATCAAACATAGAGCGAATAGGTAACCTAATAAGAATATTAGATGCAATAAAAAAAGTTATAATGCCCTTATTTTTGGAAGCAAAATATATTTAAAATATATATTTTGTATTTTACATAAAGTATTTTCTAATACATTCAAGATTTCATTCATACATAATATATATTTTTTTGAGAATATAATATATTCATCACATATCACATATTTAATATATTTATTAATTTCGTTAAAAATATTTTGAAATCGGTTCATTATAAATAAAATTATATTATATTTCTTTAAGTGTATAATATAAAGAGGTTTCACTAAAAATCAGCATCTAGTGTAAATTTGCGTATATCTGTATGTTCTTGCTTACTTCCTACATTTGCTTTACTATACTGTGAAACTCGGCTTTCAAAGAAGTTAGTTTTTGATTCAATTGATATTCTTTCCATAAAGGGAAAGGGATTATTAGAATTCCATATTTTATCATAATTTAATTGCGTTAATAGTCTATCGGCAACAAATTCAATATATATTGACATTAAATCCGCATTCATACCTAGCATAGAACACGGAATGCTTTCAATAATAAAGTTCTTCTCAACTTCAACAGCTTCTTTTACAATATTATGAACTAATTCTTGCGGAAGACGATTCTGTATTTTTGAATATAATAATACAGCAAATTCAACATGCATGCCTTCATCTCTGCTAATTAATTCATTAGAGAATGACAATCCTTGCATTAACCCTCTTTCTTTTAACCAGAAAATACTACAAAAAGCACCACTAAAAAATACACCCTCAACTAACGCAAACGCAATTAGTCGCTGAGAGAATGGAGCGCTTTCATCATTGATCCACTTAAAACACCACTCAGCTTTCTTCTTAATACATGGCATATAATTAATAGCATCAAGAGCTTCATGTTTTTCTTTTGGTTCTTTAAAATATGTATCTATCAATAATGAATATGTTTCAGAGTGAATATTCTCAATAGACATTTGAAAAGCATAGAAAAACTTTGCTTCAAGCACTTGAACTTCATTCAAGAAACGCTCACCTAAATTAATATTTACTATTGTATCACTAGAACTAAAAAATGCTAATATTTGTTTAATAAAAAATCTTTCATTATTATTTAATTTATTGAAATCTGCTAAGTCTTTACTTAGATCTAATTCTTCGGAAGTCCAAAAACAGCTTAGAGCTTTTTTATACATATCCCACATATCATAATGCTCAATAGGAAAAATAGTTAAACGTGTATTAGGTTCAAGGAGAGGCTCATTATTATTATTAGACATTATATTATAATAGCAATATATATTTATATAATAATAAAAAAATAATTATAATGCTTTTTTTCTCTTTAATTTAGTTATCAACTCCTTCTTTGTATAAACAACACGCTTGCCATTTACAGTAGCTGAAAGCTTAATTTGATTCTTTTTACATAATATCTTCACATCTTTCATTTTCATATCGGCATGCTTTGAATTATTACGACGACGACCACCATGAGTTATATTATTTTCATTTGCGAATTTAATCATATGTTCTTGAATAATTAGTAAAAATTCTAAATTATAATTATTTTCCGAATAGCCGCTTTTAGCAAATAGTTCAATAACATTTTTCATAGTGTTCCAGTACTTATTATGTTCTTCCATTGCTGAAACGCTTAGAGTACTATTTTCTATTTTATTATGTAATTCATTTATAGTATTCACCGTTAATTCAAACTCTTCCGGTGAACCCATCCGTCGTTGTTCCATCTGTTGAGAATTCATCTTTTATCTATATATAGAATATATATTATTTACTATGTACTAGCAACCACTAAGCAGAACATAACACGCAAGAATCCGCATTTTCTTCAACACATCTTCTCTTTTTTTTAGCAAACTCTGGATCAATTGTGAATTGCTGCGTCTTCGCTTTTGGTCTTGTGCGAAGATAATACGACCCTGTTTTTAAACCTTTTGAATGACCGTAAAAATGCATGGACGATAACTTCTGAAAATCAGGTTCTTCCATAAATATATTAAGGCTCTGTGTTTGGCAAATATATTGACCCCTATCAGCTGACATATCTATAATATTGCGTTGCTTAATCTCCCATGCGGTTTTATATATTCCTTTCATTTCTTCATCTATTTCTGGAATATTTTGCACACTTCCTTCATGTAAAATAATTGTATCTTTTAGTTCTTTGTTCCAAAGCCCTTTGCTAATTAAATCATTAATCAAATATTTATTAATAACAATAAACTCACCGCTTAATGTTTTACGTTGAAAAATATTATTAGTGAATGGTTCAAAGCTTTCATTAAATCCCATAATTTGCGATGTTGACGCAGTTGGCATTGGAGATAATAACAGACTATTGCGAATTCCATACTCCATTATATCAGAGCGAAGTTTATCCCAATCATATCTTGAACTAGGCTCGGCATTCCATAAATCAAATTGAAATAACCCCTGGGACATTGGACTACCTTCAAATGAACTATATGCTCCAATATATTTAGGATTTGGAATATCTTTTTCAAATTCATTCATATAATTATTAATATCTTCATCTAATATTTTGCTATTAATATTTTTAATATCATTAATAATATTGTAGCGTTTTTTTGATAATTCCATAGACGCCTCAACCGCCGCGTGGTAAATAGTTTCAAAAATCTCTTTATTTAATTGTTTAGCATTTTCACTTTCAAAAGGGAATCTCAATTTAATAAATACATCTGCCAATCCTTGAACGCCAATGCCAATAGGACGATGTTTTAAATTTGATATACGAGCTTTTTCAATAGGATAGAAGTTCTTATCTATAACTTTATTTAAGTTTTTGGTAATTACCTTTGTAATTTCATGTAATTTATCAAAGTTAAAAACTCCATCATCAACGTATGTTGGAAGGCATATTGATGCTAAATTACATACACCTGTCTCTTCTGGTGAAGAATAAATCAATACTTCCGCGCATAAATTACTTGATTTAATAGTTCCTAGATTTTTCTGGTTGCTCTTTCTATTCGCAGCATCCTTGTATAAAAGATAAGGAACACCTTGTTCAATCTGTGCTTCTAATATCTTAAACCATAGATCTTGCGCATTAATTTGTTTACAATATTTGCCTTCGCTTTCATATTTTTCATATAACTTTTTAAAGTCATCTCCATATACATCGCTTAGTCCTTTACATTTGTCAGGACACATAAGGGACCATTTGCCTTCACTTTTTACTCTTTCCATAAATAGATCTGAAATCCATAAAGCAAGAAATAAATCGCGACATCTATCTTCCTCACTTCCGTGATTTTTCTTAAGTTCTAAAAAACTTTCAATATCACTATGCCATGTTTCTAGATATATAGCAATGCTACCAAGTCTTTTTCCTTCCTGATCTATATATCTTGCTGTATTATTAAAAACTCTTAACATGGGAATAATTCCATTTGAAGTTCCATTAGTACCTCTAATTTGACTTCCATTTCCGCGAATTTGATGAATATGTAGGCCTATTCCTCCTGCGTATTTAGAAATTAAAGCAACCTCTTTTAATGTATCAAATATACCCGAGACGCTATCATCATTAATACTACATAGGAAACAGCTACTTAATTGAGGGCGATTTGTTCCAGCATTAAACAGTGTAGGTGTAGCATGTGTAAAATATTTTTTACTCATTAAATCGTATGTATGTAAAACATCTTTAATATCATTTCCATGAATACCAATAGCAACTCTCATCCACATATGTTGAGGTCTCTCAATAATCTTCTTATTAGCACGTAGTAAATATGCTCTCTCTAACGTTTTAAATCCAAAATAATCAAATAAATAATCTCTTTGATAATCTATATGCGTGTTTAGTTTCTCCTTATTTTTATTAACAATATTATATAATTCATCTGATACTAATGGAATTTGATTATCATGATTATCCTTATTATTATATAATATATGTATAGTTTCACTAAATGACGGCGATGTATTTTTATGATGATTTGATATTATAATTCGCGATGCCAATATGCTATAATCAGGATGTTCAATAGACATACTGCTACATAAATAAGCTGCAAGTTCGTCTAATTCATATGTTTTAACACCATCATAAATACGCGAGCATACTTTTTGTGCTATCTCAGATACATCAATTGTTAATCCTGATGATAGATTTTTTAACCTATTCAATACCTTGTCAAAACTAACATCCTCCATTTCGTCGTTCCTTTTAATAACACGCATTTTTTAATATCTTGTTATATCTATATATATGTTTTGTTTTTATATATGTTGACAAAAAAATAATATTACTTTTTTATAGTATTTATTATCATATACCATCGTTACTATCGTTACTATACTTTAAGTGTTTTATACTATCTGTATCCATAATATCATTATTAATACTGTCAGTATCCATACTATCAGTATCCATACTGTCATTATCTATACTGTCATTATCTATACTATCATTATCCATACTATCATAATTATAATTACATATTAGTTTTCTTCCTTTTGAAGATGATATCCAACATTCAATTTTAATTTTACCACTATGCTCTTTCCTATGACATTCTTTACAAATTGCTACTAAGTTGTGTTTCGCATTTTTATGGAATGTATTATTTATGAACCCATTTTTATCTGCTGTATGTTGATATATGATATGATGGGTCTCTTCGGCCTTGTTTTTATTACATATATTACACATATCAATAATAATTTTAGAATTATATCTTGAATTTTTCTTATTTAAGATATTATTATTAATACCTTCTACTTCTTTCCTATTTAATTCAGCATTTTTCATAAAATCAAGTGGCATATCTAGCGAACGACAAACTTCTATTCCATAATTATTATTACCTTGACCTTCTTGAATAACTCTATCATATATAATATTATTATTTTCATCAAATGTTATTCTAATATGTTTAACAAATAACTTAGAGCTACTTATATTATTTTTAATAGTAGTTAACTTAGTTAATTCATGTAGATGCGAAGCAAATATAAAAGATGCTCCTTTATTTATTAATGTATCTATACCGCTTGCAACAATAGAAATCGCAGATATAGATTCTGTTCCACAGCAAATTTCATCTCCAATTACTAAACTAAATTTATTACATCTTTTAAGAATATTTCTTAATTCTGTCATCTCTACTGTAAAACTAGACATCCCTTTATAAATATTATCCAATCCTGAAATTCTTGTGAATATACTATTGTAAGGATAGTATTTAAATGATGATGCTGAAACAAACATCCCCGCCTGTGCCATAATAATATTTAACCCAACCGCTTTCATAAATGACGATTTACCAGATGCGTTGATGCCATATAATAAAATACCATTTTGATTAAGTGATATATTATTGCCAACATATTGAAAATCATCTTGTATCCTCTCAATAATTGGATGGCGCATATCAGTAGATTCCATAAAAGACGAGTTTCCAGATGTTGTAATAGTATCTATTATAGGTCTTACATAGCAGTAATCATACGCATTCTTCGCAGAATTTGAAGCTATATCCACGCGAATTAAATATTTAACTATTATATCTAAAATATATGCGTTGCTATTTACAAAAGTAATCACAAAATCCTTATAATGATTTAATACCAATTGTGATATTTGCTGACTATATTCAACAATATTATTGCTCTCTTTTATTATATTTGCGTTTGTAAGTTTATATGTTGTTGAAGATGATGATAATAATTTTTTTTCAAAAGTGTTCATAAATTCCCTCTTATTTTTTAAAGCAGTTTCAAATCTTTTTTTTGTAATTGTCAAATAATGACCATCCCGATTATTATTCTCAATTTTACATAATGTAGTTTCATTATCACCTATTTTTGTTATTTTTTCACAATATGAATTTATTGTTTCATATGACTTATTATACTTATCAATAAGTAAATCTATATCTGTATAAATACCCTTCTTAAAAAAGTTGATAGAGTTTGATTTATCCAATAAGTTAGTTAGATTGTATTTTCCAGCTTCATCTAAATCTATAATATTTATGTATTGAGATATTAAATTATCAATATCAGTATTACTAATAATTTCATCCGGAAAATTTAGCATTAATTTAATTTCTTTTGTAGATATCAATGAATCATTTAAAGATACCCAATCCTGTGGGGCCATTTTATTTGTTTTCATCTTCCTTTTAAGACGCTCTAAGTCCATTATAGACGAGAGATGTTTTCGTGCTATTAAATATTTACTATCTTTTAATAATATATCAATGTCATCATATGATTTGTTAATATCATTAACATTTATCATAGGCTGTAAAAGACGCTCTTTAAATGTTCGGTATCCAAATGCTGTGGAGCATCTATTTAAGATATCAATTAGTGGTTGATCTCCTTGGTATAGCCCTAGAACATTTAATTGAATAGCTGAATTAAACTCAATTATCATATTTTTATTCATTTCAAAAACTTCTGGTGCTTCCTCTAACCCTTTCACAATATCTGAATTATGTTCATACGCAAACTCAAGTAAGCAACATAGAGAAAACCGTGAATTATTATATTTTTCTAAGTTTAGTATCTCAATGATAGATAAAAACCCTTTTTTAATTATAAAAATCTTTTCTAATATATCTCTTTGTTTACTTATTTTACTGAAAAAAGACAAATGTTCATATTTATCCCATTTGTAATGAACGCGAATATTATTTATATTTAGATTTTTTAAGATTCTTTTTTTATATTCTTCGTCTATTACTTCGCTAATTATAATTAGTTCTGATGGATTATATGTGCTAATGAAGCGAAATACTTCGTCATTAGCAAATTCGGGGTCATTCTTTGTTGAAGATACTTCATATACAAATGTTTTACCTGTTGATAAATCAATTCCTGATATACCTGCTATAATATATCCATCAATAACCTCGTAATATATTACCATTATATAATTGCTCCGTTTATTAACAATATTAACATTAGTCCCGGGAGATATTATCTCTGTAACTTTACGCTCTGGATTAGGAGGCTCTGAAACTTGTTCAACTAATACAATAGTATAATTATTAGCTAATATTTTATCCCTAAATTTTGGAAGAGATGCTAGTGGAAATCCTGCCATTACTGGATTTGCTATTGATATTTCCACATTTGTCTTGTTTTTGCGCGATGTTTGAATACCACATAGGTCTGCTATAATATACACATCATTATTAAGAGATGTGTCTGAATTCTGATGTATGGTATATATCTCAAAAAATGAACCTACTTGCATTAATACAACGCATTTATCTCCGTATTTTTCTTTGTATATCCTAGTATATTCCAAGTAATCCTCAATCATTCTTAATTAAAACTATTAATTATTATCCTATTATATACTTGCGATGTTCTTATATGATGGCTATTATTATAATAACTTAGTTATTATTTATACATTATATAAAAAGATATTATATAAGTTTTAATAAATACATTTTCCTATTATGAAATATATTATTTTATGTGGCGATATAGGCAAACAAACAACTAATTATTCTTTGCCAAAACCTTTAAACTTAATTCAAGGACGGCATATGATAGAATATATCATAGATAATATTCCATCTAATGAAATTTTTATTATTTATAATATATTATTAGATGAATATAATTTCCAAGAGATATTAATAAATAAATGTAAACCTAAGAAAATCCACTTTTCGCAAATTGACTATCTAACGCGCGGTACTGTTGAGACTGCTTTTGTAGGAATAAATAAATTTATTGAAAAATGCGATAATGATAATATTGTTTTTATTGATAATGACAACCTATATAATTTAAGCACACAAATACCTTATTTTGAAAGTGATTTTATTGGATATAGTATAGATTATTCTAATAACACTAATAAAAATTATGATTACCCTTTTATATGTTTTGATAGTAATAATAAAATCACAAGTATTAAAGATAAAAATAATATTTCTAATTTTTATTGTTGCGGTTTTTATGGCTTTCAAAATGTTAATAACTTTTTAAAATATGCGAAGATACTCTTTGATAATGATGATAAATATATTAACAAATTTTGTTTTTTGTCTTTATACAATATTATTATCGAACATGATATGAAAATAGTCCCGTTTTTTATTGAAGACGCAAAGCATATAGAAACATATAGCGATATGATGGATATCAATAATACTGTGACTAAAAAAAATTTGAGAATTTGCTTTGACTTAGACAATACCTTAGTTACGTATCCTACAATTGCTGGCGACTATACCACAGTTAAGCCAATAAATCGCAATATAATGTTATTGAAGAAGATGAAAAAAGAAGGCCATGAAATTATAATTTATACAGCGAGAAGAATGAAAACACATGATGGAAATGTTGGGAAAGTTATTAAAGATATTGCTCGCGACACAATAGATACACTAGATAAGTTTAATATAGAATATGACGAATTAATATTTGGAAAACCTATTGCTGATATTTATATTGATGATAGAGCCATCAACCCTTATATTAATGATATATCATATTTTGGATTATTTAATATGAATAGCGCTATTAATTTTATACCAAATAAAATAAAAAATAACAAATATAACAAAATAGAAAGATATAATGAGTATATTATTAAAACGGGTCCATTTGATATACTAAACGGCGAACTATTCTATTATCAAAATATACCAAAAGAGTTTGAGAATTACTTTCCTAAGTTGATTGATTATAATAAAAAAATTTATACAAATGAAATTATTATTGAATTAAAAATAGATTATATTGAGGGAATACCTTTGTATTTCTTGTATAAGAATTGTCTTTTAACATATAAACATATTGATGAATTATTTGATATTCTAAATAATCTACATTCTTATTCTAAGAAAGAAGAATTAATAATTACTGATAATAATATTAAAAATAATTATATAAAAAAGTTGAATAAACGATTTAATATACATGATTATTATTTTGAAGATGCAAATGATGTTTTAAGAGATATTACAGAGGGGATAGAAGCTCACTATTCCCCTGTCATATCGCATGTAATACATGGAGATCTTTGGTTTTCTAATATTATTTTAACATATCAGAATAATTATAAATTAGTAGATATGAAAGGGTCAGTAGACAATATCCTAACGCTTAGTGGCGATATATACTATGATTACGGAAAGTTATATCAAAGTATTTTGGGATATGATTTGGTTTTAAATGATTGTGAAATTAACAATTCCAATAGAGAATATATTCAATCTATGAAATTGTATTTTCTTAAAAAATGCGATGCGAAAGGATTAAATATTAATTACCTTAAATACGTTACGAAAGGTTTGATGTTTGGAACACTACCATTTATTGCGCATTATGAACAATTTGTTAAAAATAATATATGGGATTTTATTAAAGATATTTAATGAAATCTCATATATTATTTTCTAATTGTTTTATATACAAAAAGGTCTTTTGGTAATGTATCAATATTATCATAATCATCGTCCCCAGGTCCTGCGCTATTTCCAATTTGATAATAATAACCAGTTAAGTTAAGGGAAATAGTTTGTAATGCGAACTCCTCTACACAACAATTAAATTCAAATAGTTCATTTTTTATGACCTCATTATTTTGAAAAAACTCTATAATTTTTAGAGATGATATATAATCAAATGTTAATCCTTCATGATATTCATAAGATTTACTAAATATTAAATTATTCATAATAATACATTCACTTAATTTTGTTTGAAAATACATTGGCCAATGCCATTCTTGTTTTATTATTTTGTCAAAGGACATACCATCACATATCTTCCTCATATTTTTGTAATTATCATTATGTAATTTATTATAAAATAAATTTCTGCTTGATAATATGACAAAATATTCAAATTGATAATTTTTAACAGCATATTCCATATTAAGACAAATACCCTTTGTAAGAGAACCGTGATAATGTTTTTTATTTACATAATCAGGATATAGTTCAATATATGTTTTCTCATTCAGTATATTGCTATTAATTATTTCATTATACATATATTCATTAGCATTTATTATAATAACATGGTCTAGTAAAACATTTTTTTCAATATCTTCTATTTGCTTTCGTAAAAAGTTAAAGTTTTCATGAACATTTATTGAAAAAACAATTGTGGTTTTTTTTGTAGCCATTATAAGTTATTTGATTTATATAATCTTATATAATTTAACAAAAATAAGTAATATTTGTTGCTTACAACAATCAAACAATTTTTTTAGTTTTAGAACCTTTTGATTTTTTTACTTTCTTATTTTTCTTACCACCACTATTTTCCATTATTGTTGCGTTTGTAGTATTAAATATATCAAATATATTTGAATCTTTATCAACTCTAAATTTAATTTTGCCATGTAATAAAATATAAAACATTGATAAACAATATGTAAAATATAAGATATTATATTTATTAAGTAATGTTTTTGAAATATTTTTACCAACATGTATTTTTAGAGAAGAACATAACTCAGCCACATATTTAGTTATAAGAGGTAATTTAACCACTAAATTACCAGGTGCACTAGCTATATCATTTGCTAATTTTGATACACTCTTACTTACAGCACTCCCTTTGCTTGATACACTTGTCTTTAAATCACTAATTCTACCTTTTAAATCATCAGGTAATGAAAATAAATCAGTTTCTAATGCCTTGTCTACTAGGTCTACATTGCTTGATGTATTATCTAGAACATTTTGGAATTTTGTTGATGCATGTCCAGCATATAAATGTAAACTAGTTAGAGCATCTTTAATTACATCAGGTGCTAACTCCGTACTTATAATATTTGGTATAGAAGTTTGATTAATTATTGAAAGAACAGGACATATAAAACTCAAATAATTTACAATTTTTTTTAAACGATTATTATATCTTTTAGTAGTCATACTAGTAAGAAACTCTTCTGTTTTTTTAACATCAGTTTTACAATCAATTTTAATTTTATCTTTTAATTCAGAAAATTCTGATGCATCTATATCATCAGCATCTACTAATCTCAAATTTAATTCTAATTTTTTTAAAGAACATTCTATATCATCAAGCCTTTTATCAATATTTTCTGTACTTCCCAAACTTCTTGCGATCGCCTTAAATTTATTTGCCATTTTTTAATATGTTCTAATATATATAATATATTAAAGTTATTTTTATGAAATTATATAAGAATATTTTGGCAATATTATAATTGTTTGAATTATATGATGATATATGTTCTAGTAAAAAGATATAACATATAAGATATTTATAAATAAGTATAATAATTAGATGAGTAATCTTCAAGGGTATAAATTATTTAAATATAACTATTTACAAGAATTACCCGAAGATATCAATATACTCATTTATAAATATGTGTATAAAAATAATTACTCGTTTGTATTGAATGAGTTGCAGTCAAAATTTGAGAACAGGAAGCATTATAATAATCTAAAACATTTTCTTGCTTTTCAAGAAGAACCTAAACTTAATCTAAAAGAATATCTTTCGCAAAATATTAATATTAATCGCAAAGATAAGATAAAAAATACTGAAGGCATAACATATTTTTATTATAAAAATCATTTAACTTCCAATAATATATCAAAAGTACGTATCAATAAAATAAAATTTGCTTCAAATGTTTTTATATATTTAAATAAAAAAATTGCGCAAACATTTATAAATTTTGTGAAAAAATTAAAGAAAACAAAACACTTTACATATAATATATATATTGACGAAAACGCAGAATATTTTGTGTTAGAATATGATAGATTTTTTTGCTGCTTTGCCGAATTATATTTAATGCTCTTGACATTTTGGCAGTTTATAAGATTCAAGTTATATGAGTTTTTAGAAGTTCATAAAGAAGCATGTAATATACATATTAATAATTTACTTAACGACGACTATGATGCTGGAATACTTTCTTGGTATATTGGTAATATGACTGATGATATTTTGAATAAAAATCTTATAAAAAATAATAAGGAAAATGCCAAGTTATACAATAAAATTATTAAACATCGTAATTATCTTCATAAAACTGAATCTTTTTACATGAAATTTCTTATTACTAATAATATAGATAAATATTATTTTGATAACGATGCTATGATAATACAATTAAAAGAATCATAATATAGTCTGGTCTATATCAAAAATTATTATAAATTGTAATTTCTTCATTATTATTTATCTACTATAATAATTCATTAAAAATAATATAAGGTTTTGATGAGATATTTAACTATCATTAAAAATGGAACTTGCTTCTGAGTTTGAAGATGCTGTAAAAAATATTAAAAATGTTAATATGGATAATCTTAAAATTAGCGATGGTATTAAATTAGAATTATATAAATATTATAAGCAATCAACTATTGGTGACTGTAATATTCAAGAACCCTATTCTATATACTATAAAGAGCACGCAAAATGGAAAGCTTGGAATAGCATAAAAGGTATGCCAATTGAGGATGCAATGAAAGAATATATTAACTATTATAAAAATTATATTTATAACAAAAAAAACTAGTTTATATAAAGTAATATACCTTTATTTTTATTTTTGACAATTATTATTATATTTATGAATGTATAATCTGTAAAATATATAATTCAATATAATATTGTCTCTATTGTGGTTTATTCCAAAACTTTGATTGCGGTTTGTAATCTATTTTTATTGGGTATGGAATTTTCCCATTATTGAAGTTATAGTCCCCTTGAAAAATGTGTACGCATAAATTCCATAGTTTTACATATAACCCTTTCTTATCAGTATAAATCATACTTCCCTTTCGCAGAGGATTTCTTACACGCTTTTTATTGTCAACCCCATCTCTTTTAATTTCATCTAACCATTCTATAAATACTTCGCGATTATTGTAAATTTTTTTGTATAATTCGTATTTTCCCTTACTATTTTTTTTCTTCTCTTTTGCTAATTTCATAATATACGTTTGTACATCTTCCGGTAAGTTATGAAGACGGTTAGTATCTTTTCCAGCAACATATGCAGCAAATGCTGTCGCAACACTTGGCGATACTGCTCTTGGCGATACTGCTCTTGTTGCAGCACCAGGTGATACTGCTCTTGTTGCAGCACCAGGTGATACTGCTCTTGTTGCTACTCTTGTTGCTACTCTTGTTGCTACTCTTGGTGATACTCTTGTTGCTACTCTTGGTGATACTCTTGGTGATATTCCTGCCGCTCTTGACGATGAACTGGATGATGTTCTGGATGGTGATTTACTTGGCATTCTCTTCTTTAAATATAAGAAAAAAATATTTTTATACAATAATTTTAATATAATATATTCAAATCTTACTCCTAAATATAGCCATCATCTATAAAAATCTTTCAATATAAGGTGCTAGAATTTTATCTACAATTGAAGATGCAATGAAAGAATATATTTACAACAAAAAATACTAGTTTATATAAAGTAAATACCTAATATAGAGGTAATTACATTACGTACTATTATAATAGCTAATGACATTGCTGTATTAATATACATCTCTATATATGGATATTTTTTTGACCTATATAATATTATTAAAACTATCAATATGAAAAAAATTGTCTGCAACATTTCTATTGTAAGATAAAATCTTATTTTATATAAATTAAAATTAACAATATTTTTTTCTTCATTTTCCAAATAATAATCATGAAATGTACCTGCGAATTCATTTATTTTATCTTTGATATTATTTTGTAGATATTCTTCATCGTTATATTTTACTTCATTATCATAATATAATTTTTTAATAATATTTGTTAAATTTAATTTTTTTGTAGCATCTGTTTCATCTCCTTCTCTTTTTTCCAAATTTTTTTTTATATAACTTATTAATAATTTTGCATTATTATGTAAAGTATCTGATAAATTTTTTGTTTTTGTACTTTCAGGTAATAATAATTTTATTGTATATGAACTTTTTATATCATTATACATATTTTTAATACCAATATTATCTATATTATTGATTAAATCTATTATATAATCTATATTTTTTGATTTTACATCAAAAAATGTAGGATCTTCTTGTTTACTTGTATTTTTATCTTCTTCCTGTTTACTTGTATTTTTATCTTCTTCTTTTTCTGTATTGAACATATTATAAACAGTTGTATATATTGACTGATTTTCTTTTTCTTCATTATTAGCTACTATTATATCATCTGGTGTCCGTTTTTTATTATTTTCATTATAATGATGTATATGTTCTTTAGAAATATTTTCAAATATATTTAAATATATATTATTTAATTTATGTATTATAAATGGGTCATCCCTATTATGCGATATAACATAATGATATATTAAATATATAAAAATTTTATATCCTAATATTTTTTGTGAATTTTTGTCATCGTTTTTTATATCGCAAATATTTTTTAATAATATATTATTTTTATTATCATTCATAATATCATTTGGTATTATAAATTTATAATTATTTGTTAATCCGTAATCTATTAATTTTTTGAATTTATCATTAGAATTTAGATGTAAATTATTATTTTTATCTAAAAAAATTTTAATGTATAATTTTTTATATGATAAATTTTTTAAATCATCAATAAATAATACAATTTTATCTTCTTCAATAGATTTAGTATCATTAGTATTATTTAGTAAACTTATAGAATCTGATAAAATAAAATCAGTTGTTTGATTTTCACTTTCGTATATATCATATATATCTTTATATATACTTTTATTAAACACATATGTGTATATATAACTGTGTAAATAAATATATAAAAATATTATTATTATGATATAATAAATATATGGATGATTTTTATATATTTCTGTAAATATAATTTCGCAGGTATCGTTTTTTTCACAGAAAGCATTATTGACAACCGTAATAAGTAGATTAAACATATTATATATGAATCCAATAAATAGTAAAATTATTATCAATAATAGTAGTTTAACTATATAATTATAATATACAATAACATTATGAATATATAAATCTGATGAATTTTTATCATAGTCATATTTAACATTATAATTATTATTATTGTTTAGATAGCTGAGATTGATAACATATTTTAATAACCTATATTTATATAAGTCTTCTAAAATAATATTTTCAGGTTCTTCAGAAGTATTTTCAATAATTATATCATTAATACAATATATTGAAAATAATATATTATTTATAATATTTAATATCAATATAAATAAAAATGATATTACCAGAATAATAATCATTATGAAAACTATTGATATCTTAATATTATTATTAAAACTATTACAATCAACCATTATATTTAAATATGCTTATATTTATCTCTTTATTTTATATTTATAAATTAATTATATACTAAAAATTATAATAGGGCATGTAATAAAATAATATATTACTAGTAAATATTTTATATAGGAGTTATAAAATGATTTATAATCATAAACAGAATAATCATAGTCAATGTCTTTCTTTCTAGAAGACCACACTTTAATTCTAATAATAAAATATATAAATATTATTATAGCATATGATACAATAATATTAGTTATAAAAATACTTATCATATAATATCTATAATATTTATCATGAATTGCCTTAAAACTTTCTATTGTGTTCGTAAAATTTTTGTTTGCGTCATCATATAATGAGTTTATTGTTTCATATTGTTCTTCATTTAAATTTAATCTATCTTTTATGTTTAGGTTAGCAGATACATTCGCATTAATGGCATTTATCATAATTTTTAATTTAGGTAATGCTATATTATTACTATGATCATAATTCGCAATAATATCAATATTTTTAAGCAACTCATCTGTTATTTTTTTTTTATCATCTGATGAGGAAGTTAATGTAAAATTATTTACATTATATATTTTTCTAATATCGTTTGATATATATTTAAATTTTGAGTTTGTCATTATATGATATGTAAAGCATAATTTAAATAAAAATACAGGAGGGTCACCATTAATATCTGTTAATGATGATACATACTTGGTAAATAAAGATGTATCACCTTCCTTATTTACATTACCAATAAGAAGAGTGTTTAAATAATCTTTATCTAGATTATCTATAATAAAACTCCTTAAATTTTTTTCATTTTCATTTAATTTGTCATCATCATCTTTATCATTTATAAACCAATACAAATATGAAAAACAATAAATTATACAAACTATAATTATTAAAATAATAAAATTATTTATAGCTGAATATTCATCAATATCACCATAATAATAATTTAAATATCCGTGATTTATATTATTTTTCATAACAAATCCTATATATGCTAATAATGTTAGTAATATCATTATGAATATTATGATATGTTCAATAATGACACCTTGTAAGTTGTACTTTTTATTGTAATAAAATTTATAAAAACTAATATTGGCAATATTAGTTTCATTGCCAGAAATTATTTTTTTTGATAAATAATTATTACTATTAAAAAAAACGTGTAATTTAAGTATACATAATATTATAAATATAAATAATAATAAAAAAACCGTTGATATAATAGTATAATCAACCACTTTTAAGATTGTTTTATTCATTTTTATTTAATATTATAAGTTTCTAATATATATATATTATAAAAATAACTAATATTTTCTAGATAGCTTTAAATATCCATAGTAGTAAGAATATACTTATTGGATAACTTAATCTTAATAATAATTCTTGAAAATCTGTTAAAATATTATCATTTATATATTTTGATACATAATATGTTAACATTCTATCTATTGCTATACCAAGAACTATTACCAAAGAAAATAACGCTAGTTTAATAACTTCTGACTTTTTAAGATTCATTCTATCAAGAAAATTATATTCATTTCTTCTCTTATATGCTTGCTCATTATTTTGAGGTTGCGCCATTTGTTGCTGAGCCATTTGTTGATTTTGTTGTTGCGCCATTTGCATAGCTAATTGTTGCTGTGCGATTTGCATAGATTGACTTTGTGGAGGAGGTATCATTTGTTTTTCTTCCATTCCATTAATATCATTATTCATCGCTAATTGATGTAGTTGCAGACCAGATATTTTAGAGGAATATACACTATCCTTTCTATTATCTACTGTATTATCATTTAATAAGTTATCTCCTCCATATAATAAATTAAGCTCTGTCATTTATATATTTATCTATACTATATATATACAATAATTTATTAGTATATAGTATAAATAAACTAATAAATTAGCAAAGTTTTATTATAAATACATTATCATGATATATAAACTTACAAATCACATAAATAATTATCTTCTCTTTAAACAGAATATATAATATGAAAAATATAGATTATGAATACTTATTTATATATGTATCTTTAATTTTAGCTGTTAGTATTTTCATAATTATATTATATGGGTGTATGTTTGCTAATGTAAAACCAAATACACAAATATTTGAAAATTTTTTGAATGATGAAATAGATAAGGATTTAAAAAATAAAATTTTAACTATATTAAAAGATTATGAAGATAAAAGTACTATTCCAGAAGAAAATAAACATTTATCAGAATTAATAGATAAAATTAAAAATGATAATATAACAATAACTGATCTTAAATTATTAATTGATATATTAAAAAAATCATCCCAATTAATTTCTACAAATGATGATAAGGGTTCCAATGATATCAAGGATACTAAGGATATCAAGGATATCAAGGATACCAAGGATATCAAGGATACTAAGGATATCAAGGATACTAAGGATATCAAGGATACTAAGGATACCAAAAATATATAAGACAGTAATATATTAAGAATATTTAAGATATTTAAGATAATGAGATACTAAGGATACTTAAGATATTTAAGATGATATTAATGCTATTAAATATACATATGTACATTAATAATTATTAGCATTTTCATTATCTTCATTATCTTCATTATCTTCATTATCTTCATTATCTTCATTATCTTCGTTATCTTCATTATCTTCGTTATCTTCATTATCTTCGTATACTACATCATTTTGGTAATACTTTTTAAACTGTTGTAATTTTACACCCCTATCATTATATAGATTTTCTTTTATTTTGTATTCATCAATATCATCTCTTGAAAAATCCTCCTTATTATTGTCATTATCATCATCAGAAGAATCAGCTTCTATCTCTTCTTGCTTATATAAATAGTCTATATAATTCATTTTGTATGCTGGATTTAGTATTGAATATGTTGGAATGTTTTTTTGTATAGGTTCATAATAAAATATAGCAAATATGATATTGTGATTAATTCCTTTAAAATCATACAAGGTTCCTTTATTTGTTTCAAATTTTAACGTAAGTCGCGATAGTTTGCCTATTGGGTGAAATTCGCGAACAGCTATTTTTGTAATACTTAATTTCTCACTGTTAATACCTATACTATCTACGCGGAATTTAGCAAGCCCTAGTGTATTTTTTGAATATGATAAAGACCTATATAAATGTTCTTCAATTTCAGGACATCTCATAATAATATATTTATTACCTATAAAATATACAATTCCAGGAGATGTTATTATATGCTTATATTTTTCAGACGGTACTTTGTTATAATATTTATCATCTATATTGCGTACGCGACTTTCAAACATTTTAATAAGATTATCATCAGTCATATAAAATTTTTTGTAAAGATATCTATTATCATTATTCATTGAAGGATATAAATCAAAACCTAAATTTTCAGACAGTGTTGACCTTTTCATATCTAAAATAAATGGCGCTTTTGAATATATATCTATTAAATTTGTTAAAGACGATGGATCTGTTGTTTCACTAAAAAATAAATCTAAATTATTTTTTGAACTTAATTCATTAAATTTTGTAATGAATGTTTTAAAATTATAATCTCCGGGTGTCACAGTTATTTTTTTAAAAATATCTTTGTAATTTATTTCTTTGTTATTACCCATATTGATAACCTCTTTATTAACTTCCAAATTCATTTTATACCATACAGGTATAGTATTAATAGCAGCAGATATATTAGCATTTATCGCATTATTATATGTCATATCCGTGTTATATATTTTAAAATCTTTCAAATGTAATTTATTTACACCTGTCCATTTGCCTGTCCATATACCACTATCTACATTATTATTTTCTTCTAAATCAAATTTTTTTCCTATGTATTTTCTTGTATAAAAAATATTAAATATTTTATCTTTATTATCATTAAAACTTATATCTTTAATTATATTATTATTTTTATCAAATATATAAATACTCCATATAGTATCTGATATTGACCAATATAAGTTTATGTAACTATCTGATATTGAAAATTCAATATCCTTAATTGTAGTTCCTATTGTAAAAGTTAAAATATATTTTGAAGTACTTGGATTTGTAGTTATATCTGTACTTATCTTTTTAATATCAATACTAATATAATTATACTTATTATTTGGTGAATTATCATTCGCAAAATATGTGTGAATATAACTAAAATTAATAATATTAAATGACGTATTTAAAACTGCTATTATTGGACTAAAAATTATATTAAAAGTTATACCTATTGTATTACCTCCAATAGTGTTTTCATTATTATATATATTATATATATTTATTGAATTACTTAGTATAGCATACCCAGTTATTGGAGGTGTACCTTCTGTTGATATTATTAGCTCACCATCTATTATTTTCGCATTATCTTTTAGTATTAAATTTGCGTTATTATCTATTTTAATACCATTTGTTATTATTTCATCATCTGTTTCATCTCCAATATAATAAACAAAATCATTGTTATCTATATCAATTGTATACATCGCTCTTGGAATACTAGCATCAATAATTTCCAATCCAATAATGTTTTTAAAAGGGGAACTAAAATTAATAACATAATTGTTGGGATTGGGATACATATTACGATCCCTGTCTGAACTGTCAATAATAAATGTATATGCTTGTTTAATACTATTAGCTTTCATATAATTAATATCTTCTATTGACATTTCTAATTTACTTATACTAAATAAATTATATAGTTTTCTTAAATATAAATTCTTCTTACACCTTAGACATTTACACCCTTGAAGATTTACAATGAGACAATTTTATATAAACATATACATATAAATATATAAAAATATAAACATGTCAATTCATACAATTGGAGATAGTCATAGCTATTTTGGTTTTAATGAAATAATAAGAGAAGAATTAATACATCAATTAGGACAAGTTTTATGTTATAGTTTTGGAAAAGAAAAATTAGATAGATGTGATATTCGCAAATTTAATATTAAAGATGGCGACACTATTATTTTTTGTTTAGGTGAAATTGATTGTAGATGTCATATTTATAAACACGTAACAGAAACAACAACATATCAAGATATTATAAACAATATTGTTGATAATTATTTTGAAGCAATTGAATTAAATGTATCCATTTCACAAATTAAATTAAAAAATGTATGCGTTTATAATGTTGTTCCGTCTGTTCAAAAATACAATACAGGACAAAATCCTTTATATCCATTTTTGGGTTCAGATGAGGAACGAAAACAATATACTTTATATTTTAACAAAAAAATAAAAGAAAAATGTATTGAAAAAGAATATATTTTCTTTGATATTTTTAATAATTATATAGATGAAAATGGATTTTTAAGAAAAGATTTAAGTGATGGCCATGTTCATATTAGTAATAATATATATATAAGTAATTTTATAATAGAAAATAATTTATAAAATATTTTGTGTTTTACATGTCAAAGGTATAATATCTTAATATATTGTTTGCTTTAATTTATTATTGTTAGGATATTTATGTTTATTCTTATTAATCTTATTAATCTTATCATATATTTTATGAGAATTTTTTATTAGAAAAGCTGTTATGTCAGTATCATTATGGTATTTGTATATTTTTAAAAAATTATTGAAATAAACATATAATATTGTTTTAAAGACAATATAACAATACGAATGTGTCTTTTCTATCCATTTCTTTCCATCTTGTTTTTCTAATATCTTTTTTGCTAAATATATTGAATGTTCTTGATCTTTTTTAAGGTTATCTTTAAAACTAGTACCAGTCTCAATAGAATGAAAGATTGTATTTAATATACATGCGTAAGTCTCTATTATTGCTTCATTTGGAATTAAACGCATTTTTTCATGTATATTAAAATGTATTTTCAATTGTTTAATATTTGATTCATTCCAGTCATCTTTATGTATAAAAATATTATGATGTAATAATTCATGTAAAATAACTTTATTATAATCTTCTTTTCGTATTATATAAATATTGTTTTTATCAGTATAAGTGAATCCACCATTTATATTTATTACATCTATTAATTCATCTTTCTTAGCAGGCATATATCTTTTCTTAGGGTTCATAATTATATAATAATTAAATATATAGTTCCCATTTTTAGATATATCATATATTTTAGATATTAAATATACGCGATACACATTTTTAAATAATTGTATTTTCATATGTTTTGTTAATTTACCTCGCATTATAATATACATATTTAAATCATTGTATGTTATATGATAACAATTAGTACACTGTTGTAAATATTTATACGCAAAGTCATAATTTAAATATTTATTAGAAGATGATAATAGTTCATTTTTAAAATTATCAAATAATGAAACAGATGATTTGATAATTTTAAAATCATTTATATTAAAGTTATAGTTTGCTTTTATAATTTTGTATATCTTACTGATGCTATCAACATTATATATTTCTTTCATATAACAAAAAATTGTTTACACTCTTTAATTAACACAGATATATATTTATTATCTTTAAGTTTTGAACTTATATGTAATAATTTAATTGAAATTAATTCGGGATCACTATATATGATATCCCCCTTTTTATCCGACCAATACAAAGAACGCTTAGTAAAAGCAGAACAAACAATTGTTTTTATTGAATATGTTATATGCTGGTTATTAATATCAATTCCCCATATAGTATTACCATTTTTATATGTTATCAAATATTCCCATACATTATTTTTAACATATCTATGTTTATCTTTTAGATATTTATAACAAACTGTTGCTATGTCATAATCAGAACTATTGAATATACACCTATCTATATATTGTGTGATATCATTATCTATATTATAATTACTCATATTTATATATAAATGTTATTATAAATAATATTTATAATAATTTTATATATTTTATATATATAAAATGCTTAAATATAGTAAAGATACTGCTAATGTTTGCAATGGTGATAAAAATGATCAAGCAAAATGCAATAAATCTTTATTAGATAATATAACAAAAAATACTGAGTTTTTGTTATGGAAAAGATGCTTATTTATGACATTTGATGAATATACAAAAGGAATCCATATAAATCCACATATATACAGCAAAGTTTGGAATAAAGTTGATGGAGGTAATATAAAAAGCGAAATTGAAAAAGAATTATTAAATATTAAAAATAATTTATTAAACCCCTCCGATTTGAGTATCCCATTACCTATATATGTTATGTTAGCTAAGATAATAAATGTTGATTTGTTTGAAGGAAATTATGAGATGATTTTATGTATTCCAAATCTATTTAAATATAAGGATAGATATACTTTTTTTCCTTCATTAGACGCTTTCTCAAAACAAAATAGATGGATGGAATTAATGACTAGTAGATATTCTAAGTATTTACAAATAATTAAAATAGGTATGTTAAAAGACAAAGAAAATACAATAATTAAAAAAAATTATTTTAAAAATGATTTAACACAATCGTGTTTAAATTTAGGGTGTGTTTCTAATATGAAAGACAATGTATTAATTCCAGAATATAGTACAGATGAAGCTACTTTAATATCATCCGCCGCTAATTATCGTTATAAACCTACAAGTTGTCTACGAACTCCTTATTATGAAAAGCATATGTCAAAATTTGATAAGGAAGATAAACTCAAATACGAAAGCCGTGACAAAACTATATTTACTGATTCCGCTAATATTGCTGAACATTGTAGTGATGAAAAATCTAAGCTTGATAAAGACAAAACATTTGATAAATTTTTATGTACTCAAATTATTAAAGAAAAACTATGTGAAAAAGATAGCAATTTTGCTACAGCTATATGTACTAATAATGGCATTGAACGAAATGATAAAGGTAAAGCAAATGCTTTATTAGTAGATTTTTATAAAAATAATCTTTATTCTGGAACAAAAGATGCAGATTATTCAGAAGAATATAATATTAATATATTAAAAGAATTAGCATTTAGAAATAGAAAATTTCCAGGACCTAATAATATTCAAGAAATAGTTTTTTCTATATTTAGAATTGATGAAACATATTTTAGTGATATATCATTTTGCTATATGCCATGGGGTAATAAATTACTAACACAAGATTATGTTATTAATGAAGATGATAGTCTAGAAATAGATCGTGTTTCATTAAAATCTTTTAACAATGTATATGAAATTAAATTTAATTCTGACGGATATTTATATTTATACGAAAATAATAATGTAAAATCAATGATACCAAATCATAGTGGAAGCTTTAAATGCTTTACTAAACGTGCCCTTAAATTTGAGAATATGTCCCTTAATATATATGGATATGACATCCATAATAATAATGATCTTCGTGGATATGTTAAATTAAATATTAAATCTATGTATAAAACGCCTGCGAGCATTATCTTATCTAATAATGGCGAATTAATAATATACGATTTAGGAATTAATAATAAAACAAATTAATTTTTATACAAAGGTTTATATTATTTATTTTTATATATTATATTCTTAATAATAGAATAATAAATATTTAGAATGATTAATAATGAATGGGACATAATGGATTTATATTTTAAAGATCATAGATATCCATTCTCAGGACATCATTTAGATAGTTATCGTGAATTTATTAAAAACAAAATACCTTCTATTATTCAATCATATAATCCGATTACTATGATTAAATATGACGATGACAAAGAAGAAGTATTTAAAATAGAAATTTATATTGGTGGTAAAGATGGTACCGAGTTAAATGTTAGCCGACCTATAATATATGAAAACGGATGTCCAAAACTAATAACACCCTATGATGCGAGAATGCGTAATTTAACATATGAAACACATATTTTTGCGGAAATGTTTGTTTGTATTACATCAAAAAACGATGATAAACAAATACCAGAAACAAAAACTTTTAAAAATGTAGCAATCGGGAGTATTCCTATTATGCTTCATAGTGATCTATGTATATTAAAAAATCAAGGTTCAAGTATATTAAGTAAATTAGGCGAATGTCCTTATGATACCGGAGGATATTTTATAATTGATGGTAAAGAAAAAGTAATTATAGCGCAAGAAAAAATAGTAACAAATAAGTTATTTGTGTCATCTATAAAAGATGATAAAGATTTTAGTCACAAGGGTATTATTCGGTGCGTCGCAGATAAAGGTAATTTATTACCGACAAATGTTCAATTCCATTTTGTAAGAAATCCAGTTATTGTTGAAGGAAACAATACAGAAGAAAATGTTAGCGGTAAATATGCTAATTCAAAAGGTGCTATTTATGTTTCTATACCATCATTCAAAGAAAAGATACCATTATTCATATTATTCAGAGCAATAGGTGTTCAAAGTGATAAGGAAATATGTCAAACTATATTTGGCAAAGGTTATAATGATATAGAACAGAATTATTTTGATAATTTGATAAGACCTAGCATTACTGATTCTAAATATATTAATAACGAAAAAGAATATTATGTTGATACACAAAAAAAGGCAATAGATTATTTAAAATTTCGTGTTCAATATGGAACAATTGAACATGTTAAAATGGTATTATCAAAAGATTTTTTTCCTAATATTAAAGATTTTGAAAATAAAAAAAAGTACTTAGGATATTTAACTTTACAATTTATTAAAACCGCAAAAGGATTACTACCTCTGAGTGATCGCGATAGTTATATATATAAAAGAGTTGATATTAGCGGTTTCATGTTAGCAGAATTATTCCAAGAGGCTTATATCAAATTAAGAGATAATGTAAGAAATATGATAGATAGAGAATATTATCAGACTCTTGGGAAAAATAGAAAAAAAGACTTTCATAATTTTATTAATAGTAATAATATTTATAAGATTGTAGATCATCTTATTGTAACACAGACTTTTGCTAAATCTTTGAAAGGGCAATGGGGCCTAATTAATAATAGCGACCCTGAGTTAGGGAAAGTCCAAGATTTATCACGAATAAGTTATATAGGTTCGTTATCGCATATAAGACGTGTTAATATGCCAATAGATAGAAGTATTAAAGTAACGGAACCGCACAAATTACATTCCCAACAATGGGGTATTATGTGTCCTTATGAAACGCCTGATGGCGCATCAATAGGATATTTGAAAAATCTAGCAATCTTAGCAAAAATAACAGCAGGAATTAATGTAGACAATATTACAGAATGTTTAAAAGACATAGGTGTAATACCATTAATAAATAGCAATATTTATAGCAATAAAAATATTACAAATGTATTTGTTAATGGAACTTTATTTGGAATTACAGGGGACCCCCTATTTGTTACCAGATTATTGAAAGCATATCGTCGTAATGGATTAATTAACATATTAATATCTATATCTTTCAATATATCTGCCAACGAATTGCGAATATTTACTGAGGCAGGACGACCATGCCGTCCCCTTTTAATTTTAAAATATAATAATAAAAATAAAAAGAATGAGATACAAGCATATAGTAAAAATGATGATTTTAAAAATTGGTTTGATATGTTAAATGGGACATTTTACAATCTTGACAGCAAAGAAAAGAATGATGATTATTACTATATAGACAAATATATAGACCCATTAAAAAAATCAAAAAGAAGAGTTGGAGGAGGGTCTACCTATTTTGATAACAACAATATTTCATATCTTTATGATAGTATGTTTAATAATGATAAGGGGTCTGATGAAATAATTGATGATACATCACACAATGGAGATGATAATAAATTATTAGCAAATATTAAAACCCTTAACTATGATAGTAAAGGAGGAAAAAGCGATGATACTAGCAGTAGCTATAGTATAGACAGTGATAGTAGTAGTAGTGATAGTAGTGATAGTAGTGATAGTAGTGATAGTAGTGATAGCGATAGTGAAAAATCTGATAATTATTATAGAAATAAATATTCTTCAATATTAAATGAATTAGAAAAATCGTCCGCTTGTATTGAATATCTTGATAGTGAAGAATCAGATACATGTTTAATAGCTATGAATGAAAATGAAATCGGACCATATCATACGCATATGGAAATACATCCTTCAACTATACTAAGTGTAGTTAGTGGTAATATTCCTATGAGCAATCATAATTCATCCGCGCGTAATGTCTTTCATGCGGCACAATCTAAACAAGCAATAGGAATTTATTCAACAAACTTCAATAAAAGATTTGATACTATGAGTTATATTCTTCATTATCCACAAAGACCTATTATAAATACTAGAATAGCACAATATACTTCAAGCGATTATATGGCCAATGGGTATAATACAATAGTTGCTATTATGACATACTCTGGTTTTAATCAAGAAGATAGTATAATGATTAATAAAGCAACAATAGACAGAGGGTTAAATTCACTTTCATATTATAAGTCTATTACAGCAACATCTAAAATTATTTCTCAAAATGAAAAGGTAATATTTGGAAATCCAATTCTTATGCGGGATAAAGGTATTAAAATAAATGGTATTAAAAATAAAAATTATGAGCATTTAGATGCTAATGGATTTATAAAAGAAGGCACTTATGTTCCTGAGGGTCAGGAGGTAATAATTATTGGGATGATAAATATTAGAGAAGTTATTAAGGAATTTAAGAATGGTGTATTTACAGATGTTAATAAAGAATTAATATATACTGATGTATCATTATCTACCGATAATTCATTATTTGGGAAAGTTGATAAAGTATATAAATCAGATAAAATTGCAGGCAATGATTCTACTATTTGTAAAGTCCGCTTTTTAAAAATTAAAAAGCCTGAATTTGGCGATAAGCACTGTTCGCGACATGGTCAAAAAGGAGTTATAGGAATGATAATACCAGAAGAAAATATGCCATATACAAAAGATGGTATCCGTCCAGATATTATAATAAATCCGCATGCGATACCCTCGCGAATGACAATAGGACATTTAGTTGAGTGTATTTTTGCCAAATTATGCTGTATTGATGGTTTATTAGGAGATGCTAGTGTTTTTATACCTATTGAAAAAGAAACTATATATAATGGATTAAAGCAAAATAATTTTAATAAATATGGTAATGAAATATTATATAACGGATACAATGGAACTCAAATAGATACTGAAATTTTTATCGGCCCTACCTTTTATTTTAGATTGAAACATATGGTTGCTGAAAAAATAAATTCAAGAGGCGTAGGAAAGGTTGTTGGACTTACAAGACAGCCAACAGAAGGAAGACGTAAAGGCGGTGGATTAAGAATAGGAGAAATGGAACGTGATACTGTACTAAGTCATGGAATATCAAATTTTATTAAAGAAAGTATGATGGAAAGATCAGATAAGTTTTGCTGGTGTATATGTAAAAGATGCGGAACATTAGTTTCATTTAATATTAAAGAAAATATTAACAAATGTAGAAATTGTAATAATGACGATGTAGCTGTTATACAAACGCCATATGCTTTTAAACTTTTTATTCAAGAATTAGAAACTATGGGAATACAACCTAGATTAAATACTGAATTCATAGATATGCCAATAGATCAATTAGAATTAGCAAGAACAATTAATGACGATGATGACGATGATGATGGAAGTGAAGATAAAAATGATAAGAACGATGATGATATAGATTATGAACTATTTAATTCGCAAGTAGATAATTTTACTACTAAGAATACAATAATATATGAAAAAAAATGGACTGATACATATCATAAAAAAATTGATAAAATTAAAGGTGGGTATAACGATGAAGATAATGAAGAAGAAGACGAAGATGAAGACGAAGACGATGAAGAAGAAGACAAAGAAGAAGACGAAGAAAAAGACGAAGAAAAAGACAAAGAAGAAGACGAAGATGAAGATGAAGATGAAGATGAAGACGAAGATGAAGACAAAGATAATGAAGAAGAAGACGAAGATAATGAAGAAGAAGACAAAGATAATGAAGATAACAATGAAGATAGTAAAAAAGGAGTTAGTGAAGGAGGAGTAAGTGATGAAGAAGTATATAAAGAGGAAGAAGCAGAAGATGATATATATGAGGATGATGAAGGTAGTGAAAGATACCTATATGAGGATAAAGGGGTTGGAGGTGAAGATATAAATGTAAATAATGTAACAGACGATAGAGTTGACGGTGGTAATATTAGTGAAGAAAAGGCTGAAGACGCAAAAGATGTTTCCAGCAATATTAAAGAAATAGAAATTATATATTAAGATATCTATTCTTATTAGAAATTAACACATTATAAATATATTATTTAAAATAAATATTATTATTAGAAAATAGATAAATTAATATAAATGGATGCTATTGAATTTATAATATATACCATATTATTGTTTGTTTTAATTGCTTTTATAGGAGTTCTTGGATATATTATATATGATAATTATACATATAAAAAGGATTTAAAGTTAGATCTAAATACTAATTTTAAAGACATTAATAATAATTTTGATTCAACATCAAATATTATAAATAAATTACATGGTAAACAAACAAACAATTTTAATATAGTAAGTGATAAAGTAGATAATTACAACAATATATTTACAAGTAATATTTTAGACATTAATTCAAAATATGACGCCAAAAACAAACTATTTACAAGTAATATAGGTACGTTTAGCTATAATTTAAATAAATATTTTAGTTTTAATAATAATAATGATGGATATAATGACGGAAATAAAAAAATATTTGAATACAGAACAGCTGATGCCGATATTAATAAACTAAATTTAATAACTAAAACAACAGCAACAGCAGGATTAAAAATAAATTCAGACGCAGATAAAGAATTAGAAATATGTAATAAAATGGGTAATAACTGTTATAATATATCAAACAACGATAATGGTTTATTTATATATAAAAAAGATGGTGAGAATAATATATATATAGGTGCTAACAACGTAAATGCACCATTAAAAATAGTTAAAGGTGTCGCATCTATAAATGGAGTAACTTCTGTAACTCCTAATGTTGGTGAAATATCAGCAACATCAGGAACAAAAACCGCAGCTATTTCATTTATTAGTGCTAGCGGTGGTAAAGGGTATACAGGACACGTTCTAAATCCTACACTAACTATTACTGGTGGTGTCGGTACTGGTTTACAAATAGGCAATTTTACATACTCAGATGAAGGTAGTATAACAGCCGCACAAATTACAAACCATGGTACTGGCTATACTAGTGTGCCAAGTATTACTTTTACACCTCCTGTAAGTAAAGCTATTAAATTTACCGCAACGCCAACAATTACTCCTACTGTTAGTACTAATTCATTCGGCGCTCTTACAACTCTTCCAGAAATAAGTTTAACTACGACAGATAATGGATATTATAAAAAAGATACTTCTGTTACTATTACAAATAATTCTAGAAAAGCAGGTGCAATTGCTCAAACAGATGCAAATGGTATAATGACAATTACAATAAAAAATATTGTTAATGGTAATGTTGTACTTGATAGTAGCCCGTTAGATAATGGTTTTTATGTTGCGGCAAACGTAAAAATTAGTAGTATCTCAAGTGTTTTAGGTGCTTCAGCTATTACAGCTGGCGAATTAAGTAATATAAATTCAAAACTTAATGCAACTATTACTAATGGTGTTTTAACAGCAATTGCACCAAGCCCTTCAAATAATTGGGGTACTTTTACACCATCTCAAACTAATTTATCAGTTGTTCTTTCCGACCCTGAATCACCAGATATCGCAACAATAACACCAGTTCTAAACCAAACAGGAACTATAACAAGTTTAACACTTACAACTGCTGGTTCTAAATATTACAAACCAACTATAACTGTAAATGATAGCAACCTTGTAACTCCTCAAAATGCTACTTTTACATTATTTAAATTATAAGCATAATAATACACTATTCAAGCATACTTTGAAGCTAAATAACCAAAAACATAAATAATTTATTGCTTTATTTTTATTAAATTATTAATGATTATTATAATAATTATATATAGTAATATGAAAAATAAATTATTTAGTTTAAAAGTAATTTTTACATTATTATTTTTAATAATGAGTGCATTATTTCTAATATATATTTTTAGAAATAGAGAAAATTTTGATAGTCAAAATAATCAAAACTATTCATGGAAATATGGGCAAGAAATGAAGTGTAAAGGTAATCTAAATACTAATACAGATTTACAACAATTAAACTCTTCTTTCAATAAAGAAGCAATAGATTATAATAGATACAATAAATCAGAATATAATAGAATTAACATCCAAAGTACAACGCATCCATATACATCTTATTGTGATATAATGAACTATAATGACTTATTAGCTTATAAATGCTTAAAAATATCTCCACAAGAATTGTCTCTTCAAATGAATAATGCGAATATAGCAAATATTTTTGAAACTATATATATATATAACGAGAATAGCTTGTATAGCTATTTATTAACTAAAATTCAAACTAATAAAAATTCTATTAATGGTAAAATAAAGGGACCTATTTATGCGTGTATATCACAAGCGCCCTATTTAAAATATAGCTCTGACCTAAGCGATACAAAAAATACTCCATTTACTAAATGGTTAGATGCACGCGTTGATATATTAAATAATAAAAAACCATATTATTCAGAATTAATTAGCAGAAATGGAGAGCAGAATTTTAAAATGGAGACAAATGATGGCGAAGATCCTGCTACTATTATATCTTCATTGTACGCGCAAATATTAATAATATTTCCATTATATTCTAAAAATATGGAACTTAAAAGCGATAGCGAGGAAGGTACTTTAAATACTATAAATACTTTTTTAAATACTACTATGAAAACATATTACACACATAGTGATCTTTGCTTTATAAAATGTAATAAATCATCATCTATTAATTGTGGTTGTCTAAATATGAATGATGATAGTTCTATATCTAATAGCAATACATATCACGGTACTTCTGGTAATGCCGAAAAAGATTACCCTAGATATAAATCTAAATGTATTGACCATACCAATAATAACAAACAGCAAGCATTTAGTATGATGTATTTTGTAAATCCATATTCGGATAACTATGAAGATGTCATAGAAGATCCTATACCACAATCAAATACAAATAATGATGTTCAGTTCTCAGGCGTCATCGTTGATGACTACGAAGGAAACTACGAAGATTATTATGGTACTCGCAGTATATAAAAAAAGAATTCATATCATTAAGATATCATATATATTATTTTGTTTTATTATCATCTTTATTGTGTAGTTGTCGATAAATTTATATTTAGATAAGATAAATTTATTATTTTTAACCAATAAAATTATAAAAATTGATATTTTATTATAGTATATAATAAGTAAGGCATACAGCAAAGAGACTACAAAGAGACTACAACAAGACTACAAAGAGACTACAACAAGACTACAACAAGACTACAAAGAGACTGTCAATTACGATGTCAGAAATATTAGTATGCGTATTATTTATCTTCTATATGATTAAGTATACTCTTGAATTTCTTACACCTTTGGACATTTAAAATGCCGATATTAGTCTTTATAATTTTTGTATTTTCTTACCTTATTTTCTTAATATAATCTTTTTGTCTATTATATGTTCCATTTAATATACTCTTATAATAGTCTTCTGGTATCGTTTTTATTACTTCTTTAATATTATTATTTAAGTCTTCATAATATAACCCTTGCTTCTTTTGCAATTTTGATTTTAGAAGACTAAAAAACATTTCTATACTATTTGTATAATGTTGATATGGAACTGAATAAATCAATTAATATTTATAGTTTTATACTTATTAAGATTTAAGACGTGTTTTGTAAATCAACTAATAAAGAATATGCTAAACATAATCCGTGACCAAATGCTTCGTTAGTGTCTTGTAATAATAATTCCAATTTTGCAATAGACATATAACAAATATTATTTTCATCACAATCTTTTCCATATTCTCCTTTTTTATTTTTTGCTGGAACATCAATCTCGCATATCATAATATTTTCTCCATTTTTTAATTTATTTAATAAATTTTTATATTCTTGTAAATTTTTAATCAATCTTATATATTCTTTTACATATAATTCTTTTCGCATAGAGATATAATTTAACCTACTTTCATTTCCTTCTTTATCTATACATAATCCAAATTGGGTATTTTTTCTTCTGTGTATTTTATTAGGATATCTAATTGGATTTTTACATTCCCATAAACTATTTCTCCAGCGATAATACAAGTCATAATTAATTAATCCATTTTGTAAAATTACATCCCCTGATGGTAATTGTGGTTCAAACTTCCACCATAAGTATTTTGGATTATTCATAAAATATTGCGATGGATATACCTCATTTTCATAGACGATATCATACACTTTACATCCCTGATAAAAGTTTTCAAATAATATTCCTCCTGAATTAAGACAACATTCTTCACCATCGGTTTTTAACAAATAAGGACATAAATTTTTCCATTTAGAATTATTCCACTTTAATACATTAACAGTTTCGTAAGTATCTAAACTAACAGGTTTAGTTGTTGTTGATTTAATTTGTTGAGTAGAAATCATCTTATTTATTGTTTATAAAATACTTTAAATAATTTTTCTATCAATTTTTATATATAAATTTACAATAAGCATTTTAAATGTCCAAAGGTGTAAAACAAATGACATTATGGTTCTAAATATAATAGATAGATATATGTCTATACACAAAGAGCATAACAGGATGGAAATCTTAGATAATAACTACATAAAATATTAATTACATAAAAAAAATATCAGCAAGATATATTATTAGAATATATTATCGTATGAATATGATAGCAATTTAGCATATCATTATGTTTTCCATATTTAAGTTTGTTAATAAACTAGTGTATTGTGGTAATACTTTAATAAGTCTTATGTTTTCTTTAACATATATTTCTTTTTTGTTGAAATGTAATCTAATGTCTGTTCTAATCGGTGTGTATATAGTGGTTTTCAACTATATCAGCAAAGAATGACAGCTTGTATACTTTAATTAGTGCTTCCGCTACTACGTCTGCTTCCACTCCCGCGTCCACTATTTGTTAATGTTAATCTAATATTATATTTTTCTAATAGTTCTTTTTTTTTGGTTTTTATTTGGTTCATAACAAAAATATTTTTGTATTCTGCTATGTTAACAACTTCGTCAACAACTTCAAAGGGGTCTTTGTTTCCTATTGTATAAAAATCATTACCTCTTCTCTGAATACAGTTTATAACTGGTTTTTTATCATTTTGTTCGATAGGGTTATTATTTTTAACAGATACAATATGCTGACGTTTGCGCCCTTCGGGAGAAAAGTATTTTTTAACAACATATAACATTTTATTATTTTTTTTTATGGCATTTTCAGGAGGAGTCATATATTCATCAATTACATAATTATCCCGAAAAATATCATAATAATCATCAATATCGATATTATTATTATTGAATATTAAGTATTCCAGTTTTTCTAATTTAATTAACAATCTAACAAAATGACTTGCAAAATAATGGTCAGGGATTTGATTATCTACCACTTCAAACACATTTAGAATATCAAAATTACTAAATTCTAAATATTTAATATTATTCAACTTCCCAATAATATATAGAAAATTATTTAAATATTTTTTTTCGCCTATCCGGGCACTTACTTTTATTAATTCAACATTTCTTAATATTAATGTATCAATTTGAATATTTTTTTCAAGATATACCAAAAAATTATCAATGTCATCAATATTTTCAAAAGTAATATTTCGTAAAATGATAGTTGATACTTTTGAATGTGTAACTGTCATATCTAAAACTTCAATTATATACTTATTTAAAGTAATATCTGACAGTTCAATTACTTCAATTTTTGGCAATAAATATGTTTCTATTCTTGGTAATACCCCATGTTTTATTATTAATGGTTTTAAAAGTGCTACCTCTTTTGATTTTAATTGTTCCACAAACTCTTTATTGAATACAATCGGGCAAAGTTTTCCGAACATTTGTTCTAAAACAATACCGAACGTATCATGATGCATTTCTGTCAAATATTCTGGCTCAGCATTACGAAGAAGTTTTTTTTCTTTTTCTTTGTTGACAAATATTCTTCGTCTTGATAATACAGGCGTTCTTTGCGTTATAGTTGGTGTTCTAGTTGGTGTTCTAGTTGGTGTTCTGGTTGGTGTTCTTGGTGATGTTCTAGTTGGTGTTCTAGTTGGTGTTCTGGTTGGTGTTCTTGGTGATGTTCTAGTTGGTGTTCTTGGTGATGTTCTAGTTGGTGTTCTTGGTGGTGTTCGGTTTCCCATCTCAGGTATTGTTGTAATATCTGTGAAATTATGAATTTGATTTTGATTTCTATTGTTTTGGTTTGTTAAAAATTTAAAAATACTTCCAATATTTTTACGAAAATTTTTAAATTGTTTTGGCATAACTCTATATAATTGATAATATAATATGTTACATATAAAATATAACATATTAAGAAAATATATAGAGTTTCAATAAAAAAAAATATATAATTTATTGCTAATATAGCAATGTTTTTTGTAAAAATACCATATATTATTTGTTTTTAGGTTCATCATCGTCGTTATCGTCATTTACAAACATGTATTTTTTTATTCCTAATTCAATAGGAAGCAACTTATATTCTTCAACTGTTTCCCAAAAATTATTAATTTTGGGAATAATAGTTTCCCATGCTTCTGAATTAAATGTTACTCGCTGAATTATCATTTCATCCAATTTCCAATATGTATACTTGCTAAATTTTAATATCTTTTTTTCATCATCGTTGATATCATGATAATCGCGATTATTTATCATCTCTTCAATACATTCTTTTGGTGTCTTATTAGGGTCACTGTAATAATATACATATTCACCCTTAGAGTTATAAAACTCAGCAATAATACCATGGTTAATAATGGTATCACCAAGCTCTAAATAATCTTCTTTACTTTCTATTGATTTAAATATACATTCAATATAATCACATTCTTTCAGTTTACAAACAGCCAATTGACCTTGGATTTGCATTCTGTATTTATCAGGTATTACCCCGTCAATAATTTTTCGCGAATATGGACATTTAATTTCTAGCATTATTCCTAGTTCATTAATGCCATCTGGTGATGCTCCAAAATGCGTATTATCTACATCGCATATCAATCCAAAATCATGAATGTTAATATTATTCATTTTTTGAGAATAACATCTCGTCGCCATAGGTTCAAACATAGTACCCCATTTAAGTGCTGGTATAGCGTTGTAATTAATATTATCTGTTATAATATTTGCTTTTTTCTTTGCTAATTTAATGCTAATATTACCTCCTTTTACAGCGTCATAAAGGTCGCTTGCTGTAAGACGCGTTTTACGTGCTTCAAACCATTCCTCTGATCTTTGTTTCATAAGAGGTAATTGAAGCAAAATATTTAACTCTCTTCTATAATTTTTAATACTTTCCAATCTTTTATTAATTATATCGTATGTATAGTATTTATTACATTCTTTTAATGCCTCATATATTAACTTAGATACATCTTCTATGTCAAAATCACATGTATCTGTTATATAATTTAAAAGACATATGTCTATGTCTTGATTTATATCTGCCAAAGACATATATCTATTATAAGTATTATAATATAATTTATATTTATATACTTTCTTATTAATGTGGTGTGGTATTAGATAATTCTTCTTCACATTTTTTTTTATATGCTTTTGAATTTTTAAGCTTTTTGTCAAATGCGGCATTTATCTGGCTTATCAACTTCTTACTATTGAAGTCTAACACAGAAGGGTCAGTAATCATTTTTTTGTTTTTAGTCTTAGATTTAACCTTGTCTTCATATATCATAAGAATCTCTTCTGTCTTTTTAGCAATCATCTCATCAAATACACAAGTATCCATTATAATTATTTGTTCAAAGTTATATATTACTATAAATCATTTTTTTATATATTAGGGTATATCATTATTTATTAAGTTGCGACTACTTCTTTTATATTTAAATTATTATTAAAAATATCTATGTACTGATATGATGTATTACCAAATGACCTAGATATGCCAGTATCTGTATACCATATAAAATCATTTATTAATTTGACTCTTTCTACAACTGTATGACCTACGAACATATAAATACACCCTAGTTGTTCTTTTAATTTCATTAAATCGTCTCCATTATTTAAATCTCTTGTCCATAGCATACCATCCATATCAAGAATTATCTTATCAAAAATTTCTTTATCTTCAATTAAAACCGCGTTATTTTTTAGAAAATTTTTCCAAATTGTATTTAAATACGAAATATCCTTATTATATTTTGAAAGTATGCTTAAATGTTCCAATGTTAAACCTGCATGACAGAATAACAATTTACCTATTTTAACTACTAGTGGACGTTGCGATAATACAGCAGATAATGTTCCACCAGGTTTAAATAATTCTTGACGTTTATAATTATCATTTAAACTTTTAGGAGATACATAAGAGAAATTCCCTATTATATTCATTAATTCGTGATTTCCTATCAATGATATTACACGCCCACCCTTAGATAATGCTATTTTATTTAGCAAATTTGTAAAATATACCATTTCTACATCAGGTAGAACCTCCCAATCATCTAGCGAAGGATCTCTATTTATACTGTCTACTTGATCACCCATTTGAACAACTATTGTGTTTTTAGGCTCAGCAATCCACTCTATATTTTTATTAATTATCTTAGCATCTATTAAAATATCTTTAAATCGCCTGATATCACCATGAATATCACCAATAATAACAATCCTATTACTATATTCATATTCAAATATATTATCTTCGCTAATCATATTTATATATATTATCTAATAAATTTATCTTATATAATATATATTTAAGATTATATTATATATAAAAATTATATTATATTTATAAATAATTATGATTAAATTGAATCTATATGTTGTATATAGTGAAGAATTAGAAAACAGGCAAGCTACTATTAATTCATCCATAAATTTAATTAAAGAAATATGTGCTGAAAAGAATATTGAAATGAAGATAAATATAATTTCAGAACCAAAAAAAGAATATATTAATAAATGTATAAGTTCTTTCAATTCTAGGGTTAATTATGAAAAATTCCCAGAAGATACTGTATTTAATGATTTAATTTCACCATTAAATGCTCACCAAATATCAAACTTTGAAAAACATAGGTATATATATAAATATATATTAGATAATTTCAAAAATAGCAATGGTAATGATATACATTTAATAATGGAAGATGATGTTATTATATTGAATGATTATATTGATAATATTAGAAATTTTATTGATATTTTAAATATGTCAGGAAATGATGCGAATAATTGGGATATTTTATTTACATGTTTAAATATTACAAATAATCCAGATACTTTTTTAAATATTAACGAATTGTATAATATTATTATATCTAAATCCTGTTATATCATTAAAAACTTAGATTTATGTGAAAAATTATATAATAATACTAACACATTTAAATTAAATATTAAATTTACATTATCTAAGATAATTAAAGAAAGCAATTATAAAGCAATGTCATATAACAAAATAACATTTATTGAGGGTTCAAAATTAGGATTATATCCTTCATCTGTAAATCCTACTAATTATTTATATTTAAATAACAATTATGTCATGCTAAAGCAAATATCTGAAAAACAAAATCTTACAGAAGATGATATTAAAAATGCTGAAAATATATATAGCAACTCTTTAAATATTGCATCTGTTGATATTCAAAATATAATGGGTGTAATATATTATAATTACAAAGATTATAAAAAAGCAAAGGAATATATGTCTAGTAGTTTAACTAATTTAAAAAAATGTAAAGGATATACAATTATGAAAAATAGTGAAATTTTAAACAACTCTATAAATATATATAAATATGAACAAGATATGCTAGAAGAATGTAAACAATCCAAGCCTAAATATTCATAGTATTTACATATTATTTACGCGCTTACTGGTATTTTTGTATACAATTCATCAATTCTAGTATTTAATTGAGCAACCACATTAATTATATTGTCAAACTTAGCAAAAAGGTTTGCTAATTCATCCTTAGATACAAGTTCTTCCTTGGTAGCGAGGGGTACAAGTTCATCCTTGGTAGCGAGGGGTACAAGTTCATCCTTGGTAGCGAGGGGTACAAGTTCATCCTTAGTAGCAAAACTTGAAACATCAGGCAGGTCCGCCTTAGTAGCAAAACTTGAAACATCAGGCAGGTCCGCCTTGGTAGCAAAACTTGAAACATCAGGCAGGTCCGCCTTAGTAGCAAAACTTGAAACATCAGGCAGGTCCGCCTTGGTAGCAAAACCTGAAACATCAGGGAGTTCTGTCTTAGTAGCAAAACCTGAAACATCAGGCATGTCCGCCTTAGTAGCAAAACCTGAAACATCAGGCATGTCCGTCTTAGTAGCAAAACCTGAAACATCAGGGAGTTCTGTCTTAGTAGCTAACATTGCTATGGAAGTAGATAATTGAGTAATAGATGATGAATTTAATGCGCATTCATTTAATAAGCTAGTTAAATCTATACCTGTACTTAAATCTACTGTGTTAACAGTAGGTAATGATATAGCAGAAGGTAAGGTTTCAATCTTTATTAATCTTTCTTCGAGATCACGGAGTTTTGCGTATATAGGAGCATATGACATTATTAATTATTCTTAATATAATATAATATTATTATTATCTTATATTTTACGATATAATAAATATATAAAAAATGATTATATAATATTTATATAGAATAAATAAAAACAATATGATTATACCTATTAGATGTTTTACATGCGGAAAAGTAATGGCTGATATCTCTGATTTTTATGAAAAGGAAAAAAATAAAATAGATGAACCTACTGATGTTGATCCTGTATATAAAAACTTTGAAAAAATACATACTGGACACATATTAAATACACTAGGTCTAAATAGATATTGTTGTAGACGTAATTTAATTTCAAATATAGATATGATGGACATTATTTAATATTTAATATATTATATACGATTAAGTATAAATATTATAAATGAGCAATAATGTCAATTATATAACGAAGGATATCAAAGATACTAAGGATATCAAAGAGACTAAGGATATCAAAGAGACTAAGGATATCAAAGAGACTAAGGATATCAAAGAGACTAAGGATATCAAAGAGACTAAGGATATTAAGGATACTAAGGATATGGATATAGAAAAATACATTGAGACACAAATAGAATTAAAATTAAATAGGTTATTGGAAACGTTACCAAATTCATTACCAAATGACATGAAAATAAAACCGATTTATAATTTAACAATAAAAGAACTTTATAAAAATACATTACAGACATTAATAGACATTATTAATGATATAATTGAAGTATATAGTAAAAAAAATTATATTAATACAAATAATTACATATATATATTAATTAATATTTTTACAAAGGATAATCGAAAAATTTATGTAGGAATTATGATTGTAATAATGTCATTTATTATATATTTTATAGATGGCGTTTCCATGTAAATTACTCTTTTTTTTATATATATAGAATTAAAATAATATAGATATTTAAATATGATAATTAATGAGATATTAAGTAGATATTATTATATTATTATTATATTGGCAATTTTTTATTATATACTTAGTAAAAATAATACGTCTATATTATTATCAATTATAATAATTATAATAGCATATTACTATATAAATAATTATATTAAGGAAAATGATATTATAAACAATACTGATAATAATATAAAGAAAAATAATATACAAAATGAGGTTAAGGATATTATTGAAGTATCAAATGATAACTTATATGTAAATAAAAATAATAAAAATATTAAATATTTAATAAAAAATAAAGAGTTTATGGACATATTATTTAATATTCGATTTATTAAAAAATTTGATAAAACAAAATATTCTAATATGATTATTAATATGGATAAATTAATGAAAATATATATATATATATTAGCGGACCGCTATGATATTAATACATATTTGCCTGTTTTTACAGATATCAAAGATAATATAATAGAGATTTTTTATTCATTAATATTTGTTATACCTAATAAGTTTAAGCATATATATGGCTTTGATCCGCAGATTGAAATAGATAAATCATTAAAAGATTTTCGCACTAAAACAAAAGATATGATTACCATAATTTCTAATTACAGTAGAATAGGAAAAGATGAGGCATATCTAAATATTCATAAATATATACCATATGAAAAAAACAAGGAACATTATTTACCGTAAGTAAAGTTCTTTATCCTTCTTAGCGATATACAGTTTTATATTTTTTTGACCTTTTTGACCTTTTTTACTTTTTTTACTTTTTTTGATATCCCTTTCATGCTAGCCGCCTCTTTGTTATATTTACTATATAATTCAGGAATAATAACATGAACAGTTTTATATATAAGCGTTATATTTTTAACGCCTTTTTTGCATGTAAAACACCCACCTGACATACCTGAGCATCCGCAACCGCCTCCTTTAATCATTTTACTACCACCTCTAATAGTATTGAGATTTAAAATATCAGCTATTGTTGAATTAACTGAGCAACTAGAAGAATCTAATTCCTTTTCTTTAATAATATCTGGTACTACTTCCTTACTTATAAATTTTGTATAATCCAAAGAATCCTGAGTATTATATTCATTTAACCGATTACCTACTTGTGTTCTTGGATTTACTACTAATTCATTATCTGTATTAGTAGTAGCATTTGCCATTTATTATAATTATATTCTTAATATTTATTGATATTTTTATAATTGATATTTTTATAATTGATATTTATTTACTAATATCAATAAAATTAATTATATCATTAACCTTCTCATTTAAACTATTTATTTCATTTTTTTGTGATTCTATTTTACGATATAATTCTTGAACAGCGCATACATTCAAAGTATTAATATATTCCTTGTTTAATACATGGAAGTCGTTTACCTCGGCTCCATAAACAAATATTTTATCATTTAAATAATTTATATCTTTAATTTTAAATGTATTTGCGTTAATTATTTTTTCAACTTCAACTACAATGATTTTATCATTTATATCATAACATTTTACTATACTACCTATTTTTATAACATTTTCAATATTTATAGAATCATTCTGTAATATTATAATATTATCATAAATATTATAATTTGCGACAGAGAATATATTTGGTATGAATTCTGACTCTATTTTAACAGCATCTGGTATTACCTCCTTAATTTGTTGTGCTATAAAACCATATATTCTATTATTTCCTCTACTTAATTTATCTATATAATTATATGTTTTAGGCTGTATATTTAATATCATCTTTAAAGCGCTATCATCTGAAATATCATTAATATTATTTTTAATTCGCTCATCACTACTTGCTATAATATTTCCAGTTGCCCATATACTTGAATTAAATTTTGCGCATATATTATTATTACCAATAGAATCAGTTAGTATAATATTACTATTATTAGATGTATGAATACCATATAATCCAGTATCCAAAGCTATTGTTACATTTGCCTGCGCAATTTCTAATTTATAATTTACAGGAGGTTCAACACCAATCCCTACATTATATTGGAAATTTATATTATTGGCAGCATCTTTATTCCATATTGCGCTTGGATTAATACTATTAATATAGTCTATGATATTATTACTCGTTGATGCTATATAATTACTACTATTTTTATCATTTATATTAGCTTTTGCTATTAAGATATTGCTAGTTGATAATACATAGTTGCTACAATTGCTATCATTTATGTTAGCTTTTGCTATTAAGATATTGCTAGTTGATAATACATAGTTGCTTGTATCAAGTATAACATCTCTATTATTTCTTTTGTAATTACCAATAATATTAACATCTCCATTATTGGCAATCGCAAAAACTTTTGTATTTTGATTTGAAGCAATAAAAATATCAGAATTACCGGTTTTCTGCTGAACCGTTACAGCAACCAAATTTACATTTTCATTAATCACTACTAATGTTTCTGTTGTATATACAATAGTATCAAGTTCTAAATAATTTCCACTAAGTATTAAGTTATCTCTAATAGTTAAATTTCCATTAACTCTAATGTCATTATTGTATATATTATCAACTATAAACTTATTATGAGAACCTGTATTTTGAATCATATCCGTAGTTAAATCATTAATTATTTTTAAAATTATATTACTCGTTGATAACACATAATTACTGCTATTTTTATCATTAAGATCTGCTCTGGTTACTAATATATTACTTGTTGATAGCACATAATTGCTACTATTGCTATCATTAAGATCTGCTTTGGTAATCAATATATTACTCGTTGATAACACATAATTACTGCTATTTTTATCATTAAGAACTGCTTTGGTAACTAAGATATTACTTGTTGATAACACATAATTACTGCTATTCTTATCATTAAGAACTGCTCTGGTTACTAAGATATTACTTGTTGATAGCACATAATTGCTACTATTGCTATCATTAAGATTTGCTCTGGTTACTAAGATATTACATGATGTCTTAATATAATTAGAAGTATCTTTTACATTTTGTGGTATTATATTTCTATCTATTGTTGTCAAAACTCTTATTAATAATGCGCCATTCTTTCCATTTTCTCCCAAATTACCACCACAACCACTATTACTTGAATTATATCCTCTGTTTATTTGCCTACCATCATTAATAAGCCCATAACCTCCACTTCCTATATATACATTACCATTATACAGTTCCCCTATTTCATTATTATTTAAACCAAAGTCGTTTTTAAAATTTATAGGAAGCTTATAATTAAAATACTTAGTAGTATCTGTATTACGATTAACAAAATTATTTTCCAAACTATATAAACCTTCGCCAGGATTTGGATCATTGAGATTAATAGCATAACCAATGCCTCCTCCACCATAAACTCCTCCTGGAAAACCATAACTATATATATTTTTTGTATTACCAAGAAAGTTTGATAAATCTGTTGTTATATTAAATTCTGTTGCTTCTCCATAGTTTCCTGAACCACAACCACCTTTTGTATTAGTATTAATAGTTGAATAATTATTATTGGAATCCAAATTATTTGTTATGGCTCCACCTCCATGCGCAATTAAATATTCAAAAGTTGTATTATTTCCTTTTAATGAGACTTGATTATTATTAATATTAGAATAATAACCACTACCGCCTCTTCCAATATTAATAGTTTTACGTCCGCTTGGTATATATGCGTCATTAATATATACTAATTTACCAGCACCTCCTCCATAATTTGAACTACCTCCTCCTCCACCACCATAAGCTAAAATATCACATATAGTTTCATCATCTTTGAATTCTATAATATATTTTGTATAATTATTGGTATTATAGAGCTCGCTCTTTTGTTCGTTGCTCAATAAACAACTATATATTTTGAAATCAGAAATACAAAACTTATAAATAGAATTATTATTTGGCGATGATAAGTAATTTTTATCAAACTTGTTATCAAAACCTTTAAATCCAATACTATATATAGTTAGATAATTTTGATTACTAATAATTACACTTTTTTCTAGTATACCATTAATATTAACTTGTACTTTAAAAGATTCAAACTGTTTTTCAATAGACCATATTATATGATACCAGCGGTTTTTGTATATATTTTGTATATTAATAATAGATACAGAAGGATTAACATCACTAGGAATAAAAAATATTAATGAATTATTAACATAGTTAATATTTAATTTTCGCACTATATAATCATTATTAGTTGGTGTATTACTAAACTCTATAATTGTTATCTCGTTATTATTAAAGTTAACTTTCAACCAAAAACTAATTGTAATCACATTATTTACAGATGTTTTATATATGTTATCAATATCAAATTCATTCTCAAATCTACAATAAGTAGGATTACCAACTACATTTATTAGATTATTAAACTCTAAGTATGTAGTATTTACAGGAGTATATTCTATATTTAATTCATGAATATTAGGTTTAATATTTACATTTCCGTATAATTCTAATTTTGTTAATGAATTTTTACTATAACCTATATTTAGTATTTTTGGTGGTGTACTATTACCTATAAAATTATTACTTGAAAAATTACACCATATAGGTAATATATTAGTTTGATTATTTGTTCTGTCGAATGTTGTTCCAATTGAAGGATTGTATAGCAATTTACAAACTTTGTAATTTAAACCTTCAATAGTAGTAAATTCAACTGATGTATCCACAAACGTTGGGAATGTAGTATTAATAATTGATTCTGTTGTACTAATTACTCCATTCTTACTAACATATATTCCATCCCCTATTTGTACATTTCCTACCCTATTTTTAGTCGCAATTACATTGCTATTATTATTTACTTGTTGGGAATTTATATATTTTATTAATATATTACTAGTTGATAATACATAATTACTAACATTATTTATATTAGTTATATTATTTATATTTAAAGAATTATTCTCATATAATATGTTAGTAGTAGTATTCAATATAGATATTAATTCATTAGATGTGCTTTTAACATAATTACTAGTATCACTTAAAAAATCGCGATTATTTATTTTTAGTATTTGTTCAGTTTTATCCCATGTTAATCTATGATCATTTGTAAATCGCGATGAAGATTTATTATAATATATTAAACCCCCATCATTGTTATATATATAATTTCCTGTTCCTCCTTTTGACAATTCTAATACATATTCTGTGTTATTTATATTAATGTTTGTTAAATTAGCGCCAGATCCTATAAATCCTGCTGCTGTTACAGTTCCAGCTGTTTCAAAATCGGATAATGAAATATCAAAAACGTTCCTTGATGTTCCAGAAGGGGTAATACTATTAGCCATTCTTATATAAAAATTATATGTTTTTTAAACTTAAATAATAATATTATTTAACTTAAAGCAATAAATGAACTAACTAATAAATTAGCTGCTATTATAAATACAACCATTGGAAATATATGGTATATATTATTATTTACATGCTCATAATCTGTTAGTTCTGATAAAGCATCTTCTAATTTATTTATTGACTCCTCATTATTTTTATAGAAGTTATCATCATAAATGTCATCGTTGATATATGTGTCATTATTGTCATATTTATTATAATAATATTTTAAATCCGTTATGCTATATTCAATCATATGTATTATATATTTATATATATTTATATGTATTATATATTTATATGTATATAAATTAAGTATATATTATGATAAATAAGCGGATTAATGGAAATAAATATATAAGGAAAAAAATAGGTGGTAATGGATATAGTTTAAAAGATAATATTTTTGTAGTTTATAACTTATTTAGCTATTTATTATTATATATTTCATATATATTATTTTGTATAGCTACAATTATATTTTTAAATGCATGCTTAATTTTAAATTTTAAAAAAGCGGGATATGACAATTATGAAAGTGATAAAGATGGTAAACCTATTTTTTTAGATAAACCTATTTTTCTAGATCAACCTATCTTTGAATATTTGAAAACAAATAATTTTATGTATATTGATGATTATCTTTTAAGTAAGGATTCAGCTATCTTTATAGCAATTATATCTATTCTTAGCATTTCAATAGCTGCTATAATTTGTATAGGTATAATCAACAAATATAATAAAATTGATGATGAACGTATGACTTTAATGGGTATACTAAAACAATTTATGGAAAACAAATTATATATATTAGCATTGATTCCATACATATTTATATTTATTATAATTATAATATATAATGAAAACAAAAAAAACAATAAAGATAGCTTAAATGATAATGAATACAACACAAAGATTAACTACTCAATTTATGATGGAGACTACAATGAGCCTTATTTAATTAATCTAAAAAATAAAATAATAAATATATTGGAAAATGAATCATATAGTTCCTATATTACTACTAATGCTAGTACAGGTTTAAAATTCTTTGATGATATAGATAAAAAGCAATTTCCTGATATCATAAAAGATGATAAAAATTTTGGTGAAGTTGGTGAAGATAGTAAACAAAATATATTAAAAATATTATTTTTAAAATATAAAGATGGATATGATGCTATTATAAATGGAAAAGAGGAAAAAGATAAAATAAATAGCCGCCTTAATGCTTATAAAATAAAATATATAAAACACATTAATGATTATTTTGAATTATTAATTAGAGATAAAACAAATAAAAATGATAAAGATGATAAAGATGATAAAGATGATAAAGATGACTTTTATAAAAAGTATTATATATTTGGATTAGAAAAAAAATTCCCAAATGATCCTTTAAATACAAAGTTTAATGATTTATTGGTAGAAATTGCTAAGAAAGTAAACGCATATTATATAGTAATTATTGTCTTCTATCCACTATTATTTTTAATAATAGCACCTATAATTATTTATAAATATGAAAAAGAAAAAACTATGCATTTTATTATAGATTCACTTTATTATTTTAACATTAATTTTCAAAAAATCTTTTTAATCTTCTGTATAATAGCATTTATATCTTATTTTATATTTTATTATAATAAATCTGTTTAATTGTTAAAATTTTTTTATCATTTATATTGTGATTAGTATTAATATATTATTATATAATAGAATATTGACATTATGAATAGTAAAAAGGAATTAGTAAAAAAACCAAAGGCTGTTGCTAAACCGAAGGCTGTTGCTAAACCAAAGGCTGTTGATAAACCAAAGGCAGTAGCTAAACCTAAGGCTGTTGCTAAACCGAAGGCAGTAGCTAAACCAAAGGCTGTTGCTAAACCTAAGGCTGTTGCTAAACCTAAGGCTGTTGATAAACCGAAGGCTGTTGCTAAACCGAAGGCTTTTTCTAAACCGAAGGCTGTTGCTAAACCTACAAAAAAGGCTTCTGCTAAAACTCTAAAAACCAAACCTACTAAGAAGGATTTAGTTAAAAACCCTAATAAAAAATTTTTTTTGAAATATGGTGGGATGATGTGGGACACAATTAAAAGAATGGGAAAAGATTTTAATAATGTTATACTAGGGCAGGAAAAAAAAATTGAGGAAGGTGGAGAAAAAGAAGAAGAAGGAGAAAAAAAAGAAGGAGAAGAAAAGAAAAAAAGATTTAAAACTAAAAGTGTTACAAATTTTTTTGGAATAACAAAAAGTTCAGCTAATACAAATTTTGATATAAAAACAACTATAATAGAAAGTGTAAGAACAGCTAAACCAATTTTAATAAATTTATTGAAAGATATTACTGATGATAACACTTTAAAAAAAACATTGGAAACAGCGTATAAATCTACTAAATATGATATTCTTTTTAAGTATGATTTTTCTAATAAAGAATTATTAGCTTTAATAAATAAACATTCTAATGATAAAATTAAAGAAGAATTAAAAATATTAATTAATATTTTAGATTTATCAAAAGCTATACGTAATTGTTATCTGGAAAATGATAAAGATTTAAATGTAAAAAATGATGTAGAAGAAGGTGAAGGTGAAGGTGAAGGTGAAGGTGAAGGTGAAGGTGAAGGTGAAGGTGAAGGTGAAGGTGAAGGTGAAGGTGAAGGTGAAGGTGAAGGTGAAGGTGAAGGTGAAGGCGTAAACTTCAATTCCGACCTATATACCCCCTTAATCACACAACATCATCCCTCTGTACAAAGATATAGCAACACAGGGAATGATGGGACATATATACCCCCACCACTCCCTCCCTCAGACCAAACTTTTAGTTTCCCACGACTTAATAGGTTGCCTTGAACAGTTACCTCTCAGATGAAATACGACTTTGCCTAATTAGATCTAATTTTAATAACCCTTCCTCCATTCAACCATAGAGAGCTTGATACAATAAGCGCTAGTATATTCAGGATTCATTTTTTTAATTTCAATAGATTTATTTCTAATGAAACTTCTAAACATATGTTCGCGTTTAAGTTCTTTTATAGCATTTAACATACATTTAGTACGAGAAAGTTTGGGATTTTCAATGTGGTTAGCAATTGAAGTCCAGTAGAGAAAATTGGAAACGTTGATTGATGCCATCTTCTTTAAGATGATTGATGCCATCTTCTTTAAGATGATTGATGTCATCTTCTTTAAGATAGTCTTCGAGTTTGTCTTTGAGTTTGTCTTTGAGTTCGTTCGAGTTTGTCTTCGGTATATTGATTTCGTTTGGTTCTTAATAATAATTAAACACAATTTATAATCAAATTTTAATAATTACGAACAATTTTAGAACATATTTTGTCAAATTAAATTAAAAATGTTTGAAGAAAGTTATTATTTATTATAATAATATATATAATAAATAATAATAGAGAAGAATAAAAAATAAAATATGAATTCAAAATGTTCTCTACATGATTTAAATTCATATTTACAATTTGTGGGGTTAATGTCTTTGATTATAATATTAATTATAGCTGTTTTTTATTATTTGCGCGTATATCACACTAATATATTAGAGAAATACGAAGATGGTTCAATAGATGCAAAGACTATTGAATACAAAAATGGAAATTATAATGATAGAAGTACTTATCCAAAAGATAAATACCCAGGCAGGAATATGGAAAGGATAAGTAGCGATATTGTAAGAGAAAATAAATATAAATTAAGGGATTGTAAGGTATATTTTACAGATAGTAAAGAGAATATTGAAAATTGCGATAGGCAATCAGATGATATGAAAACATGTAGCTATACTTTAAAAGGATGGCAAGAATTTGATACATATACAGATAATTATGGTAATACAATAAATTATCCTAAAAAGATATATACAAATACTAGGTCTAATACAGGCGATTTTATTAATTCAGACTTCACAAGTAAATGTTTTAAGAAATTTGATTATGATGGTTTAGGCGCTGCGCAACCTTTTGAGTATGCTGAAAATAACTTAGTAAAATACGATTCTAAGGGTACTACTGACAATAGTGAAAAAGATACAAACATATTTAATGGTTTGAAATATACTTCAATACAATTTTTAAATAAAGATAATGCGAACGATAATTTAACAAATGTTCTAAATAGTATATGCTCAATTAAGTATAATTCAATAGATTCTCTAAGAAATAAAAAATTTTATAAAATATCTATTGTTAGAGAAAATAATGAAAATATTGTTAATATTTCCAAAGTGAAATTAAATAATGATCAAACAACGTTTGATGTAATTAAAAGCGACGCGTTATTTGACTTTGCTATATTAGGGTCTCATGGTATCAGATATGATACGACAAATAATTTATTAAAGATATTTATCAAAAGTGATATCAGCATGAATGCCAAAGTATATATTTTTAAATATGTATCATATATTTGCCCATTGTCGCAAATCAAAAGTTATACAACAACTAATTCGGAAATAAACATAAGTTCTTTTGCTCTATTTAGAAATAAAATATCAAACACCAGCATTAATTTTTCATTAAATAATGTAAATATGAGCATTTTAGATTGGTCAGCATACAATACCGATGGTGTTGATTATAAATTTACAATTATTGCCGATTTAAATACAAAAATAGATGATAGAAAGCAAATTATTATTGATAACAATAAAGCTCTTATAGATAGTATTAATACTAATATAGCTTCTAAGGATGCTGAAATAGTTGCGGCATATTCAGCCAAAAATAATTTTTCAACAGACAATAAAAAATTTGTAGATATTTTTAGATTAATGAGGAAAGATGGATATACAAAAATTTTCAATTACGAAAAAGGATATTATAATAAAACTATTAAAGAGATTGTATTACCTAATGGTGCCAAATGTAATTATATTAGTTCTGATGAAATATATATAGAATTTAATAATACTGGCGGAGAACAAACAAGCTATTCTTTTATTGTTCCAGCCAATGGTTATAAATGCGATATTTTATTAGTTGGTGGCGGAGGTGCCGGAGGTGGCGCAGGTGGTGCTGGTGGCGGAGGAGATGTTCAACAATTTAAAGAAGTATCCTTAGTCGCAGGCGTATATGAAATAAAGGTAGGTGCTGGTGGAGATACAGTAGGGAACAATCAAGCAGGTATAGTTGGAAAAAACAGTACACTTAGTGGAAATTCAATAGATCTTAAAGCAGCTGGTGGTGGAGGCGGTGGTGGATATGGTGGATATTGCGCGGATAGATGGTGTAACTGGCGTACAGATGAAGCTAGTATTAATCCAACCCCAGTTCCAACAGCTACATTTAAAGACCCTATCACAGGAGCTGTGTTGAAAACTAACGGAGGTGGAGGTGGTGTAAGACAGGATGATGCTAGAAAGATTGAAGACGGTTCTTCTGGGTCTGGCGCAGGAAATGTAGATAATAATTGGGAAACAGGAGGTGCAGGCGGAGGTGCTGCTCCATCTTCTGCTGGTGGAGATGCTGGAAATAGTAGTAAATCAAATGGCGCATACACAGGGAGCGGAGGTAAAGGGGTAGTTTCTTCTATAACTGGACAGTCTATTGAATATGGAGGAGGAGGTTCCGGAGGAAGATGGAATGGTGGTGTTGATACTTATGGTACATCAAGCGGTGGTTCTGGAAATTTTAAAAATTCCATTTTTATAGATGTTGAAAATCATAAGGGCGGTGGTGGTATAATGTATAGAAAAGGTGGTTCAGGGGTTGTAATTATAAGGATTAAAAATTTTGATAATAAATATGATATTACGGTTAATACAGACCCATATTATAAATTAAATTCAGTAGCACAACTAACTTTCCCACCATTTAAACTTCAAAATAACATTACAACCGCATTTATATTTTTACAAAAAGGATACTATAGATTTAGAGTTGATGTTGGAGAAAATTCAACATATGCGAGCCCTCATATATTATACTCAGAACTGATGATATACGATGAAAATAATTTGAGCTCTACAAATTATAATTGTAGAATTGTATTTAAATATAATAAATATAACAATGTGTATAAACCATCATATCTAAAACAATATATTAAAATAACTACAAGCAAGTTTTATAAGATAGCATACTATTACCAATCTTATAATAAAAATTCAACTAATGAAAATAAAAATTTTAATATATATTTTAAATATTTAGAAAGCCCACCTGTAAGATTAGATAATACAATACCCCCAAATTTAATTGCTTGGTATAAATTTGATAGTAATTATACAATAGATAGTAATAAAAATGATACTAAATATAATTTAACTAAAAAAGGAACTATTGAGTTTACAAATGATGAAGAACGATACTTCATAAATACCACAAACGGTTCATTAACTTCATCAATAAATTTAGCTAGAAAATCATTTAGTATTTCTGTTTGGAGAAGAACAAGAAATAGCGGACATAGTTTTTTTATATTACAAGGTCAACAATATGGTACAAATATATATTTACATATTGGTGCACGCGATAATAATGCGTATTGTTTAGCATTTTATGCGAACGATCTTGAATGCGGTGTAGGAACAGGGACCGCATCATCTTACCCAGAAGATGTAAATAATTGGGTTCATCTTGTTTATGTTGTTGAAGAAACAATTGATATAAAATATAATAGAAAAATATATAGAAATGGAAGTTTAATAAGCCAAGATCAAAGTGGAACCGCATTTGTAGGATGGGGTAATTTGAGATTGGGAAATAATATTAACATGGACATTAACAATTTCTTAGTATTTAATAGAGCATTATCTAATGAAGAAGTTGAAACATTATATAATAATGATTATAATTCAACATCTACTGTAAATATTTTAACAACATATATAGACTTAAATACTACTACTAATAATAATGATGAAGGTTTCTTTACTAGAAATAATCTTTCTAGCATAAATGTTTCTGCGAATGATTATTTATTTTGTGGTAATACGATATATACAGATTATAAAAATACAGATAGAACAATTATGGAATTATTTAGTGATATTAATTATAATAACAATAATTATATTAATTATCAAAAATTAGCAAATTATATAAATGCCGACCCCATAGATAAGTTCAACATAACTTCATTAAGAAATGAAAAAGCAAATATAGAAAGACAAATAAATGATGTTCTAAATGACTTGCCAAATAAAGTTAGAAACGACGCGGTTATTCAAGATATTACTAAATTATTAGATGCTATAAACAATATCAATTATAATTCATTATTACCGATTGATGTTGTATCAAAAAAAACAGAAACTGCATTTTCAGCAATATTTGGAAGAGAAGACTATTCTAACTTATTAACATATGATAGAATAAATACTCAGAATTCATCAATATATATTGAGGCTATTAATTAATAATAGGGTATATATTATAAACCTTTGTTTAGTAAATAAAAAGAACTCTTTTTTTTATATTTATATAATTATAATAATGATTACATTAAATAATAGTAATATAAATTTTGATTCAGAAGATACTAGCGATGAATCAAAATATACAATATCACTATCATATAAATCATCTAATTTAATTTTTAAAACATCTGGGATGGAAAGGCTCAAAATTATGAATAATGGCAATGTAGGTATAGGAGAATTTAATACTCCTGAGGCTCCTTTACCTTCAAGTAAATTACATATATGCGATAATAATGCTAAAATAATTATTCAGGATACTAGAAAAGTAACATATGGTGACATATATGCTACACGATTAAACAAAGAATTATTACCAATAGAAATAGGAACTGATAAAATAGAAAAATACATAAAATTTACATATGTAACGGATGATCTAGGTGGCACAAAACAGTCACAATATGTGTTTACTACAACAACAGAACTAGAAGTAGATATTTTAATTGTAGGTGGAGGGGGTGCTGGTGGGGATGCGTATGGCGGTGGAGGAGGTGCTGGTGGTGTTGTATATGTTAAGAACCATAAATTATCGCCAGGACGCTATCAGGCAATTGTAGGTAATGGTGGAAGGGGGTTATCATCAAGTTTTGAAGATGACGCAAATAAATCAGGAGGGACTATATTTAATGACCAAAATGGTTCGCCAAGTTTAATACGAATCATAGAATCAACAACCACAACTTATAGTATTGATGGTATTACAATGTATGCTTATGGAGGTGGTACAGGTGGTACAAATTCTCAAAGTGATGGAGGTGATAATAGTAGTAGTTCCGAGCCTGGGCGCACAGGAGGAAGTGGTGGAGGAAGTAGTGGAAGTGGAGGCGTTGATGGTGCATATGCCCAATACAATTCTGGTTTAGCAATGCAACAAAATACATTTTGGAATGGTTCTTCTTATGTTGCTGGTGGTAATCAAGGGCGACAAAATCCACCAACAAGTGACCCTAACAATCCCATTTTTATAGTAGGGGGTGGTGGTGGAGGTATTGGTAGTCAAGGTAATAATTCAACATCTGGAAATAATGGTGTGAGAATTGATATAACAGGAGTATCACAATTTTATGCGGCTGGCGGAGGGGCAGGTATACATGTGAAAAAAGATAGTACGTTTAGTGGTTTAGAGTTATATGGCCTTGGTGGTAGCGGAGGTATTGGTGGAAATGGAAGAATATACAATGGGGCAATTTATACAAGGTCAGCTAGTAGTGGAAAAGCGGATACTGGTTCTGGTGGAGGAGGGAGCGCGTATCAAATTGGTCTTCCTATCGAAGATGCTGGTTCGGGAGGTTCAGGAGTTATAATAATAAGATATAGGCCTTTAAGAAGTACATCTGCGTCAATAGAACTAATACGAAATACTTATTCTTCTAATGATAATAATACAGATTATAAAATAGGCAATTTTGATGGGGGTTTTAAAATAGTATCATCAACGTCAAATATAGACATTGACCGCTTAGTTGTAGATAAAAATGGTGACATAACAGTTAGTAGAAGTATAAATGCATCAAATTATCTACTAAATGGGCAACCGTTTAGTATATTAGGAGAAGCAAAAAATAGTAGTAATTACATCTCATCAACTAGTAATTTATTAATAGAATATATAAATAGAAAAAATCAACTAAATACATCAAGTCAATGGATAGATAGTGAAAATTCACTAGATATATATTATGATAAAGGTAAAGTAGGTATTGGGACAACAGATCCAACAAATAATTTACACATATATAATACAAAATCAAGTATTACAAATTTAAAAATTCAGAGTGATGTTGACTTGGGTGTAGCATCAACTTTTCAGCCACCAGATTTGCTGGTTTATAAACATGATAATACTGGAAATCGTGGTGAAGATTTAACTGAATCGGTAGGAAAACATACAGGCGCATTTGGTTATGACCGCTTATATAAAGGGTATGAGTTTATAATTACAGATACAATTAAAAATTTTGTGATTGAAACTCCACAAGATTATATAGTTAATATATTAATAGTAGGAGCTGGGGGGACATCTTCAAAATATTCACCAACTGTTGGTGAAGGAGGAGGAGCAGGAGGTGCTGGAGGCATAGTATATATAGTTGACAAAAAACTAGATGCTGGTAGATATTATATAACAGTAGGCAACTATGTAGATAGTGATACAGTTAATAAAGGTGAAGATAGCTCTATTAGATATTATAGCAATGGAACAATAGGTGATATTGTAACTATTGATGGTATAAATCTTTTAGGTAAAGGAGGTGGCCGTGGAAGAACTGATACTGATACTGAAACGATTGTAAAAGGAATAGGGAGTGGTGGAGGAGGGTACTATAAAGCGAACTTCAATTCCGCATATTATTCTGGTATAACACAAGATCAAGGTAATACTTATTGGAACGGTACTACATATACAGCTGGTGGATTTGATGGAAAAAATGCTAATGAAGGTAATAATGTTGGTGTTGGTGGTGATGGTGGTGGATTTATTAAAAGCGATGGCAATACTGGCTTTAGTATTAATCTTTTTGAGCCAGGAAAGACTTCACCGACTATTGGTAAGGGGGGAAAAGTATATAGTACAGAACAAACTTCTAGTATCCGCAATGGGGCAGCAAATAGTGGTGCTGGCGGGTCTCGTGATAATAGACAATATGGTAGAGGAGGGTCTGGATATGTATATATAAAATATAGAAAAATACCTCAGTCAGAATCATCTATTAACTTATCAATAGGAAATACAAAACAACTTTCTTATAACATATCTAATTCTAATAATATTTTTAAAATTAATTCAGGAACATCTGATATAATGACAATTAATTCAGACGGTAATGCTACTCTTAAAGGTACTTTAACAGCTAAATCTTATCTTATAGAAGGTGGTATTAATATTATAAAAGATGTTATAAAAGATACAAGCAATTATATTGCTGCAACAAGTAATATTTTAATAAAGCATATTTTAACAACAAGTAATTTAATTACAAATTTTATAAATAATAAAAAATCAAGTCAATGGAATGACAGGATATCAGTGCCTGCGGTTGCCCTAGTTGATATATATTATGAAGGTAATGTTGGAATTGGAGTAACAGTAGGAACTGGGGTATATAACCCAGGCCCAATTTCAAAATTAACTATAAATGATTATATTAGCTCATTTAATCATAGTGATGCTCCATTAACAATTACTAATCAAACAGTTCCAAGTAGAATTGACCCAATAGATGTTTTACATTTATGTAGAGTAGGTGCATCATCAGGCGCCTACAATACCGGTATGCGGGCTACATTTAGATTAGGTAAATATGATGCTGTCACTAGTAGTTCTAAAACAAGATTAGATATAGGATTATCTGAAGGCGCATATAATACTTCAAATATTGTAATGACTATTCGAAGCGATGGTAAAGTTGGTATTGGGACAACAAATCCTACAACAGCATTAGATGTTGCAGGAACTATAACAACTTCAAATTTAATAACCTCAAATTTAACAACAATAAATTTGATAGCTACCTCTTTTATAGGAAATGTAAATGTTAGTAGTGCGTTAGGAACATTATCTGTTGCTAATGGAGGAACAGGTGCTCCGGTAAATTCTTTAACAAATGGTCAAGTATTATTTATGGGCAGGGGGTCAGATTCTATTACACCAACTATAAAAAACACAGAGTTATATTATAAAATTGATGGTTCTTTTACTAAATTAGGTGTTGGAACAATGCCTAATGAAAAATCTTCAAAATTAAACATAAATGAAAATATTATATCTACACCAATATTTGATTATAGTATATCGCCATTAACAATTACTAATAAAACTTATGATAATATGAATACACCAACCGATGTTTTACATTTATGTAGAGTAGGAGGAGAAGGGGATGAACCGGTGGGTATAAGAGCTACATTTAAATTAAGCAAATGGTCTCCATCCTTACAAGCAGATATAAATAAATCTAATACAAGATTAGATTTAGAATTAGCCGACAGCTCATATGATATATCAAATAGAGTAATAACTATTCTAAGTAGTGGTAAAATCGGGATTGGTTCAATAGCTAGTCCTAATAATGACCCTTACAAATCTATTAATTATAAATCTTCAATATTAAATATAAATAATAATATTAGTGAAGAAAGTCACGCAAATTCATATGATTACAGTGAATCACCATTGACAATTACAAGTCAAATAATTCTCCCTGCTGCCGCCCCTATTAATGATATGAAAGATGTTTTACATTTATGTAGAAGAGGAATAGGCTCAACTAATCCGAACGGCATAAGGGCGTCATTTAGATTAGGAATATGGGCACAAGAGAGTGGTAAATCTAGATCAAGATTAGATATAGCATTAGCAAATGAAGCATATACTAGTACTTCAAGCACTGTAATGACGTTTCAAAGCGATAGTAAAGTAGGAATTGGGAAAACTAATCCGGGGGTTGCATTAGATGTAGTAGGAAGTATAAAAGCTAGTACTAATTTAGAAATTTCTGGAACAAGCACCCTAACTGGTAATGTTGGAATTGGTACAACACCACATGCTACTTATAAATTAAATGTTAATGGAAATATTAATATGCCTGTGGGTGGTATTTTGAGCGCTGGTGGTAATGAGTATGTACCAACATTAGCAGCAACAGCAACCTCATTAGCAACAGGTACTACAAGTATAGTACCTGTTGCTAATGGAGGAACAGGTCTCAGTACTTTTACAAGTGGTCGTTTATTATATGCTAGTAGTTCAGCAGCAATAGGGCAACCCACAAATTTATTTTGGGATAGCTCTAAATTGGCTATTGGAACAACTACTCTTAATACTAACAGTTCAACATTAACTATAAATGAAATTGTTGGCTCATTTAATCATAGTGTTGCCCCATTAACAATTACTAATCAATCAGCTCCAAGTACCACTGACTCAATAGATCTTTTACATTTATGTAGAAAAGGCGGCACAAGCCCATATGATGTCGGTATGAGAGCTACATTTAGATTAGGTAAATCTATCGGAACAGCTACTAATTCTAAAACAAGATTAGATATAGCATTAGCTGATGGAGCATATGCGAATACTACAAATGTAATGAGTATTCTCAGTACTAGTAAAGTAGGTATTGGGAAAACAGATCCTACTGTAGCATTACATGTAGAAGGTGAAATTTATAGTACTGGTGAAATAACAGCATTTTTTTCAGATGAACGTTTAAAAACAAAAATTTCTACTATTAATAATCCTCTCAGTATTATAAATAAATTAAATGGGTTTTATTATATACCAAATGAAATAGCTACTAAGTATGGAATAAATAAAAATAAAATAGAAATAGGGTTAAGTGCACAAGATGTACAAAAAGTACTTCCTGAACTAGTTAAATTAGCTCCATTTGATGTTATCACAAATGATGATGGAGAGATAATATCAAAATCAGGAGAAAAATATTTAACTATCTCATATGAAAGAATAATTCCAGTATTAATTGAAGCAATTAAGGAATTAGAAATAAAAAATAATTGTTTAAATGAAAAATATGAAAATATATTACAAGAAATTTCTTTAATAAAAAATAAAATAAATTTAATTATGTAAGTTTATATAAACCTATTTATTTTTACAGTAGTGTAATTATTATAATTACAATAACTATTTATTATTTTTTATTAAGAAGAACATATTATAATTTTATTTTTGTTATATTAATTTTATTTTTAATACCTATATAGATATTATTTTTGTAAAATATTATATATATATAGATTATACTATACAGGGAATGATTATTAGGTCATATAGTAATATTGACATTATACAAGGTATTATTGGTTATGGAAATGTATCAGAGGGAATAACTGATTGGCGTATTACTAATACAAATACAGGCGTATTTAATATTTTAAATAGTAGTTCTATTATTAGACCATCTGGTGGAACAAGTGAAATAAGAGAAATTCCAGGTACAACAGATATAGCTATGATTTTTACTGCGGGTACTTCAACTTTTACAGTTCCGGCAGAAGGTATAGTATGTGATATATTAGTAGTTGGTGGTGGAGGTGGTGGTGGTAAACGACATGGAGGAGGTGGTGGTGCTGGAACATTATTATATCATAAAAATATTACTTTAAATGGAACATATAATATAATAGTAGGGGGGGGAGGTACTGGTGTTCCATCGACAGGTTTTGCATCAGGCAATACAGTTTTAGCGACTAGTGGTAATTTTAGTCAATTTATTAAAAGTGATGGTTCGCAGGAATATTATGCGAATGGCGGTGGAAGGGGTGGAGGCTGGTCTGCTAATGCTCTTGCTATAACTAATGGAGGTCGTACTTATAGTGATAGTGAAACCACATTACCTTTAACAAATAAGTTTAATGGTGTAACTGTTGCTGTGTCAAATAAACAATATGTAAATACTTTAACAAGTCCTGAAGGTTGCAGAGGTAATGTTGGAGGATTACAAGTTACAAATTATAAAGGCGGAGGTGGGGGAGGAGCAGGTGGCGTAGGTATGAACCATGACGCAGAAAATACAGTAAATGATGGATATGGAGGTCTTGGTTTAGCGATAGATATTACAGGAACATCTATTGTATATGCAGGAGGTGGTAATGGCTCTGATTTTACAGGGTCTGTTTCGCAAGTTTTTGATCCATCATATCCTACAATTCAATCAAGAGGCGGTGGAGGCTTTGGTTCTGATAATGGAACACCACAGAATGGTTTAGATGGGACAGGTGGAGGTGGAGGAGCACAGGGTGATGATTCTAACGGAAATCCATCAGGTAACGGTGGTTCAGGCATCGTCATCATAAGATATTCTAAGGTAAATATATCTATAATAGACAATGGTAATGTAGGTATTGGAATTACTCCTATAACTAATTCATCATTATTAGAAATTGGAGGAAATATCAATATTACAGGTATTTATAAGAAAAATAATAGAAATGTTGTAAGTGATATAAATAATTATGTTTTAACTACAAGCAATTTATTAGTTAATCGCATAGTAGGCGAAGTAACATCTGGAAGTAATTATACAAGCAGAATAAATACTGAATTACTTACAAAAGTAAGTAATACAAGCAATTATGTGTTAACAACTAATAATAGTTTAGGAAATCGCGCTAATAGTCAATGGACATCTGTAAATGCTGGCATATATTATACAAAAACAATACCAACAATAACATCAACACCCCAACCACCAATAATAATATCAAATGACATAGGAACTGTTAGAATTATGTCATTTACATATACGACTGAAACAGCAGGTGCTGGAACAGGACAAACTCTATATACTATTAATGTGCCAACAAATATCACATGTGATATATTAGTTATTGGAGGAGGTGGTGGCGGAGGAACAGCACACGGTGGAGGTGGTGGTGCAGGTGCTCTTATTTATTTAACATCACAAACTTTAAGTTCAGGAAATATTACGATTAGAGTTGGTAAGGGTGGTTTATCAAATGCGAGAGGAGCAGTAGCAACTAATGGGTTTGATACATCTATTAAAAATTCCAGCGGTATTGATATATATTTAGCAAAAGGAGGCGGAGGTGGTCGGGGTGCAATAGGTGATGGTGCTAATGGTGGTTCAGGAGGAGGTGGTAATGGTTCTCCATATTCTTTAATAGTTTCTCATATAGGAGGACAAGCAGTTTCTACTAATATTCCAGTAAATGTATATGGAAATATTGGAGGAAATGGAGCATATATATCTACATTTGGTGCTGATAATACATGGTCCGGTGGAGGAGGTGGTGGTGCCGGTTCTGCTGGTATAAACGCTGTAGCAGCGGCTGTACCTAATACAAAAGCAGGTAATGGCGGTAATGGACTTTTAGTAAATATAACAGGGACCGCTTTATATTATGCTGGTGGTGGTGGTGGTGGTTGTATTTTTGGACAGGGCAATCCAGGTTCTGGAGGATTAGGTGGAGGAGGGGATGGTAAAAATAATACTATTGGAGTTAATGGAACTCCAAATACAGGAGGTGGTGGTGGAGGTGGAGGTTTTAATAATGGTGATTTTGCTGGCGGAGAGGGAGGTTCAGGTATTGTTATTATAAGATATGTATTACCTGCTGGAAATGTAGGAGTAGGAACATCAAATCCAGTTAGCAAATTACATGTATATGATGATACAACAAACAATACGACTTTAACAATACAGAATAATTATACAGAACCGATTACAATTTTTCCGACAACAGGATATGCTTTAACAGAAACAATAGAAAATAATATATATTATAGAGCATTGACATTTTCATACTATCCTCTTAAAAATTATCCAATCATTCCACCAACACCAAGTAATCCACCAAATACAACTTTGCTAGCATGGTATAAATTTAATGGCGATGGACTAGATTACAATACTTCGGCAACTAAATATAATTTAATCGCAAATACTGGAATACCTACATATTCATCTGGGACAACAGAAGACAGTTTTTTTCAAGGTTTAAGATATATAAATACTGCGACTGGTTCATTAAAAAGTACTACTTTATCATTAAATTCAAGGGCATTTAGTATTGCTTTATGGATGAGAAAAAAAAATAGTTCAATAGCCTTATTTATAGCACAATCAGCATCATTAGGGTCAAATACATCATTACATATAGGACAACGTGAAAATAATGTTTATACAATAGATTTTTATGGCAATGGATTAAATTCAGCATCTTCGTATCCAGAAGATATAAATGCGTGGGCTCATATAGTTTACGTTGTTTTAGCAAATTATAATAGAAGAATATATAGAAATGGGGTTTTAATCGCAAGTGATAGTAATACAACAGCTTTTTCAGGAACGGGAGATTTAAGAATAGGCGCACATTATAGTGATAACACAAATCAAAATATAGACATAAGCGACCTTCGCATATATACAACAGGATTATCAGCAACAGACGTCGCAACATTATATGCTTCTTATACTCCTCTTCTAGCTTGGTATAGATTTGATGGTGATGGATTAGATTATAATCCTTATGCTACCAAGTATAATTTAATAGCAGATGAAGGTACTGTTACATATTCTTCTGGAACAACAGCAGATAGTTTTTTTCAAGGTAGAAGATATATAAATACAGCTGCTGGTTCATTAAAAAACACAACACTCGCGTTAGCATCAAGAGCATTTAGTGTTTCTATGTGGCTTAGATTTAAAATAGCTGGTCAAGGGGCAAGTATTTTATGTCAAAGTATAACACAAACAACCAATACAACACTTTATATAGGAGCACGCGGAAACGCAGGATATTTTCTTGGATTTCACAATAACGACCTTGAATGCGGAGTAGGAGTTGGAGGACCTACTTCATACCCCGGAGATATCAATACATGGGTTCATTTAGTTTATGTTGTATTACCAAATTATAATAGAAGAATATATAGAAATGGTGTATTGATTTCAGCTGATGGTAACACATCGGCATTTACAGGAACTGGTGAATTATCTTTTAATAAAAGGTATTGGAATGGAAACGCATATGTTAATGCTGATATTAGCGATTTTCGCATATATACTACTGGATTATCAGCAACAGATGTCGCAACATTATATGCTTCTTATAGTAATATTGTAACTAGTGATAATTATACTGTAAATTTTGCAAATACATCAAGAATATTAGTAAATAGCGCATATAAAACTGTAAATGGAGCTTATGGTATTTATACAGGAGATTCAAACTTATCTATGCTTCCACTTAGTGGGCAATCAGATACACCATTAATAACAACAACATCAACAGGAACATCATCTGTTGTAGTTAAATACGCTTATAATCAAAATATATTACCAACAATTATTTCAGGGTTTGGTATAACTTCTACAATAGTAGGAAATACTGATGTATGTTCTATTTTTACTTATACAGGAACGCCAGCAACTAATCCAAATACAACATATACTTTTACAACAACCGAACCTTATATATGCGACATATTAATAATAGGAGGGGGTGGTGCTGGTGGAGATAGTATGGGTGGTGGAGGTGGTGCTGGTGGTGTTGTATATAGTATAAATCAAATTCTTCCTGCTTCAACATACAAGGTTAATGTTGGGCGTGGAGGTATTGGACTTTCAACAGCAGAAGAGCAAGGAACCGCAGGTACAGATCAAGATGGTATAGAAAGTTCTCTTATGAATAGTGATGGGTCATCATATATTTCACAAACATTAGGTGGTGTATCCCAGCAATTACGCGGATATGGTGGAGGTGGAGGAGGTGTTTATTATAACGCATCATTTCTAAATGGTAGGAATGGTGGGTCTGGTGGTGGTTGTACAGAAAATAATCCTGGGTTTGGTTTAAATACACCTGGATCAGCAACGCAAGGAAATACATATTGGAATGGTTCTGCTTATGTAGTAGGAGGTAAAGCAGGAAGACAAAATACTACAACAACATCAGATTATCAAGGAGGTGGAGGTGGTGGACTAGGTGATATATCTTCTGATTATAGAAATGGTAATGGAGGAGTCTCTATTAGTATTACAGGGACATCTAGATTTTATGCTGCTGGTGGAGGTGCTGGACAATATATAGGTGCTTCAACATATGCAGGTTTTGGTGGAAGTTCAATAGGAGGAAATGGTAGAGTATGGACTGGTAGTGCTTATGCCGCAGCACTGAGAGATGTAGCAACATCTGGAACAAATGGAACCGGTTCAGGCGGCGGAGGTACTGCGTATACACAAGCGCCTGTAAGTATAGCAGGAAGCGGAGGTTCAGGGGTTGTTATTATAAGATATAGAAAATTAACATCAGCATCTTTTGAATTAATAAATGTTGGAAATAATATAAATGACAGAGAACCAATTATACCAGGAACAACTGTTGTACCAATCCCAGGGACCTTGTATAAATATGTATTATTTCCTTATACAACTACAACTTCAGGTTTAACTCAGCAAACACAATATACTTTTACAGCAACAGAGGATTTAAATTGTGAAATATTAGTTGTAGCAGGAGGAGGAGGTGGTGCTGGAAGTATAGGTGGTGGAGGAGGTGCTGGTGCCGTTGTTCATATACCAAGTGGTACTTTATCTGCTGGCTCTTATAATATAATTGTTGGTAATGGTGGTGAAAGTTCTAGTGGCGCAAGTGCTAATGGATATAATTCATCAATATCTGGTAGTTTTGGAACTATAATTGCTGAAGGAGGTGGAGGAGTAACAGCAGGTTTTGTAGATGGCGATGGTAGAATAGGAGGTTCTGGTGGAGGCGCTTCTGGGAATAACGGTATTTTAAATTATGGCGCAGCAGCTGGCACATCAAGTTCATTAAGTGGATTTACAGGATTTATATATGGCAACAGAGGAGGTAATAATACTACAACAAGAAGTGGAAATACAACAAACGCATCAGGAGGTGGTGGTGCTGGAAGTGCTGCGGCAGATACTAACGTAAATGGTAGCGCAGGAGGTAATGGAGGTGCAGGTATTTTAATAACTATTACAGGAAATAATGTATATTATGGAGGCGGTGGAGGAGGTGCAGGACATGTTGCGATTGGTGGAAGTGGAGGAATAGGGGGAGGTGGTGATGGTGTAAGGGAAGATAGAGTTGGATATCCTGGCGCTCCAAATACTGGCGGTGGTGGAGGTGGAGGTGGATGGTCAGGTAATTTTGGTGGTTCAGGTGGTTCAGGTGTTGTAATTATTAAATATTTAAGATCCGTAAATCTAACTAATAATTATAAAATTGGGAACTATAATGGAGATTTTAAAATTATATCATCTCTTTCTACCGCAGTATCATCTACTGTATCATCTACATTAACATCTTCTGATATTGAATATATGAGGATAACAGCAAATGGCGCATCTATATATAATCCAACTGGAACTCCACAATGGTCTACTGTATCAGATAGACGCATTAAAGAAAATATAGAGAAAGCATCTTATGATAAATGTTATGAGAATATAAATAAATTAGAATTATATAGATTTAATTATATCAAAGAACTAAATAATATTAATAAAGATCTTAAACAATTAGGATATATTGCACAAGAAGTTGAAGATATATTTCCAAAAGCAGTATCAACTCAACCATTCTATAATAATTCATTAAGTATTTCTGATTTATTATCAATAGATATATCACAAATAAACTATTCTTTGTATGGAGCTGTTAAAAAATTAATAGAGATTGACAAAAATAAAGAAGCACGTATAAAAAAAATGGAATACTTATTAAATATAGATACACCGCCAGCTAGCAATATTACTATTGATACTTTGACATCAACATCAAATAATATTACTATTGATACATCGATATCAACATCAAATAACATGTATATTAACTTTTTAACATCAAATAACATGTATATAGATATAGATATATCAACATCAAATAATATTCGTTTTTATACACCATCAGAAAGCAGTTTTATAATAGTTGATACTATAACATCAACATCAAATAATATTAGTTTTTATACACCAGCAGAAACAAATATTATAATTGATACATTGACAACAAGCAGCAATATAATAGATAATTTAAGCGTGAGCAATATGTCTATTTATACATCAAATAATATTATCTATGATATATCAACATCAAATAATATTAGTTTTTATACATCAACAGAAACTAATATAATAATAGATATTACTAAGTCAACAGCGAGTAATATAGCAATAGAATAAATATTTTTCACATTTTTAATTTTGTAATAATTATATAAATATAAATTATAACATGATTATTTTTACATATAGTAATATTGATATTATTCAAGGTGTTATAGGGTATGGTAATGTGTCAGAAGGCATTACAGATTGGCGTATTACTAATACAAATAATGGCACATTTAATATTTTAAATAGTAGTTCTATTATTAGACCATCTGGTGGAACAAGTGAAATTGGAGAAATATCAGGTTCAACGGATAGATATATGATTTTTACAGCAGATACTTCAACTTTTATAGTTCCATCAGGAGGTATAGTATGTGATATCTTGGTGGTTGGCGGAGGTGGTGGTGGAGGATCAAGACATGCAGGAGGTGGTGGTGCTGGTGCTGTTATTTATCTTACAAATCAAACATTATTAACAGGAACATATACTGTTATTGTAGGTTTAGGTGGGACTGGTGCAACTACAATGGGACAAGGAAATAAAGGGCTTGATAGTAGTATTCGTTTAAATTCAACAGATATATATTTAGCAAGAGGTGGAGGCGCTGGTCATCATGATGCTGGAACAGGTAATTCAAATAAAGATGGTGGTTCTGGTGGTGGTTCAGGTGGAACAACAGTTGGTTTAGCAGTTTCAACAAATATTCCAGCAGGGACTTATGGTAATTCTGGGGGGCTTTTAGTATCATATAATGGTGGCGGAGGAGGAGGCGGAGGTGCTTTAACAAGTGGAAGTAATGGTACAGCTAATACAGGCGGTAATGGCGGTAATGGTATAACAATAGCAATAAGAGGGTCACCTTTTGCTTATGGTGGTGGAGGTGGAGGTGGAACTTTTAGTGGTGCGACAGCTGCAGGTACAGGAGGAATAGGAGGTGGGGGGCCTGGTTCAATTGGACCATCGACGGCAACTAATGGAACTGATGGAACAGGTGGTGGTGGTGGTGGAGGAGGATTTTGGGAATCTTCAAATGGTGCTGGTGGTAAAGGTGGTTCAGGAATTGTCATTATAAGGTATAGAACAGCAAATATATCTATAATAGACAATGGTAATGTAGGTATTGGCACTATACCATTAACTTCTTCATCATTATTAGAGGTTGTAGGAGATGTTAATATTATTGGAAATTACAAAAGAAACAATGTAGATGTTATAAATGCAACAAGTAATTATGTATTATCAACAAGTAATATATTAGTATCAAGTATATTAACAAATATAAGAAATACTAGCAATTATGTCAGCACTATAAATACATCATTAAATACACGCATTAATGATACAAGTAATTATATGCTGACTACAAGCAATATTTTAGCAAATCTTTCAAGTAGTCAATGGACTTCAACATCTTCTGGAATATATTATAATACTCCTATATCTACACCAATAACTTTACCAAATGAAATTGGTGTTGAAAAGTATATGGTATTTACATACACAGGAGATACAATATCTGGTTCTGGACAAACTCAATATACTATTAATATACCAACAGGAGGAATTGTATGTGATATATTAATTGTTGGGGGTGGTGGTGGTGGAGATCAAATAAATGCTGGTGGAGGTGGTGGTGGTGCTGTTCTATATGCTACAAATATTACAATTCCATCAAACACTTATACAATTAAAGTCGGAAAAGGTGGTATACAAAATGTAAATGGTAGTTCTAGTGAAGCATTTGGGTCTATATGTTTAGGAGGTGGGTCAACATCATATGTAGCTTGGAATACACCAAATAATGGAACAGCTGGTGGTAGTGGTAGTGGAGGTAGTCCAGGTAGTTGGAGTCAATCAGTTACAGGTGTAGGTGGTGGTGTAGGTATATCTACAAAAGGAACTTTGTTAAATTCAGGTACATTATATAATGGTAATATTGGTGGTAATGGATTACCACAAGTATCTGGTACAGGTACTGTTTGTGGAGGGGGAGGGGGGGGTGCTAGTTCAGTAGGTTTAAATTCTTCACAAACACAATATACAACGAGAAGTGGTTGGATTACAGCTGGTAAACCATCAAGTGGTGGTGATGGAGTACAAATTAATATTACTGGAACTCCTTACTATTGGGGTGCTGGTGGAGGTGGTGGAGGAACTTCAACACATGCAGGTGATGGTGGATTAGGTGGTGGTGGTGGCGGTGGGATTACAGGAACACCAGCTATTGCTGGATTAGGGGGCACAGGAGGTATAAATAATAGTACTGATGGTAATATTGGCGGAACGTTTATGTCTAATGGTGGTGATGGAGCACCTAATTCAGGTTCTGGTGGAGGAGGCGGTGGTGATGGTGGTAATGGTGGAATAGGTGGTTCAGGAGTTATAATTATAAAATATTTTTCAATACAACAAACCATACAAAAATCAATAAGTTCATCTCTTGTAATAACACCAACTGTAACAACAGGTATAACAACAGGAACTATTGGTGCGAATGATGGATATATGATGTTTACATATACAACAAATAATACTGGGCTAGGGCAAACACGATATGCTTTAAATATAAAACAAAATATAATATGCGATATATTAATTGTTGGCGGAGGTGGAGGTGGAGCACGGCGATTTGGTGGTGGAGGAGGTGCTGGTGCTTTAATATATAATACTAGCGTTCAACTTCCAGTAGGAACTTATTATATTCATGTTGGTAATGGTGGTGCAGGAAACGCAAGAGCTGGAAATTTAACTGATACAGGCAATACAGTAGATAATAAGAGAGCACAGAATGGTTTTGATAGTGAAATTATTTATGTTCAAAATACATCTACGACACCTGTAACAGTATATAGAGCAAAAGGTGGAGGCGGGGGTTTGGGTGGAAATAGTGCTACATCAACTACTGTTTTTCCAAATGAGTTTTCACCACTTACAGGAGGTTCAGGAGGTGGTAATGGTGGGAAAGATGGTTCTGCTGGTGGTTTATTAAGCATATTAAATATAGTAAATGGTTCATCTGTTACAGTTGTTAATAATATCGCAAGTGATAGTGTTAACCCATCATATGTAGGAGGGAAATGTTTTGGTAATGAAGGTGGTAGAGGCGGGGGTGATTCTCCATGGTTAGGTAGTGGCGGAGGAGGTGCAGGTTCACGTGGTACAGACGTTAATACATTAGGAATTCCCACAGCAAATAATTTTGCTGGCGTTGGTGGAATTGGGTTACAAAATTCAATTACAGGAAGTGCTGTTTATTATGCTGGTGGCGGAGGTGGTGGTAATTGGGATACAAGTGGAAGCGCATTTTATAATGATGGAGGTTTAGGAGGTGGTGGAAGGTCATCTACAAAAACAGTTGCGCCTATTGCTGGGGCACCTAATACAGGAGGGGGTGGTGGTGGAGATGGAGCAGATATGTTTAGTGGTGCAAATGGAGGGTCAGGTGTAGTAATTATAAAATATTATAGTATACAACAAACTTTACAACAATATATAACTTCATCTCCTGTAACAACACCAACAGCAATAACAGGTATAACAACCGAAACTACTAATAGTTTAATTACAACTTTTAGAACTACTGATAGTTATATGATGTTTACATATACGACTGAAACAGCAGGTGCTGGAACAGGACAAACTCTATATACTATTAATGTTCCAACTACTATTACATGTGATATATTAGTAGTTGGAGGAGGTGGAGGAGGTGGTAGTGGATTATATGAAAAAGGCGGAGGTGGAGCTGGTGGTATTTTATATATGGTTAAAAAAACATTTGTGTCAGGAACTTATAATGTAATTGTTGGTAATGGTGGTGTTGCCGGTGCTGTTGGTAAAGATAGTAGTATTAAACAAAATAATACACCTATAAGTTTTGATGGTATATCTATTGTTGGTAAAGGTGGTGGGAATGCAGGTGTTACCGGTGGTAATGGTGGTAGCGGTGGTGGAGGTAATTATCAAGTTGGTTATACTGATAATTATGGTATTGCTACACAAGGTAATACATTTTGGGATGGAACAACTTATGTTCCTGGTGGATTTAATGGAGAAAAAGGTGGAAGATATAGTGGTGGTAGTGGTGGTGGCGCAGCAGAAGCAGGTGGAGCAGATTTTTCTTTAAAAGGAGGGGATGGGAGAGCGGTAAGTATTACAGGGACAAGCGTATTTTATGGAGGAGGTGGGGGGGGGGCGGAGTATGGTGGCGGTACCCAAGGTGGTAATGGTGGTGGAGGAAGTGGAAATGGATATGGCAATGGTATTCCAGGAACTCCAAATACTGGGGGTGGTGGTGGTGGTTCTGATAGACCTTATTCTGGTGGTAATGGTGGTTCTGGTGTTGTAATTATAAAATATTCTGGTATATATCAAACAATACAACAATATATAACTTCAGCACCAGCAATCACAACAAATGTAGTTGCAGATATAACAACCAATAGTTTAATTACAACTTTTGGAACTACTGACAGTTATATGATATTTTCATATACAATAGATAATACAGGTTCTGGACAAACTCAATATACAATAAATATAAAAGAAAATATTGTTTGTGATATATTAATAGTTGGTGGCGGTGGTGGTGGTGGGAAGTTTGGAGGTGGTGGTGGAGGTGGCAGTATTTTGTTTGGTACAAATATTGCTTTAAATTCAGGTTCTTGTTCTATTAGAGTTGGAGATGGAGGTGCTGGTGATTCTACACCTGATGATACTACTGATGGAATAAATGGGTATAACAGTTCTATTACAATAAATTCAATTCAATATATTGCTAATGGTGGAGGTGGCGGAGGTTCTCGTGGTGTATCATCAAGAGGTAGAAATGGTGTTAATGGTGGAAGTGGCGGAGGTGGTTCTGGTTCAAATGATGGTGCGTTTATTGGATTTGGTGGGATAAGTAATAAAAACACCTATGATATTTTTCAATCATTTGGGAATAATGGAGGACAAGGAAAACCTGATTTAACAGGTTCCCCTGCCTTTTCATCTGGGGGAGGTGGTGGTGCTGGAAGCGTAGGAAGTAATTTTTCTACTACTGGTGGTGGTAATGGAGGGACAGGTAAAGATTTTATATCATATTTTGGAACAACAGTAGGAGATAATGGATGGTTTGGTGGAGGTGGTGGTGGAAATACATATTTAGATGCTGGCACTAGGTCATTTGGAAATGGAGGAAGTGGGCTATTTGGAGGAGGTGGTCGTGGTGGATTTGAATCAACAACAGCTGAATTATCTGCGGAAAATGGATTATCAAATACAGGTGGTGGTGGTGGAGGCAGTATATGGGATGGTGTAGGTGGTGGTGTAGGTATTTTTGGTGGCAAAGGTGGTTCTGGTGTTGTTATTATAAGATATAGAAAAAATACAACAACCGCATATGTTGGATTAGGAACAACTAATCCTGTAAGTGAATTACATGTATATGATGATACAGTTAACAATACAAAATTAACAATTCAAAATAATTATATAGAACCTGTTGTTGTAACACCAAATACAGGATATACAATATCAGAAACATTAGAGAGTAATATATATTATAGAACTTTAACATTTGCGTATTCTCCAAATTATCCACCAGACCCACCAAATTCAACTTTACTTGCATGGTATAAATTTGATGGCGATGGTTTAGATTATACTCCTTGGGCAACCAAATACAATTTAACAGCGAATGTCGGAACTCCAACATATTCTTCAGGAACCAGCGAAGATAGTTTTTTTCAAGGCAGAAGATATGTAAATACAGCAACAGGTTCATTAAAATCAAGCTTATCTCTTTCATCAAGAGCATTCAGTGTTTCTGTATGGCAAAGAAGGAAAAATTCTAATAGATCATTATTTATTGCTCAAGGAACAGTTTTTACAACAAACACAACTGTATTATTAGGTTGTGAAAGTAATAATACTTATATGATTGCTTTTCACGCCAACGACTTAGTTTCACCATCATTTCCAAGTGATGTTAATATATGGACACATTTAGTTTATGTTGTTTTACCTAATAATAATAGAAGAATATATAGAAATGGTGTTCTAATAGCAACAGACGCAAATGGGTCAGCAACAAATGCTTCAGGTGATTTGCGTTTTGGTGCTGAATATGGAAATAATGTAAGTTTAAATATAGATTTTAGTGATATTCGTATATATAATAACGGAATATCAAATACTGATGTAGAAAAATTATATTATTCTTATACTAATAGTTCAATTACTGATAATTATGGTATTAATTTTACTAATACTTTGGGATTAACAGTAAATGGAATATCTAAAACAGTAAATGGATTATATAATATTTCTACTGGGTATATTAATTCTTCAATAGTTCCCTTAGGTGGGCAAACAGACACTCCATTAGCATCTACCGCAACAACAACTGTAACAATTAAATATCCATATAATACACCTTTTCCAATTTTGCCAAATGAAATTAATGTTGGCAATAATATTATGATATTTACATATACTGGAGATACTATAGCAAATTCAGGACAAACTCAATATACTATTACTATCCCAACTGGTGGAGTTGTATGTGATATATTAGTAATTGCTGGTGGTGGTGGTGGTGGTATGAATTCAGGTGGTGGAGGTGGTGCTGGTGGTTTAATTTTTATACAAAATATAACATTAAATGGTACATATACTATAAATATAGGAAGAGGAGGTGTTGGTGGTACTCAAATAGCAAATGATACATTAGCAGAAAATGGAAAAAATACTTCTCTTGGTACATATATAGCTATTGGTGGAGGTGCAGGCGTAAATAGCGGAGGTGCTAATGGAAATCCAGGAGGTTCAGGTGGTGGTGCTGCGAATGGTTTATCAGGTAATCGCGTTGGTGGAGCTGGAACAGCAGGGCAAGGTTTTAAAGGCGGTGATGGTACTATTCCAGGTGGAAGCGACCGAACCGGTGGAGGAGGAGGTGGTGCTGGTGGCATAGGTCAAACAAGTGTTTCAACATCACAAGGAGGAAATGGAGGAATAGGAAGAGATATGTCGCCATATTTAGGAACAATATATGGAGTTAATGGATGGTTTGCAGGTGGAGGAGGTGGTGGAGGAGGTCAAGGAACAGGAGGAACAGGCGGAACAGGTGGTGGAGGAAATGGAGGAATCTCAAATCAAGAAGGTATAAATGGAACTGGTGGTGGCGGTGGTGGCGCACATGGGAATCAATCAACACTTGGTAAAAAAGGTGGTTCTGGTATTATTATTATTAAAAATTATACAATAGAAAAATCTATAACTTCATCACCTCAAATAACAGGTATAACAAAAGGAATTATTGGAACTACTGATAGAACTATTTCATTCACATATACAAGCGATAGCAACCCTGTTAATCCTGGACAGACACTCTATACTTTCACACCTGTACAAAATATTATATGCGATATATTAATAGTCGGAGGAGGTGGAGGTGGTGGAAGATTTGGAGGTGGTGGAGGAGGTGGTAGTGTTTTATTTGGAGTTAATTTAAAATTAAATTCAGGTTCTAGTGTTATAGTAAAAGTTGGTAATGGAGGAACAGGAGCAACAACCGTAAATAGCGGTATTAATGGAGTAAATGGTTTTGATAGTTCTATAATAATAAATTCGATAGAATACATCGCAAAAGGTGGAGGCGGTGGAGGATCAAGAAATCCAGCACCATATAATGGTATATCAGGTAATACAGGAGGTAGCGGAGGAGGTGGTTCGACGGGAGAAAATAGTGTTCAAGGATTAGGAGGAGTAAGTAATAAAAATAATTATGCTAATTTTCAATCATTTGGAAATAATGGTGGTAAAGGAAAACCAAATACATTAGGTACCCCCGGTTATGCGTCTGGTGGTGGTGGAGGTGCTGGAAGTGTGGGTAGTGATTTTTCATCAATATATGGAGGAGGCAATGGAGGATTTGGAAAAGAATTTATAGCATATTTTGGGAGAAATATAGGGCATAATGGATATTTTGCTGGTGGTGGAGGAGGAAATGTATATTATAATGCTGGTAATAGAGGATATGGTAATGGGGGATTAGAATTATATGGGGGAGGTGGTAATGCTGGGTATGATGGTTCTTTGCCATATCCTGCTGATAATGGATTACCTAATACAGGAGGAGGAGGAGGTGGAGGTAATCATAATACTTATACAAATTACACAAGTTCTGGAGGTAATGGTGGAAGTGGTTTTGTTATTATAAGATATAGAATTAATACTATACAAACATCATCTATTGAATTAAATAGAACTGTTGTACCTCCGAATGAAATAGTTGTTGCTGGTACAACTTCAACAACAATAGGGCAGTTTGATAGATTAATTTCATTTCCTTATACAAGCGATAGCACTGGTTTAGTAGGGCAAACACAATATACGTTTACAACAACTGAACCATTAATTTGTGATATATTAGTAATTGGAGGAGGCGGAGGTGGAGGAAGAAGACACGGAGGAGGAGGAGGAGCTGGAACTTTGATATATCAAAAAAATATAATTGTAGATGGAACATATACTGTAAGGGTTGGCAAAGGAGGACAAGGATGTCAATCATCAGGTGCAGTTACAGCAAATACTATAGGATATTCTAGTCAATTCATTAAGAGTGATAACAGTCAAGAATATTTAGCAACAGGAGGAGGTAATGGAGGTGCAGGTACAATTCAAGCATCTACAACAAATGGAGGTGGAACAAATACTATTAATAATAATTTAACATTAAATACAACGAATAAAATTAATAGTGTTGTAGTTTCAGTAGTAAATAAACAATATGTAAATACTTTAATAATTCCAGAAGGTTGTCGTGGAAATATGGGTGGAATAATGACTACAGCATGGAAAGGAGGTGGTGGAGGTGGCGCAGGAGGTGCTGGTATGGATCATGATGAAGAAGCAACTGTTTTTGATGGGTATGGTGGTATAGGGTTAGCAATAGATATTACAGGAACATCTGTTGTATATGCTGGTGGAGGTAATGGTTCAGATTATTACGGCTCTATATCACAAGTATTCGATCCATTATATCCTACAATACAATCAAGAGGCGGGGGAGGGTTTGGTTCAGATAATGGAACACCGCAAAATGGTTTAGATGGAACAGGTGGCGGTGGAGGTGGACAAGGATTTGATAATGCCAATGGTGGTAATGGTGGTTCAGGAATTGTCATTATAAGATATAGAAGAAATACAGGATATAAGATTGGTAATTATAATGGTGACTTTAAAATTATATCAACATTATCAGCAACTGATACAGATTTTATGAGAATAACAAGAGATGGTGCTTCTATATATAATCCAACAGGAACTCCTTTATGGTCAACAGTATCAGATAAGCGTATTAAGGAAAACATAGAAAAAGCATCTTATGATAAATGTTATGATAATATAAATAAATTAGAATTATACAGATTTAATTATATAAAAGAGCTACATAATATTAATAAGGATAATAAGCAGCTAGGATATATAGCACAGGAAGTTGAAGATATATTTCCAAAAGCAATATCAACACAACAATTTTACAATAATTCATTAAGTATTTCAGATTTATTATCAATAGATATTTCACAAATAAACTACACTTTATATGGATCAGTTAAAAAATTAATAGATATGTATAATGATATAGAGAAAAGAGTAGACACATTAGAAAAAATTCTAAATATAGAAAATGATTTACATATAGTTTTGCCTGATATATCAAAAAAAACAAGTAATTCAAATATTAATAGTATTGATATATCAACAATAAATAATATTAGTTTTTATACACCAACCGAAAATAATATAATGATGAATACTTTGACAACAAGCAATATTATAGATACTTTAACTACAAATACTATGTCTATTGATACATCAAATAATATTATATATGATATATCAACATCAAATAATATTAATTTTTATACACCAACCGAAACTAATATAATAATAGATATTACTAAGTCAAATTCTAGTAATATAGAAATAGAATAATTTTTTCACATTTTTAATTTTGTAATAATTATGTAATTATATAATAATATAACAATATTTACATGATTGGTTTATCATATAGTAATATTGATATTATTCAAGGTGTTTTAGGATATGGTAATGCGACAGAAGGCATTACAGATTGGCGTATTACTAATACAAATAATGGCACATTTAATATTTTAAATAGTAGTTCTATAATTAGACCATCAGGTGGAACAAGTGAAATTGGAGAAATATTAGGCTCAACAGATAGATATATGATTTTTACTGCTGGTACTTCAACTTTTACTGTTCCATCAGGAGGTATTAATTGTGATATATTAATTGTAGGTGGTGGCGGAGGCGGAGGAGGTCAAAACGCAGGTGGAGGTGGTGCTGGAGGTTTAGTTTTAATACAAAATATTACATTATCAGGTAATTTTACAATAAGTGTTGGGACTGGTGGATCAGGAGGAACAGGTGAGGGTCCAGGAGGATCTGGAATAAATACTACATTTACTAAATCTGACAATTCAATTATTATTACAGCAAATGGAGGAGGAAGCGGTGGTGGTACATATAATGTTGGAGGTAATGGTGGAAGTGGCGGTGGAGGAGGTTTTCTTTATTCAAATGGTACACAAACACAAAAATCACAATCTCAAATAGGAATTGTGTTTCCAGCAACAATTAATCAATTTGGTGAAAATGGTGGTCATGGAGGTGGTGGTGTTTCATCATATCCTGGTGGCGGCGGAGGTGGTGCTGGTGGTGTTGGGGCAACTTCCGGAGCAAATGAAACAGGACAAAATGGAGGTTTTGGTATAGATAGAGTTGGTGATTTTATATTCAAAGAAAAATTTATTTCATCAATTGGTGATAATGGATGGTTCGCAGGTGGTGGTGGAAGTGCAGGAGGATATCAAAACACAAACTACGCATATGGAAATGGAGGTTCAGCCTTGTTTGGAGGAGGAGGAAATGGCGATGGAGTTGGAAGAGGTATAAATGGTATAAATGGTACAGGTGGTGGTGGTGGTGGTGCAAGATTAGGTGCTGGTGGAGGAAGCGGCGGTTCAGGAATAGTAATTATAAGGTATAGAACAGCAAATATATCTATTATAGACAATGGTAATGTAGGTATTGGAATTACACCTGTTACAAATTCATCATTATTAGAGGTAGCAGGAGATGTTAATATTATTGGGAATTATAGAATAAATAATGTAGATGTTATAAATTCTACAAGTAATTATGTATTATCAACCAGTAATATATTAGCACCACGTATATCTACTGAGATAGGAAATGGAAGTAATTATGTAAGCAGTATAAATACAATATTAAATACTCGTATTAATGATACAAGTAATTATATAGCATCAATAGGAAATATTTCAGTAAATAATGTTAATAGTCAATGGACAACAACATCTTCTGGAATATATTATAATACTCCTATATCTGAATCAATAACTTTACCCAGCGAAATTGGAACAGATATATATATGAGTTTCACTTATACAACAGATACAATAGCAAATTCAGGACAAACACAATATACAATTAATGTACCATCAGGAGGTATAGTATGTGATATATTAATAGTCGGTGGAGGAGGAGGAGGGGGAAATGCTATATACAATTCAAGTCATGAACCAGGTGGAGGTGGTGCTGGCGGTGTTGTTTATATGATTAATAAAACTTTAAATTTTGGAACATATAAAATTAATGTTGGTAATGGTGGAAGCGGAAATACAAATGGAAATAATAGTACAATTACTGATAATAATAATAGTACTCTTACATTTGATAATATTTTATTGATTGGTAAAGGTGGAGGTAAAGGTGCAACAGGTCATCAAACAGTAGGCGGAGATGGTGGTTCAGGAGGTGGCGGAGGACATGATAGGGCAAACGGAGGTTTAGGTACACAAGGTAATACATTTTGGAATGGAACTACATATATTGCTGGTGGTAATAATGGTGCAAAACCAGGAGGGGGGAGTAGTGGAGGAGGAGGTGGTGGTGCGGGGGAAGCAGGAGACGCAGATGGAGGAGGTAGTGGAGGAGACGGAGTCCAAGTTAATATAACTGGAACTAATACATTTTACGCAGGTGGTGGAAATGCGTATTACAACACATCAACAACAAGAAGTGATGGTGGAGGCGGAACTTTAAATGGAACAAGTTCGAGTCAAAATGGTGGAAATGCTCTTCCAAATACAGGAAGTGGTGGTTCTGGTGCTTTTACAGCCAATACCTCAAGTTATACAGGAGGGTCAGGCGGTTCAGGAATTGTAATTATAAGATATAATACATTTTTACCACTTACATCACAAAATTCTATAATTTCAGCACCTATAATAACACCTACTACTACAACAGTATTACCAGGGATAACGTCAGGAACTATAGATATAGATAGATATATTATATTAACTTATACATCAGACAATACAGGAACAGGGCAAACACAATATAATATTAATATTCCAACAGACAATATAATATGTGATATATTAATGGTTGGAGGTGGTGGGGCAGGAGGCAAAGATATTGGAGGAGGTGGTGGAGGAGCAGCTGTATTATATGGAACAAATATAAGTATCGCAAAAAGAAATTATATTGTCAAAGTTGGAAGAGGTGCTACACCAGGAGAAGTTAGAGGTAAACCAACAGAAGGGTTTGGAGCTACAATTTTAGGAGGAGGATGTGCGAGCAATACAGGATGGGACCCGCCAAATGCTAATGGTGGTGGAAATACTGGCGGAAGTGGTGCTGGTGGCAAAGGTGTTCAAGCAGGTTATTCTGTTCCATCAGGAGGAAGATTTGGAATTTCAACAAAAGGACCAATTCTTGCCAGTTCAATTATTTATAATGGAAATCTTGGGGGTTCAGGTATGGTTCAAGGAGCTAGTGGAACGAAGGTAGCAGGTGGAGGTGGTGGAGGTGCTGTTTCCAAAGGTTCTGATGCAACAATAGCAACAGGTAGAGGTGGTGATGGCGGAGATGGAGTTGAAATCAATATAATAGGAACTTCATATTGGTGGGGAGCTGGCGGTGGAGGTAATACAGAAGGTATTAATAATACTATTACAGGTGGGAATGGTGGAAAAGGAGGAGGAGGTTCAGGAGGAGGATCATTAGCAGGTACAATAGGTCAAACAATTAATGGTAATGTTGGAACTAATGGTTATGGTGTTGCTTCTGGAAAAAACGCTGGTAGTGGTACAGGTTCAGGTGGTGGAGGTGCAAGATACACAGACACAGTAGGCGGAACTGGTGGTTCAGGCATTATTATTATAAGGTATAGGAATAGGCCATCTATAACAAATGTAGGAATTGGAACAACAAACCCAACAACAGAATTACATGTATATGATGATACAACTAATAATACAGCTGTTACAATACAGAATAATTATCTAGACCCAGTAGTTATAACACCAAATAATAGACATACTGTAACAGAAACAATAGAAAATAATAAATATTACAGGACATTAACATTTACATATAATGTAACATATCCAGTATTAGCAGATGATGTTAACAATTTAGTAGCATGGTATAAGTTAGATGGTAATTTAATAAGTAGTTCGCGTGGAACAGGACCAGCAACTTTACCTAATGGTAATATTACATATACTACTGATACTACTAAGTTCTCAAATTTACCAAACTATATATCCGCAACATTTAATGGAACAGCTGCGGCTACAGGAGCATATGCTTTAACGCCAGTAATTAATAAAAATGTTCCATTATCTATTGCGTTTTGGTTTATGACAACAGGAACAGAATATTATACTATAATGGGGTATGGTGATAAATCTGTAAATAATCCTAAAATTCAATTTGATTTCAATCTTATAAGTGGAACATCGTATAGATTAATTGTTTATACAGCATTGAATAATCAATGGACTATTTCACCGGCAGCAACTGGATTATCATTAAATACTTGGTATTTTTGTGTATATACATTATCAAATACCAGTCCAGTAAATTGTATACTATATATAAATGGAACACAGCGTGCAACAGGAAGTGGTAATGCAGGACAATATTTAACTCTTTACAAAGATTTAACAATAGGTGCCAGTGGAGATGGTGGGCGTGGATTTGTAGGACAAATAGCAGATGTTAGAATATATAATAAAGTTTTATCATTAGCAGAAATAACTACATTATATACTGTTAATACTCCCGCATCAATAGTAAGTACAATAAACTTTCGTATTCCAACGGCTATAATTGTAAATGGAGGTTCGTCAGTTACAGTACAAGGATTATATAATATATCAGTTGGTCCTACAAATTCATCAGTTCTTAAAGCACAAACGCAAACAGTTGACCCTTATCCTTCAACAGCGACAACAACAATATCAATTAAATATGAATACAAAGATGCTACATTATCGCTACCTAAATTAATAGATGTTCCTGGAACAACTACAACAACAATTGGAACAACAGATAGATGTATATCATTCCCATATACAACTGAAACAATCGCAAATTCAGGACAGACTGAGTATATATTTTCACCATCTGAATCAATATTATGTGATATATTATTAGTTGGAGGCGGAGGCTCTGGTGGTAATGCGGGTGGTTCTGGTGGTGGAGGAGATGTATTAGAATTTAATAATATTAATTTAAATGCAGGTAATTATAGAATACTTGTTGGAAACGGTGGTATTATTGTCCAGAACAATAATGTTACAGGTACAGTAGGTAAGAATTCTTCTATAACTATTAATAATAATACAATAACAGCAGCTGGTGGCGGCGGAGGTCAAGCAGTTTCAACATCTGCACCATCTGCTATTCCAACGGCAACATTTTTACATCCAATTACCTTAGTATCTGTAACATCATCTGGTGGAGGAGGAGGTGGTGCGCAATCTGCTAATGGCGCAATTGGAACAGGTATTTCAGGTAATGGAGGTAAAAATGCGGATAATAACGGAAATACTGGTGGAGCAGGAGGTGGTGCTGCTCCACCTCCATTAGGTAATGGAGGAAATAGTTCTATTGGTACACCATCATATACTGGAACAGGTGGCATGGGTATATCATCATATATAACAGGGACACTTATAGAATATGGTGGCGGAGGTGGCGGAACAAGATGGAATTACTCTGTAACTACACCAGGTACAGCATCCGGTGGAGGTGGGTATCAGAGAGGTAATGTTATGCCTGGTGAAGTTTGGGGACCAATACATTATTTTTCAGAAGATGGTAGAGGTGGAGGAGGATCACAAAATAGCGGTGGTTCAGGAATTGTTATTATTAGATATAGAAAAGTTATATCATCAGCATCTATTGAATTAATTAGATTATCAAATAATAGTGTAAGAGAAATAGTTATTGCTGGTACAACATCAACAGTAATTGGTAATGATAGATGTATTAGTTTCCTTTATTCTGGGTCAGCGTCAACTACGGATTATACTTTTACAACTACCGAATCAATAAATTGTGATATATTAGTAATTGGAGGAGGCGGAGGTGGTGGAGGAACAGCAGGTGGTGGTGGTGGTGCTGGTGGTTTAATTTATATTACAAATATATATATTCAAGCTGGAACTACTACTATTGTTAAAGTAGGAAAGGGAGGAGCTACAGCAACAAATGGGACTACATCATCATTTGGTACATTATATAATGCGATAGGAGGTGGTTCTGGTTCAACTATGGATGGGTCACCATCTATTGGAGGTTCTGGTGGTGGTGGAAGTAGAAATCCAGGTGCTGTTTCTGGAACTAATGTAGAAGGTCAAGCAGGTGCTGTTGGAACAATAGGTCAAGGTAATTCAGGCGGAACAGGAAAAAATCAACATGGGCAAAATTCAGGAGGTGGTGGTGGAGGTGGTGCTGGTGGTGTAGGTTTTTCTGCGTTTACTACTGGCAGAGGTGCAAATGGAGGTATAGGATTAGCAAATTCAATAACTGGAACTATTACATATTATGCTGGTGGAGGAGGTGGAGGTTCTGGATCTGATTTTACTATTGCAGGTTCAGGTGGTTTAGGAGGTGGAGGTAATGGTTCTATATGGGCAAATACAGGGGGTAATGGAACTCCAAATACAGGAGGAGGTGGTGGAGGAGGACCCTCTTATCCAGGTAATGGTGTTGCAGGTGGTTCTGGTGGTTCAGGTATTGTTATAATGAGATATAGAAGAGTAGCAAATTATAAAATAGGAAATTTTAGTGGTGATTTTAAAATCATAGCGACATCAACAGCAAATAATAATACAGAGTATTTGAGAATAGCAGAGAATGGTTCGTCAATATACAATGCTACTGGTACTCCTTTATGGTCTACTGTATCAGATAAACGTATAAAAGAGAATATAGAGCGTGCTTCATATGAAAAATGTTATAATAATATAAATAATTTAGAATTATATAGATTTAATTATATAAGTGAATTAAATAATATTAACAAAGATTTAAAGCAGTTAGGATATATAGCACAGGAAGTAAATGAAATATTTCCAAAATCTGTATCATCACAAACACTTTATAATGGTTCTTTAAGCATATCAGACTTATTATCAATAGATATAACGCAGATTAACTATACACTATTTGGGTCTGTTAAGAGATTAATAGAATTAATTAATAATAAAATACTACGTTTAGAAAAATTAGAAAATATTTTAAATATAAATAACAGTCAAAATAAAATTACAAGTAATTTAATAGTTGAAGAACTTACTAGTAATATAGTTGTTGATACAATAACTAGTAATTTAAACTCTTAAACATTTGAAACAATAAAAAATTTATGAACAATACGTTCATAGGCATAAACAATAATATTCTATTGAATAATATAAACATTTAAGTATTAGTACATATTACAATTATAATTTATAGTTTTTGTAAATCAGCATTTTATTTAAGGCTTATAATATATATTACTATAATTATGAATAAAAGAAATATATATCTATATTGGATTGGTAAAGAAAATAAATTAATATCTATATTAAGAAATTTGATATATTTACATTCAACAAATGGTGTTGGTTATAAAATACATCTTATAACAGATAAAAACATAGGTGATTATATAAAGGATATACCAAATAATTTTAGTAATTTATGTCCAAAACATCAAGCAGATTTTGTAAGAGTAAATGTTATTTGCGATTATGGAGGTATATGGTTAGATAGTGATACAATTGTAATGGATTCATTAGATAGTTTATTTGATTTTATTGAAACAAATAATGGATTTTTTGTAGTAGAAGATAATAGTACTTATTGGAAAGGTATTTTTGGCAGTAGACCAAACACTCCCTTAATGATTGAATGGAAAAGACAAATGACTAATTTATTATATTCCAGATTAGAAAATGATTGGACTGATATTGTAAATTCTATGCTAGATACTCTATATATTGAAAAAGCAAAATTATATGACAATTATAAAATATTTAATGGGTTAGATAATTTATTTCCAGTTACTAGGAATGATTGCGAAATCGAATATATAGGTAAACCATATGATAATTATAAACAATTAATTCGCGAATATCAACCATTAGTAGTTTTAGTTAACTCTGTATATGAAAAAATAGAAAGTAAAACAATGAAAGAAATATTAGAAAGTAAGATGCCTTTAAATTATTTTATAAATAAATCTTTTGAAAATATGAAATTAATAGATTATGATTTTGTTGAAATTGGAACAAGTGATTTTGATACTTTGATAGAAAGTGCTGATGATAATACTAAGGGCATTTCAGTAGATGCGGTATCATATTATATTGATAAGTTACCAGATAAATTAAATTGTAAAAAAATAAATGTGGGGATTTCAAATATTAATTCAACATTAGATGTTTATTATATACCTGAACACATAATAATTAAATATAATTTACCAGGATGTCTTAAAGGATGTAATACTATAAATACATATCATCCTCTACATATAAAATGGGGTCTTTCACAATTCTGTAAAATAGACAAAGTAAAAGTAATTACAACTTATGAATTATTTTATCAAAATAATGTAAGAAATGTCAAGTTTTTAAAAATAGATGCTGAAGGTCATGATGTTACTATTTTAAAATCATTATTTTCATATATAAGTTATTTACCTATAAATTTTTATCCAAATAAGATATCATTTGAAACAAATGAAAATTCAAGTAAAATAGACGTAGATGAAATTATAAATTTATATTGTTCTATAGGTTATACATTAGAATATAGGGGTCATGATAGTATATTAGTTTTTGAATCATTATAAATGACTAATAATTTACACAAGAGAATAAAGAAGGATATATTAGGGAATGGAAGTGAATGAGTTAAATTAAATTATATTTACAAATAATAATAATAAAATATAATTATAGAAAGTTTATAAATAGAACATTATGGTAAAAAAGGGAGGAGTAAGCCCAAGTAAATCAGGAAGCCCAAAAAGTCCAAGTAAATCAGATAAAAAGGAAAGCACAGCGAAAAGAACATCCCCAATAAATATTACAAAGATAGCGGAGGATCTTCAAATAAAGATATTAGAGTCAGTATTTAAATTTTCGGATATACTAGATAATAAATCAATAAAAGATTACATACAATTAAAGTCAAATGTAGCAAAAATAAATAGGAGTTTTAGAAGATCATATTCATCAATTATACCATCATTTAAGGAGATAACAAGGATCAAGTTAAATAAATTAATGATAGACGAGGATATATTAGGAGTATTAAAGATGACGAATGCGAAGAATATAGAGAGTATAGAATTGCGAGATATATCATTTGATAGTAAGGGAACATGTAATGAATTTATAGATTTTTTTAGTAAAAATAAGAAAGTGAAGAGAGTAATATTAGATAAGGTGGAAGTGAAGATTGAGGAATTATTAAGAATACTAGTAACATTCAAGGGACAAGAATGGCTGGAGATAAAGGGATATGAACTAACATATAATGAATATCATAAATTTATCAAGGTATTGCTATATTCAAAACAATTAAAATATTTAACATTTAAAGAGAATATAATAGATAAGAGGTATTATACATATTTGTTTACGAAAGATGAAGAGAACAATGTATATATAGATAATGAGAGATATTTAATAAATATATCGAATGAGAATAATAGTAGATGGGGGATGAGAATAAGGAGTATGGAAGGGATAATATTGAGGGAAATAGAGGTGAATATAGTAGGGAATGATGTAGCGAATGAGTACGGAGTATATAGGAATTTCAGGAATGATTTTGGGGGGGAACATAATAATTTAATTTAAATATTTATTTAGTTTTTTTTGTAGATTTTTTTGTAGGTTTTTTGCCACCAATAGAATTTCTAATATTTTTGTGTGAACTAGAACTTTTACCGAGGTCAAGAAATACAGGTTTTTGTTTTTTAGTAAAT
>Ga0208718_1000002_pt1 | contig 149141 bp, 133 predicted proteins | sample LakMenE29Apr09ns_FD_150743 | JGI IMG/M metagenome (GOLD analysis project Ga0208718, IMG submission 150743) | Freshwater microbial communities from Lake Mendota, WI - 29APR2009 deep hole epilimnion ns (SPAdes) | ecosystem: Environmental > Aquatic > Freshwater > Lake > Epilimnion/Euphotic zone ...
GTACTAATGATATCTTTGTTGCTTCAAATCAAAGCACAAAGGTTTTCACAATTGCCAATAATGGAGATGTTAATATTATTGGTAATGGTAATTATAAAAAAAATAATAGAGATGTCATACAAGATACCAGTAATTATGTGCTATCAACAAGTAATATCTTGATTGCCAAAGCTAACCTAAATGATAGCAATAGTAGTAATTATGTTGCTTTTACAAGCAATATCTTAGTAAATCGTATACTAACAGAAGTAGGATTTGGAAGTAATTATGTACTATCAACAAGTAATATCTTGATTGCCAAAGCTAACCTAAATGATAGCAATAGTAGTAATTATGTTGCTTTTACAAGCAATATCTTAGTAAATCGTATACTAACAGAAGTAGGATTTGGAAGTAATTATGTACTATCAACAAGTAATATCTTAGTACCTCGTATACTAACAGAAGTAGGATTTGGAAGTAATTATGTACTATCAACAAGTAATATCTTAGTACCTCGTATACTAACGGAGGTTGGATTTACTAGCAATTATGTGTCATCAACAAGCAATATCTTAGTAAATCGTATACTAACGGAGGTTAGATTTACTAGCAATTATGTGTCATCAACAAGCAATATCTTAGTAAATCGTATACTAACGGAGGTTGGATTTACTAGCAATTATGTTGCTTCTACAAGTAATATCTTAGTGCCTCGTATATTAACAGAGGTTGGATTTACTAGCAATTATGTTGCTTCTACAAGTAATATCTTGATTGCGAAAGCAGATATAAATGATAAGAATAGTAGTAATTACATATTATCAACAAGTAATATATTAGTTTCCATAGCAAATCTAAGTGATAGCAATAGTAGCAACTATGTGCGAACTACAAGTAATATCTTAATAGCTAAGGTGGATCTTAATGATAGAAATAGTAGTAATTATGTCGCGTCTACAAGTAATATCTTAATAGCTAAGGTGGATCTTAATGATAGAAATAGTAGTAATTATGTCGCGTCTACAAGTAATATCTTAGTTACAAGAGCAAATCTAAGTGATAGCAATAGTAGCAACTATGTTTTATCAACTAGCAATATTCTGGTAGATATGATAAAAAATAATAAATCAAGTCAATGGACTACTTCTAACCTCAATATTTATTATAATACTGGAAATATTGGTATTGGAACAAATAATCCAATTAACAAACTACATATATATGATGATATATCTAATGAAACTAAATTAATAATTCAAAATAATAAAACAATATCATTATTACCACCCACTGATATAGTGGTTAGTGGTTTAACTTCGACTACAATAGGAAATGATAAAATACTTCAATTTCCTTATACTGGAATAGAAGCAACAAAGGATTACTCATTTACAACAACAGAAGTATTACTATGTGATATTTTAGTAATAGGTGGGGGAGGTGGCGGAGGTAGAAGACATGGTGCTGGTGGAGGTGCTGGAACATTATTATATCATAAAAATATCATTTTAAATGGTACATATAATATTAAAGTAGGTAAAGGAGGTATTGGGTGTAGTTCCGCAAGTAGTATACCAAATAGCGCATTAACAGATGGTCTTGATGGGACTTATAGTCAATTTACAAGAAATGATGGATTACAAAATTATTATGCTGTTGGAGGAGGTAGAGGAACAGCATCAGGAAACTATGTAGCAAATACAAATGGTGGACAGGGATATATGTATAATGCGAATATAACATTATCATCTGCTAATATTTTCAATAATATTTCTATTGCTGTTTTAAATAAGCAATATGTTAATACCTTAATAAGCCCAGAAGGTTGTCATGGTAATATTGGAGGATTACAGCTTACTAATTTTAAAGGTGCTGGTGGAGGAGGTGCTGGTAGTGTAGGAATGAACCATGATGCCGAAACAACTGTGAATGATGGTTATGGCGGCTTAGGTTTAACAGTAGATATTACTGGAACATCTGTTGTATATGCTGGTGGTGGTAATGGGGCTGATTTTAATGGTACGTTATCACAAGTATATGACCCTGCTTATTTTACAATCGAATCAAGAGGAGGTGGAGGTTTTGGTAGTGATATAGGAGCCGCGCAAAATGGCTTAGATGGAACAGGAGGAGGCGGTGGTGGTCAAGGTAATGATACAGTAAACGCAGGAAGAGGTGGACACGGTATAGTAATAATAAGATATAGGAGGTTTCCAACAACATCATCATCATTAGAATTAGTTAGAGGAACAACAACAGATGTAGCGATAGATTATAGCGTAGGTAATTATGATGGAGATTTTAAAGTAAAATCATCAGTATCTGGAACACCAACTGATAGATTAACTATTAGTTCAACAGGTAATATAACTCTTAGTGGAAGTATAAATGCGACATCTTATTTATTGAATGGTTCTCTATTTTCATTACAAGATACAAGCAATTATGTTGCTTCTACAAGTAATATCTTAGTGCCTCGTATATTAACAGAGGTTGGATTTACTAGCAATTATGTTGCTTCTACAAGTAATATCTTAGTGCCTCGTATATTAACAGAGGTTGGATTTACTAGCAATTATGTTGCTTCTACAAGTAATATCTTAGTGCCTCGTATATTATCGGAAGTAGGCTTTGGAAGTAATTATGTAGCAAGGATTAATACTGAATTAAATACAGCATTATCAACAAAACAAGCAACTATTAACAGCACAGCAAACCAACTAATTATAGGGAATGGTAATGGTTTAACTACAACTTCGGCATCACTTACATTTAATACAACTACAAATACATTAGCAACAAGTAATATTAATGTTATTGGTGATTTAACTGTTACTAATAATTTAACAGTTTATGGCAATACAACAAGATTAGAAACATTAGTATATACAACAGAAAATTTGGAAGTTGTTAATACAAATATTAATTCAACAGCTTTCATGGTACAGCAAAGTAATAGTGGTACTAATGATATCTTTGTTGCTTCAAATCAAAGCACAAGAGTTTTCACAATTGCCAATAATGGAGATGTTAATATTATTGGTAATGGTAATTATAAAAAAAATAATAGAGATGTCATACAAGATACTAGCAACTATGTACTATCAACAAGTAATATATTGATAGCTAAGACAGAGCTTAATGATAAGAATAGTAGCAACTATGTATTATCAACTAGTAATATCTTTATTACCAAAGTGAATCTAAGTGATAGCAATAGCAGTAATTATGTATTATCAACAAGTAATATATTAGTTGCCAAAGCTGAACTAAATGATAAGAATAGTAGTAATTACATATTATCAACAAGTAATATTCTGGTAGATATGATAAAAAATAATAAATCAAGTCAATGGACTACTTCTAATAACATTATTTATTATAATATTGGAAATGTTGGTATTGGAACAGCAGTTCCTTTAAATAAATTACATATATATGATGATAGTATTAATGACACAAAACTAACTATACAAAATAGTTATTCAACACCAGTATTATCATTACCAGATGAGATTGTAGTAGCAGGTTCTACATATGGAACAATAGGTAGTTTAGATAGATATATAATATTTACATCAGGAAATTATACTTTTGCACCAACACAAACATTAAATTGTGATATATTTATGATTGGAGGAGGTGGTGGTGCTGGTAATAATTGTGGTGGCGGAGGAGGTGCGGGTGCTTGTATTGTTGCTATTAATCAAACAATAAATGCGGGTAATTATACAATATCTGTGGGGGCTGGTGGAGCGGGTGGTTTAAATAATAATGAAAATGGAACAATAGGTGGTGATAGTTCAATAGGAACATTATATGTAGCTAAGGGTGGTGGGGCAGGTGCAGGTGGAAATAATAATGCTATAACTGGCGGTTGTGGAGGTGGTGCATGTGGAGGTAATGGTGCATTTAGTAGCATTGCTATACCAAGTAGTTTAAATGTTGTTAATGGTGTTACAAATATATCACCATCAACTACTACAACATATTCAGTGTTAGGAACATCAGGAGGTAATAGCCAAAATTTAAAGGGTGGTGGTGGTGGTGGTATTGGGGCAAATGGTGTTAATGCAACAACCGGAATTGCCGGAACTGGTGGTGATGGAGTATATCAAGTAGTAATTAATTCTTTTACATATAATTTAAAAAGTTATTTTACTAATAATACATCATTCGGTGTTCAAGATGGAACTACAAGCAATTATTTTATTGGTGGTGGAGGGGGGGGAGGAGGATACAATTTAGGAACTGTAATCGGAGGTGGTAAAGGTGGTGGTGGCAATGGTCGTGATGGAAATGCAACAGCAGGAGTAGCAGCACTAGCAAATACAGGGGGTGGAGGAGGAAGTGGTGGTGGAAACTGGGGAGATGGCGCTTCGGGTGGATCAGGTCTTGTTATTATAAGATATAGAAGACCCCCAACAACATCATCCGTTATTGAACTGATAAGAGGTACAACAACAGATGGAATGGTAGATTATAGCGTAGGTAATTACGATGGTAGTTTTAAAGTGGTATCATCAATAACAGGAACATCAACAGATAGATTAGTGATTAATTCATCAGGTAATATGACTCTTAGTGGAAGTATAAATGCGTCATCTTATTTATTGAATGGTTCTCCATTTTCATTACAAGATACAAGCAATTATGTATTATCTACAAGTAATATATTAGAATCAAGAGTAAATCTAAGTGATAAAAATAGTAGCAACTATGTGTCATCAACAAGTAATATCTTAGTTACAAGAGTAAATCTAAATGATAGAAATAGTAGTAATTATGTTTCATCAACAAGCAATATTCTGGTAGATATGATAAAAAATAATAAATCTAGCCAATGGACTACATCTAATCTCAATATTTTTTATAATGAAGGTAATGTCGCAATTGGGACATCAAATATATCAACATATAAATTAAATGTTGGAGGAAGTATTAATGCTACTGATTATAAAATAAATGGGGTTGCGTTAAATATTGGTGCTTTATCACAAGGTATGACAGTTCAAACAAAGCACGTAACATATACGCAGATGGATGTTAAAGATGCTGTTGATTGGGATGCTATCAATAATGATATTGTTAATGGATTTGTAATATCAATAACACCATCAAGTACTTCAAGTAAAATATTAGTTAATATGATTGCTCATATTGGAACAGACTTAGCAGGTGATGCGAGATGGTGGGGTATTAAATTATATAGGAAAATTGGTATAGGAGGAGCTTGGACAGAAGTGACAGGTGCGAATGGAACAGAAACAGGAGCATCAGCAGCAACAGCTGGAACACCTGTTTGGTTAAGTAATAATTTAGGTAGTTTAAATACAGCATCAGATGGCGTCGTTTATAGTTATTTTGTAACAAATGTGACAGGAACATATTTAGACGCACCAAATACAACATCAATAGTTTATTATACAGCATATTGGAGGCAGCGTTTAGGTGATAATCCAAGTGTAAGCGGATTTTTATATTTAAATAGGGCAGCTCAACAAGGAGACGCATATAGACCAGCACCATCATCAAGTTGGACAGCTACTGAAATATGGGACTTAGGAACTCCATATACGCCACCTGTTGGAGATACAAGCATAACAATTACATCAGGAAATGTAGGTATAGGTGTATCACCTGATGCTAATTATAAATTAAATGTTGGAGGAACTATATCATCAGTAGTAGCTTCTGGGGTTGGAACAACAGATTTACTTAATTTACGATATGACGCAAATTGGGGTTTACGATTACAACAAAATTATAGTGGTGTTGGTAATATTCAATATAACTTTATACATAGGTATAATGCTACTGATTATAATTCTTTAACATTTAAAGGAGGAAATATAGGTATTAGTAATACTAATCCTACGGGAACATTATGCTTAGGTAATTCTTCATTAGCTGCTGGTAGTGATGGGTTTTTATTAATTGGTAAGAATAATGGAGTAGGTGGAGCAAGAACTCAAAGAATAGGATATAATTCTGCGTTTGATTTAACAATAGGTGATTATGGTGGTGGTACTGGTCCATGGGTTGAATCAGTTAAGATTTCTTATAACGCACCAGTAAATAGTTTAATTGTAAGTGGTACAGGGAATGTAGGTATAGGAACTAATAATCCACGATATAAATGCCATATAAAAAGTACTTATGATGTTATCGCGTCTGGATTACATTTAGACGCAAGTGATGGTAGTTTTGTAGATCAATATACATTAACTATTTATCCATATGTTGTTGGGGGTGGTATGGTTGGTTGGAAGTTTAGAACAATATCACAAACAGGAGGAACTACTACACCTATAACATTTGATAATGCAGGTAATGTAGGGATAGGAGGTAATCCAAATTCTACATATAAATTAAATGTTGATGGTACTATTAATGCTACATCATATTATGGAAGTGCCGCAAATCTAACAGGATTAACAGCATCACAAATACCATCACTTGATGCTTCTAAAATAACATCAGGGGCTTTTACATTATCGCAATTACCTAGTTTAGCAACTTCAAATATTATAGGTCTTGGTACAGCATTATCAGAAAAACAAGCAACTATTAACAGCACAGCAAACCAAATAATTATAGGAAATGGTAATGGTTTAACAACTACTTCGCCATCACTTACATTTAATACAACTACAAATACATTAGCAACAAGTAATATTAATGTTATTGGTGATTTAACTGTTACTAATAATTTAACAGTTTATGGAAATACAACAAGATTAGAAACATTAGTATATACAACAGAAAATTTGGAAGTAGTTAATACAAATATTAATTCAACCGCTTTAATGATACATCAAAGTAATAGTGGTACTAATGATATCTTTGTTGCTTCAAATCAAAGTGCGAGAGTTTTTGCTATTGCCAATAATGGTGATGTTAATATTATTGGTAATGGTAATTATAAAAAAAATAATAGAGATATCATACAAGATACTAGCAATTATGTACTATCAACAAGTAATATCTTAGTTAATCGCATACTAACAGAAGTAGGCTTTGGAAGTAATTATGTTGCTTTTACAAGCAATATCTTAGTTAATCGTATATTAACAGAAGTAGGCTTTGGAAGTAATTATGTTGCTTCTACAAGTAATATCTTAGTTAATCGTATATTAACAGAAGTAGGCTTTGGAAGTAATTATGTTGCTTTTACAAGCAATATCTTAGTGCCTCGTATATTAACAGAGATTGGATTTACTAGCAATTATGTATCATCAACAAGCAATATCTTAGTTGATATGATAAAAAATAATAAATCTAGCCAATGGACTACATCTAACATCAATATTTATTATAATATTGGAAATATTGGTGTTGGAACCGCAGTTCCTTCAAATAAATTACATATATATGATGATATATCTAATGAAACAAAATTAATAATACAAAATAACACAATTATTGCGGCTGGTGCTTTACCAACAGAAATTAGTGTCGTAGGAGCTACATCAACAATGATAGGAACTGACAGATGTATTATGTTTCCTTATGCTGATTCAGGATTAACGAAGGAGTATATTATAACAACTACTGAAAATTTGATGTGTGATATATTAATTGTTGGCGGTGGTGGTGGTGGTGGAAATGGTGATGGTACAAGTAATGAACCTGGTGGTGGTGGAGCTGGCGGTATTGTTTATATGATTAATAAAACTTTAAGCATTGGTACATATAAAATTAATGTTGGTAAAGGAGGAAGTGCTAATACAAATGGAAATAGTAGTACAATTTCAGATAATAATAATAATGGTCTTATATTTGATAATATTTTATTGATAGGTAAAGGAGGAGGTAAAGGTGCTACAAGTCATCCAAATCCTGGTAATGACGGAGGTTCAGGAGGTGGCGGAGGAAATGATAAGACAAACGGAGGATTAGGAACACAAGGCAATACATTTTGGAATGGAACTACATATATTGCTGGTGGTAATAATGGTGGGAAAGCAATTTCATCAAGTAGAGGCGGAGGTGGTGGAGGTGCAGGAGAAGCAGGAGACATAGATGGAGCAGGTTTTGGTGGAGATGGAGTCCAAGTTAGTATTACAGGAACAAGTACATTTTATGCTGGTGGTGGTAATGCTTACCCCAATATATCAACAACAAGAAGTGATGGTGGAGGTGGAACTTTAAATGGAACAAGTTCTGCCACTCAAAATGGTGGAAGTGCTCTTCCAAATACTGGAAGTGGTGGTTCTGGTGCATATGGAGGCGCTCTATATACAGGCGGAGCTGGTGGTAGTGGTATAGTAATCATAAGATACAGAAAAATACAATCAACAACATCATCAATTGACTTTGTAAGAGGGATTGCAACAGATGGGGCAATAGATTATAGCGTAGGTAATTATGATGGAGATTTTAAAGTAAAATCATCAGTATCTGGAACACCGACAGATAGATTAACTATAACTTCGTCTGGTAATATGACATTAAATGGAGATGTTAATATTATTGGTAATGGTAATTATAAAAAAAATAATAGAGATATCATACAAGATACAAGTAATTATGTACTATCCACAAGCAATATCTTAGTATCAAGAACAAATCAAAGTGATAGCAATAGCAGTAATTATGTATTATCTACAAGCAATATCTTAGTTAATAGAATAAATAATTCTACATTTTGGATTCCAGGAACTGGTACAGGTTCAATATATTATAATAATGGTAATGTAGGAATTGGTACTAATAATCCTACAAGTAAATTACATATAGTTAATAGTTCAACATTAAATGATCCATCACAAGGAGGATTATATGTATATAATCCTACTAATACAACTGGGCAAGTTAGTTTTATAACTAATCGTATTGCGGGTTCATCAGCAGAGAAAGTTGTATATGCTCTTGATGTTTCTGGTTCATATGGTTATAGTATGAAAATGAACGCAAATAGTAGTGCTTTAAGGTTTAATAATGACTGGGCTGGTTCAGGAACAGATGTTATGATATTAGGTGGTAATGGTAATGTTGCGATAGGGAATACAGATTTTTCTACATATAAATTAAATGTTGATGGAAGTATAAATGCTACATCATATCTACTTGGAAATGTTAATATATTAACAAAATTTACAGAAACCAGCAACTATATATTATCTACAAGTAATATCTTAGTATCAAGAGCAAATCTAAGTGATAGCAATAGTAGTAATTATGTAGTATCTACAAGCAATATCTTAGTATCAAGAGCAAATCTAAATGATATCAATAGTAGTAATTATGTCAAATCAACAAGCAATATCTTAGTTGACATGATAAAAAATAATAAATCAAGTCAATGGACTACATCTAATAATAATATTTATTATAATACTTATAATGTTGGTATTGGAACAGCGGTTCCTTTAAATAAATTACATATATATGATGATATATCTAATGATACAAAATTAATAATACAAAATAACACAAATATTTCTGCTAGCACTTTGCCTACTGAAATAATTATCGAGGGAGCAACTTCAACTATAATAGGGGCAACTAATAGGGTTATATCATTTCCTTATTCTGGAGCAGGAAATACAAAAGATTATACTTTTGCTCCTACGCAAAACCTTGTATGTGATATATTAATAGTAGGCGGGGGTGGAGGTGGAGGTGCTGGACATGGAGGAGGCGGAGGTGCTGGTCAATTAATTTTAATACATCAAGCAACTTTAAATGCGAATGAAACATATACAATTAAAGTAGGTAATGGTGGTAAAGGAGCAATATTAACAGGTGGTGGTTCATTAACAAGTGATGCTACAAAAGGTATTGATAGTGAATTTGGAAATAGTTCTATAAATGTAATAGCAGAGGGAGGAGGTGCTAATGGTGGTTCAAGTTTAAAAGATGGTGGTTCAGGTTCCGGTGGCGATGGTTATACTCCTGATAGTGGAATCGCAGGCAAAGGATTAAAAAATAATATTATTGATATATTTTCATCAGGTATTGTATATAATAGAGGTAATGATGGTGGAGATGGAAATAATACAGGGGGTGGGGGTCAAGGAGGAGGAGGTGGAGGTGCAGGTACTATTGGAACTACCGGTGGAAGTTCTGCGAATACAACAATAGGTCACGGAGGAGATGGTTTGTCAAGTATAAGTGTAATAAATTATGATTTTAAAACTAATTTTGGTAATTATGGTAAATTAGAAACAGATGGTAATTATTGGTTTGCTGGTGGTGGTGCTGGTGGTATTTACAACACTACAAATGGGATTATTAGTAATGGTGGAAAAGGTGGCGGAGGTTCTACACCTCCTAATGTAAATTTGACAAAAATTGATGGTGGGAGTGGTATGAATGGAACTGGTGGCGGAGGTGCTGGCGGTAGTGCTCATTATGGAAGTGGTGGCAATGGAGGAACTGGATGTGTAATTATAAAATACAGATTACAAACATCAACATCATCATCAATTGACTTTATAAAGGGAATTACAACAGATGGAGGTGTAGATTATAGCTTAGGTAATTATGATGGTACTTTTAAAGTAGTATCGTCATTAACAGGAACTCCTACTGATAGATTGACTATAACTTCGTCTGGTAATATGACATTAAATGGAAGTATAAATGCAACATCATATCTACTTGGAAATGTTAATATATTAACAAAATTTACAGAAACCAGCAATTATGTATTATCAACAAGCAATATCTTAGTATCAAGAGCAAATCTAAGTGATAGCAATAGTAGCAATTATGTATTATCAACAAGCAATATCTTAGTATCAAGAGCAAATGTAAGTGATAGCAATAGCAGTAATTATGTATTATCAACAAGCAATATTTTAATAGCAAGAGCAAATCTAAGTGATCGCAATAGTAGTAATTATGTAGTATCAACAAGCAATATCTTAGTATCAAGAGCAAATCTAAGTGATAGCAATAGTAGCAATTATGTAGTATCAACAAGCAATATTTTAATAGCAAGAGCAAATCTAAGTGATAGCAATAGCAGTAATTATGTAGTATCAACAAGCAATATTTTAATAGCAAGAGCAAATCTAAGTGATAGCAATAGTAGTAATTATGTCAAATCAACAAGCAATATCTTAGTTGACATGATAAAAAATAATAAATCAAGTCAATGGACTACATCTAACCTTAATATTTATTATAATGAAGGTAATGTAGCAATTGGGTCAACTGATACTTCAACATATAAATTAAATGTTGCTGGTAGTATTAATGCTACTGATTATAAAATAAATGGGCTTGCCCTGAATATAGGCTATTTATCACAAGGTATGACAGTTCAAACGAAGCATGTAACATATACAAAAATGGATGTTAAAAATAATACAGATTGGGATGCTATTAATGATGACTTAGTATCAGGATTTGTAATAGGGATAACACCAGCAAGTGCTTCAAGCAAGATATTAGTTAATATGATTGCGCATATTGGTTCAACAAATAATGCTGGACTTGAAGGTAGATGGTGGGGTATTAAATTATATAGGAAGATTGGATCAGGAGGTGCTTGGACTGAAATAACAGGAGCAAATGGAACAGAAACAGGTGCTGCCGCAGCTACAGCAGGAACACCTGTATGGATTAGTCATAATGTAGGTATGGAAGGTTCAATATATGGATATTTAGTAGCAAATGTCACAGGAACTTATTTAGACACTCCTAATACAACATCAATAGTTTATTATACTGCATATTGGAATCAAAGATTAGCTGATAATCCAAGTGCATCTGGTTTTATATGTTTAAATAGGGCTACAATTCAAGATGATGGATACAGACCCGCACCATCATCAAGTTGGACAGCAACTGAAATATGGGACTCCGGTACTCCTTATACACCCCCCTCAGCAGATGGGACAATAAATATAGCATCAAGTACAGTTGCCATAGGAACAACACCAAATGCTAATTATAAATTAATAGTAAATCAAGGAACATCCGGAACAACAGGAGCTACATGTGTTCCTTTAAAAATATCTGCGGGTGCTTTCACAAATGCGGGCAATGAAACAGCAACATTAATAGGTTTAGGAACAGAAACTAATTTTTGGTCTAAATGTGCTATTGGACACTGCCGAAAAGGAGGAGGTTATGATGTAGGTGATATTGTATTTTTATGTAATAATACCGTTGATTCTTCGCAAGTATCTATGGCAAATGAAAAAATGAGAATCGCAAGTAATGGAAACGTTGGCATAGGGACAAATAATCCTACAACAATATTAGAGGTTGTAAATAGTTCACCAATATTTATATTAAGAGATACTAATAATGCCAATGGAAAAATATATTTTGGTAATTCAGCACATGGGGTGGGACGAGGTGCTTCTGTAGGAACAATAACAGATGGAAATGATGTATCTTTATGGACAGCTGGTACAGGTTCAGTAGCATTTGCTACAAATAGTACTGAGAGAATGCGGATAGCTAGTAATGGTAATGTTGGTATTGGAACAAATAATCCAGGACATAAATTACATGTAGATGGTTCTATATATTCATCTGGTTATTTAAAATTACCAGATACAGGAGATAATGGGTTATGGTGGGGTAATGGTAATGCAGCATTAGGAAGAGCATCCGCAGCAGGAAGTTATAGTACATCATCGGCAACAGGTGATATTGTATTACGTTCATCATCCGCAAATAAATTAATACTACAATCAGGTTCAGGTGCAAGTACATTAGTAATTTCAAGTACAAATAATGTTGGCATTGGGATAACAAATCCGGTATCATTATTACATATTAAAGGTACTGATCCAATTTTTACAATTATGGGTCAAGGAGGCGCTGGGGCAAAATCACAAATTAATTTATCAACATATGACCCTACAACTAATGCGGTACCTTGCAGTATAATAGCAACAGATGATGGTAATTTTGGTGCAACATTTCAAATAAACTTAAAAACAACAGGAACAGTTACAAACACACAATTTACAGCATTACAAATTGGTAATACAGGAAATGTAGGTATTAGTAAAACATCACACGCGACATATAAATTAGATGTGAATGGTAGTGTAAATGCGACATCATATAATGGAAGTGGTGCTGGATTAACTGGATTAACAGCAACACAAATACCATCACTTGATGCTTCTAAAATAACAACAGGGGCTTTTACATTATCGCAATTACCTAGTTTAGCAACTTCAAATATTATAGGTCTAGGTACAGCATTATCAGAAAAACAAGCAACTATTAATAGCACTGCGAATCAAATAATTATAGGTAATGGTAATGGGTTAACTACAACTTCTCCTTTACTTACATTTAATACAGCAACAAATACATTAGCAACTAGTAATATAAATGTTACAGGTGATTTAACTGTTACTAATAATTTAACAGTTTATGGAAATAGAACAAGATTAGAAACATTTGTATATACAACAGAAAATTTGGAAGTTGTTAATACAAGTATTAATTCAACAGCTTTCATGGTACAGCAAAGTAATAGTGGTACTAATGATATCTTTGTTGCTTCAAATCAAAGCGCGAGAGTTTTTGCTATTGCCAATAATGGAGATGTTAATATTATTGGTAATGGTAATTATAAAAAAAATAATAGAGATATCCTACAAGATACTAGCAATTATGTGCTATCAACAAGTAATATATTAGTAAATAGAATAAATAGTTCTACATTTTGGATTGCGAATACAGTAGATACAACTAAGATATATTATAATAGCGGTAATGTAGGTATTGGAACTACTAATCCTGTTAATATCTTTCAAATTGGAAATGGTGGTAGATTGAGGATCGGAAGTGGAGATACTGATTTTACTATGATTGGTTCAAGTGATGGTGGTGAGACAACTAATCCTTATAATACAAGAATATTACTTTCCGGAAATAACAGACCTCCAAACTATGGGAGAATTGAATACCAAGCAACAACAGGAGACCATATATTTTATACTACATATAACACTACTGAAAGAATGAGAATTGCTAATAATGGTAATGTAGGTATAGGTAATACTAATCCTACTGGGACATTATGTTTAGGGACAAATACAGTATCAGGTAGTGATGGGTTCTTATTGATAGGTAAGAATAATGGAGCAGGCGGGGCAAGAGTTCAAAGAATAGGATATAATGCGAACTTTGATTTAACAATAGGAGATTATGGGGGTGGAACTGGTCCGTGGGTTGAAGCAGTAAAGTTTAATTATAATGCTCCTGTTAATAGTTTGGTTGTAGGTAGTACTGGTAATGTAGGTATTGGAACTAATAATCCTCGTGCGAGATTAGATTTAACAACTCCTGATAATAGTGTTACTGCTACAAGTTTATTAGATTTTAGGAATATTTCCGATTTTGGTATTTATGCTACATCTATAAGTATACCAAGTAGAGGTAATACATTAGATTTTATTGCGAGAGATTTTAATTTGAACACAGGAATCGCAACAAGAAATTTATTAAGTTTGAGACCAGAAGGTAATGTAGGTATTGGAACAGCTAATCCTCAAAGACAATTACATGTTCAACAAGCATTAAGAATTGGTGGTAGTGGAGCTGTAATAGATTTTGGCGATGATTTGACAACTCAAATATATAGGTCTGGAACTTCACAAGAGATAAGATTTGTTACAGGAAATGTTGATAATAGAATGATAATTAGTAGCGGAGGTAATGTATCAATAGGTACAACAGATACTGCTACATATAAGTTAAATGTTTCAGGAAGTCTAAATGCTTCATCATTATTTGTTGGTGGAACTGCTTTTACAGGCGGTAGTAAATGGACTAATGGTACTGTATCAACTGACATATATTATACTACAGGGAATATAGGTATTGGTTCTACAACAACTCCTATTAATTTATTAGAACTAACAAAATCATCTTATACAGGTGCTTTATTATCATTAGATGCGGGTGCAATAAATGCTGATGCTGGTGTAATGTCTCAGGCAATAGGTAAACCATTATTAAGATTAGGAAGGGGATTTTATTCATCAACAATAGGTGATTATTATGGAATAGGGTTTGGATGGGCACCTCTCGCTTTATCTAATTCATGTTGTGAGATAGGGGTTAAAATTACATCAATTACTGGTAATGAAACCGGAGATATTGTTTTATCTACAAGACCTGGAACAACTGATGTAGCACCAACAGAACGAATGAGAATTAATAGTAATGGTAATGTAGGTATTGGGACATCAACTAATTTAAATAGCAAACTTTGTGTTTATACAGCTAACGCAACAGGTGGGCTTAAATTAGTAGGAGGGACAGGTGTAGCAAATGATAATTGGTGGTTTGGGTTTTGTCATGCAAATACTACTAACGCAGATGATACTGATAGGGCACGTATAGGAGTTGCGATTGAAGCAACAGGTGCTGCTAATATGTTCTTTACAACTGGAAATGGAGGAACACAAGTTGAGAGGATGCGTATCACCAGCAATGGTAATGTAGGAATAGGAATAGCTACAAATATTAATAATAAACTTATAGTCCATCAAGGAACATCGGGGACAGGAGCAACTTGTTTCCCTCTAAAAATATCTGCGGGAGCATATAGTAGTACTGGTAATGGAACAGCAACATTGATTGGTTTAGCAACGCAGAATGACGAATTTTTCAATGCATATAAATGTGCTATAGGACATTGTAGAACAGAAAGTTACGATAGAGGTGCAATAGTATTTTTATGTAATAATACTGCGGATGGTTCAAGTGTATCAATGAGTGATGAAAGGATGCGTATCGCCAGTAATGGTAATGTTGGTATAGGAACTACTAACCCTGGGACATATAGATTAAACGTTCAAGGAACATCACTCTTAAACGGACAAGTATATATAGGTGAATCATCAGGAAGTTCTACAATATTTTTAGGTGGTGGTGCTGCGGGTGATAGTGGATACGACCATTCAGTTATTGAAACACGGAACTACGCAGGAACAGAGAGAACTGAAATGTTATTGTTTAAGGGTAATGATTGGAATGAAGAAAGGATTAGGTTAAGAGCAGGACAAATAGTCTTTGATACTTATTCAACAGCAACTGTTGATAGAACAACAGAAAGTATTAGAATGACTATTACTAGTTCTGGTAATGTAGGCATCGGTGTCACTAATCCTTCTTATAAAATGCATCTTTGTAATACAGCAGTAGTAGCAACAGGAACAACAGGGACTACAAGTATGCCTTTAAGAATATCAGCAGGTGCTTATAGTGATACTGGTAATGGGACTGCAACTTTAATTGGTTTAGCAACACAAGAAACAGCAGGTACGGTATGGACTAAATGTGCCATAGGGCATTGTAGAACAGCACAGTTTGATGTAGGTAGTATAGTATTTTTATGTAATAATACTGCTGATGGTTCAAGTGTATCAATGAGCGATGAAAGGATGCGTATCGCCAGTAATGGTAATGTTGGTATAGGAACTACTAATCCTCGCGCTAAATTAGATATAACAACTCCAATTAACACTGCAACAGCAACAAATTTATTAGATTTTACTGATATTAATAATTATGGTATTTCTGCAACATCAATAACAATATCAAATAGAGGTAATACATTAGATTTTCTTGCGAAAGATTATAATTCAGGAGGGGCAATACAAACAAGAAATGTTTTAACTTTAAGACCAGAAGGTAATGTAGGGATTGGGACTACTAATCCTCAAAATAAATTAGAGGTATGGGGTGTTTTAAAAATAACTGCTAATAGTACTCCTACAAATGACCAATTAGGTGTATATATATGGAATCAAGAAAATGTAGGGCCTACAATCGCAGGTAACAGTTTTGAAGTTAGAACAGGTGGAGATAATCCAAGAATGAGAATAAATACTGCTGGAAATGTAGGTATAGGTACTATTACAATTCAATCTTCTTATAAATTACAAGTTCAAGGTAATACTTGGATAGAAAATCAATTGGTCTTTAATAACTCTTATATAGGTGGAAGTGCTGATTATGCTTGTAATAAAATTATGTTATATGGTGGAGTTAATACACCTACTATAAACACAAATGGAGTATATGGTTTTGGTGTTAGAGTAGCATTAGAATATTATAGTAATAATGGACACATATTTTATACAGAAACTAAGGGTGGAACTACATATGGAACAGAAAGAATGAAAATAGATAGTACTGGTGCTGTTAGTATCCCAGGAACATTAAGTGCTGGTGCGACTACTATAACAGGCAATTCGGTTGTTGTTGGAACTCTTGAAGTTGGTGCTGCAACAGCAGAACTATTGATTTCTGGTAATTCCATAATAACACAAGGAACCGATGCTAATATACCATTAACGCTCCAAACAAAGGGAACAAGTAGTTTTTCTATTAATACAGGAGCTACACCAACATCAAGATTAACAATAACAAACGCAGGAGCAGTTAATATTCCTGGTACATTAAGCGCTGGTGCAACCACTATAACAGGAAACTCAGCAGTTATTGGAACTCTTGAAGTTGGTGCAGCAACAGCAGAACTATTGATTTCTGGTAATTCCATAATAGCACAAGGAACCGATGCAAATATACCATTAACACTCCAAACAAAGGGAACAAGTAGTTTTGCTATTAATACAGGTGCTACACCAACTTCAAGATTAACAATAACGGATGCTGGAAATGTAGGTATAGGAACTATCACAATTCAATCTTCTTATAAATTACAAGTTCAAGGTAATACTTGGGTAGAAAATCAGTTAGTCTTTAATAACTTATATAGAGGAAGTGGTGCTGATTTTGCTTGTAATAAAATAGCTTTATATGCAGGAGGGAATACTCCTACAACAACAGCAAATAATGGTTTCGGTATAGCAACATCAGGTGTAGAGTATTTTTCAGGACTTAATCACATGTTTTATACAGGAACAACCGGAGGAACCGGATATGGAACAGAACGAATGAGAATAGATAATACAGGAGCTATTACTATTGGAGGAACATTAAGTGCTGGCGCGACTACTATAACAGGCAATTCTGCTGTTGTTGGAACTCTTGAAGTTGGTGCTGCAACAGCAGAACTATTGATTTCTGGTAATTCCATAATAACACAAGGAACTGATGCTAATATACCGTTAACACTCCAAACTAAGGGAACAAGTAGTTTTGCTATTAATACAGGAGCTACACCAACATCAAGATTAACAATAACAAACGCAGGAGCAGTTAATATTCCTGGTACATTAAGCGCTGGTGCAACCACTATAACAGGAAACTCAGCAGTTATTGGAACTCTTGAAGTTGGTGCAGCAACAGCAGAACTATTGATTTCTGGTAATTCCATAATAGCACAAGGAACCGATGCTAATATACCATTAACGCTCCAAACAAAGGGAACAAGTGGTTTTGCTATTAATACAGGGGCTACACCAACATCAAGATTAACAATAACGGAAGCAGGTAATGTAGGAATAGGTTCTAATGATCCAAGCAATGCTAAATTATATATAGTTAATAGTTCTACAGCTGCTAATCATCAAGCAGGAACTATTGGTTTATGGGTTCATAATCCTACAAATACATCAGGGCAAAACTCGGTAATATGTAATAAAATAGGTGGTTCATCAGCAGGTAAAGTAATATATTCATGGGATGTTTCTACTTCTTGGGGATGTTCAATTGTAATTAATGGTAATGATGCGACTAATAGATTAATGCGATTTAATGATGCTTGGGATGGTTCTGGAAATGATAGAATGGTAATTAATAATGCTAATGGTAATATTGGTATAGGAAATACAGCTCCTATTGGTCCATTATGTATTGGGAATGCGGCTGTCGCAAGTAGCGATGGATTTTTAGTTATTGGAAAGAGGGATGCTGGTAGTACCAGTAGACAATTTAGAATTGGTATTAGCGATACTACTTTTGAATTTGTGATAGGTAATTATGGCATTAATAATGTAGCAGCAACATGGGTCCAGCAATTTAAAATAGCAAATAGCGCACCTGTCAATAGTATGATAGTTGATGCGACTGGTGGTTTATCAGTATTTGGTAATATAACATCATATTATTCTGATGAGCGTCTGAAAACAAAGACAGCTAATATAAGTGATTCACTTAAAATAATTGATAAATTGAATGGATTTTATTATACACCAAATAAATTAGCACATTCATTTGGAATTAAAAATAATAAACAGGAAATTGGTTTAAGCGCACAAGAAGTTCAAAAAGTATTACCAGAATTAGTTGATATAGCACCATTTGATTTAGAAAAAGACGAATATGGTAATATGACATCTAAATCGGGAGAAAAATATTTGACACTAGCATATGATAGATTAGCACCTATTTTTGTAGAAGCAATTAAAGAATTAAATCAAAAAAATATATCATTGACAAATGAGAATATTGAATTAAAAGATAAATATAATAAACTTTTAGAAGATATTACATTGATAAAACAAACTTTAAATTTAATATAATTATTAATCAAATCTTAGCAGACATTTTGTTTTAATTATGTCATGATTGTGCGATATGTGCGTTTTATTTTTAATTTTACACGTATTATTATCTATCATTTTTTTATAAATTATATCATAGTTATTAATAGCATAATTTATAATACTATTATTGAAAATCCATCTAAAAAAGTTTAACTGACCGATAGTTGTTTCAATATATTCTGTTCTTTCTGTATTGATAAAAAACGTGATACGATGATGTCGGCGAAATGAATCAAAGTTAAATTTACTATATGATTTTAATTGCGCTCTATAATCTTGGTATAGATTGATTTTTTTAAGGTTTCCCTTAATATTATCTGGTAATCCACTATATATATTTTTATCTTCGTCCATCCAATAATAAATGTTATTAGATTTCGCATAATGGGTTACGAGCCATTCAATTATTCTCAATGATAATTTATGTTTACCTTCTATAATCTCTTTTAATATTAACTTATATTTTGGATTTTTATTATAAAAATCAGTTAAAGATGATAATAGAAGATTTTGTCCAAAATTGCTCATATTTAATTTTAGAAATATTATATCCTTTAAGTAAAGAATTATTAAGATATTTATAAATGTTAAAAATATAAAAAAAAAATATAATTTAATATGCTGCTGAACTGCCTATTTCAAGGGTATATTGGCGAAGGTCCGGCTCAATTGTGCTATTTCCCCAAGGACTAACCGCCTTTTGCGGGTTAGGTATTTCAGAGCGTAATTGTAGATTTGCGTTACGTAATGATTGGCCAACAGTATTAATTCCAACATGATATCCAGCTGTTAAATAATTTTGGTCATGGATATCACCGGTTCCAGAAGGATTTATGCGTGCCCATTTACTGTCAGCAGCATCTTTTGGTAATAAATCGCTAGCGGTTAATCTATCGCGGGGGTAGCAAGATTGCATACCTACTTGTGAATTATCTCCGCCACCAATAGAATTTACACTTGAATATTGATCATTAACATTATAATTGTCAGATTGCTGAGGGTCTAACATTTGCGATGTATTGAAATCCGGGTTAGAAGGGGAATAATTGCCTATTCCTGTAGCAGCTAAATTAGGGTCAGGGTTAGAATTTGAGGCAACAGAGTTTAATTGCTGATTAGCAGGGGCATTATTACCATTTGAGCCACCATTGAAGCTTTCAAAATTATAATATTTTTCATTATCTCCTGAAAATCCGGAAGGAACCTGAGAATTATCCATATAATTCATTTGCGATTTATTACTTGAACATTTGGAATTATATGTTAATAATAATAATAGTGAAAGTAATAGCAATATCGCAATTGAAAATGATATAACAACGTTTTTATTAGAACCCATATTATATTTACTTATATATATCTATCTATTATTTACAATAGATTATATTTAAAAGATTTTTAAATATTAATTTTGCCTTCTTGGTAAATTATTAATTGATTAATTTTATTTAATGGGTCCTGTATATTATTACTTGGGGAAGCTTTTAATTCTAAAAATATTTTATTTATATTTAACTTATTTTCTTCTAATTCATTAATATATTTTTGTAATTCTATTATTTTTTTATTCATTTTATTATTAAGTAAACTAATATTATCATTTAATTTATCTATGATATCATCTTTGTTTATCCATTCGTCATTATTGTTATCGTTGCTTATATCCGTTATATCAATAGAACTAACAACCCATTTGTTTTTAGTATTATCAGCATAAAAATATATCCCATGGTATTCAATTTCAATATTTATTATACACTTTTTAAAATGGTTATTTTCTCTTAAAATATTAATAACTTTGTCAACACTATCAATATTATTATTATTATATATTAGTTTAGGATACTTTGTGTTAGTAAATATAACAGATATTGTTTTAGTTTGTTGGCAAAAACTTTTATTATACATTTCTGTCAAATCATTCAGCGTAAAATCCTTGTTGAACCATTTAGGGGAAGAAGTAATAATTTCTTTTATAATGTTATCATCTAGTTTATTAATATTACATATTCCTTCGTTATTTATAGTTTCGGGTATATAAATTGCTATATTATATCCTTTGCTATCAATAAGACGTCTTATTGATTTTAATTTAACATCAGAAAATATTATTTTTATTGGATCTATTGCTTTGGCAATAAACTTATCATCTTTTTTTTCCGGTTTTTTAAGAATAAGCATTATCTATTTTAAACGGTATCTTATAAATGATATTTGATATACGCAGTTAAATATATTATTATGTAAAATTTTATTATAAATCTTAAATTCTATTTAAAATATAAATGAAAGATAATAAAAAAGTAAGTGAATGCGAAGATAAAGAGGAATCATATAATGCGAAGGACAAATGTAATGATAAAGATAAATGTAATGATAAATGTAATGATAAATGTAAAGATAAATGTAATGATAAATGTAATGATAAGGAAAAAAGTAAAGAAAAATATAATGATGGTAATAATGACAATGATAACAATGATAATGATAATGATAGTAATGATAATAGTTTAGTAAATATATTAATAGATTTTATCAAAGATGAGCTACTTAAATCTAATATACGATATGAGATAGTTAAGCCAATACTTATATATATATTATATTATCTTATTCCATTCATAATATTATTAATGATTTTAAATTTTATAACAACAATTATAGCTGTATATATAGTGTTTAAATATCTACTATAAAATATAAAATTAATTTATTATGATTATAATAGAATAAATATGATTTCAACAGTGGTTAATCAGCAAATGAATAATAAAACTAAGTTAAAAAATAAAACTATATTAAATAATAACGCTACACAAAAGAAAGTCAAGACAAATAAACAAAATATAACAAACAAAAATGATAATATTGCTGTCCCAAGAGTAAGTCCTCCAAGAGTAAGTCCTCCAAGAGTAAGTCCTCCAAGAGTAAGTCCTCATCTTTTGAAAAAGCAAGTACATAAAGCACGGACAATAGGTGGATTTGATTTAACACCTTTAATATCCGCAATATTATTAGCAGGTATTAAATTGTCAATAATGCAAAATAAACAAAATAAAAACGTAGTAGAAAAACGTAAATCTGCTAAGTCCACAAAATCTAGAACTTCTACAAAAACTAAATAGTACTTTACATATCATATACCATGCCTTTATTTTTATAAATATCCATTAGGGATATTGATATTAATTTATTTTTATCATCGTTCAAATGTTTATTTTTAATGATAAACCAACCTCTTTTATATACATCCATATTTGTTTCATATGGTTCTCTATTTATTATATGAATCATTCCATTGTTATAGATTGCTATATTATCGCTTTGCGTCATTATTTATATTTATATGAATGCGAGTTTTTATATCAATTTTTTATAAATTGTAATTATTAAATATATATTAAATAATGGACGATGAAATACTAAAAGATTTTGAGGAATTGTTTGATTTTGATATATCAAAGAAGCAATTAATTCTTAATAAGATTATAACAGATGATATAATTAAGGGAGATAAAATAGATATTTCTGACGATGTCTATAAAGATACATGTATAGATAAATGGATCTCAAAATTACCTACATTAGAAGGAAGCCAAATATTAATAGAAAAGTTAATAAAACATCCTATAAATGATAAGGAATTATTAGAAAGACGACAAAAAACATTAATAAATTATGATATAGATATAGAAATACTTAAAGAATATGAGAATGATATACTATGGATTTATAAAATAGCGGATGAAATAAACAATAATTCATCAATTGAAATATTATTCCCATCAACATTCATTATAAATTACATAAATTACATAGAGCAAATATTAGATTTGTATCATTTATATAAAATTTATTTTATTCCTATGACATCTATACTATATCCAGTAAGCGCATTTATTGCACCATATTTATATATTAAAAATTATTTAAAAATGGATATTTCTATTATATCATATATTGAAATATTTTATAATATAATCAAGTTCTTATTTAAAACAACAGGGAATTTTAGGGCTGACATAACAAAATTTATATCAATATTTTTATATGTCGGCATCTACCTATATAATATGTATCAGACCTATGAGATAGCATTATTCTTACATAATACTAAATATAAATTACACGCAAAGATGCAAGGATTAGTACATTTTATTAGGCATTCGCAAAATATAATGAAAAATCTTCCAGCTAATATTATATCACCCTATTTTAATATTAATGAGACATATCAACGTATAAATATTAATAATTCAATGTCAGATATATATAGAATATGGAAAGATGACAATATAAAACGAGATATTTCTTCATTATTAAAAACAATTTATGCGGTAGATGTTATAGATACAATAAATAAATTATTACTATCTGGTGCATGGTCTACTGTTTTATATTCTAATGAAACATTATTATGGGATGCTAAGAATCCTATATTAAAAGATGATCAAATATCAAATCCTGTAAATCTAAATAAAAATATTATAGTTACAGGTCCAAACGCTGGTGGAAAAACTACCTATGTAAAAACTGTTCTTGCGAATGTTATATTAGGGCAAACAATTGGGATAACTTATAGTTTACGCTCACGAATGATATTATATGATACTATAAATTCATTTATGCGCGTTTCAGATATTTTAGGAACACGCTCATATTTTGAAGCGGAAGCCGAGTATTGTTTAAATATGATTAATAAAGCTGTTGATATAAGCGCGCAAAATAAAAAGGGGCTATTTTTGATGGATGAGCCTATGCATTCTACCCCACCAACAGAAGGAATGGCGACAGCATACGCTGTTATTGAATATTTAAGTAAACTAGATGGTATTACATTAATAATAACAACACATTTTCATAAGTTGGTAAAATTAGAGGAATTATATCCTGAAAAATTTATTAATTTATCGGTTGATGCTATTCCGCACAATAATAGGTATATATTTCCATACAAAATAAAACGCGGATTTTCCTATTTATGTATTGCGATAGAATTATTAGATATTAAGGAGTTCCCTTCTATAATTATAGATAATGCGATTAAAATGAAAAACAAAATATGTGATGATTTTAATAAATAATGTATAGTTTTATATTTGATCAAACATATATTAATTTAATGATATTAATAATGATTGTCTTTCTTGTTATGTTTTTATGGAGGAAAATAATAATATTAGAAGGAAACTTCTTTATATTAGAGAAACGTGTAAATTTAATTAAAAAAGATGTTCGCGAAGATAGTTTTTCAAAAAATTTTGAAAAATCAGAAACTATAATGAATGAAATATTTAAAGATTATTGTCCTGCGAATGCGTGTAAAAGCTCTGGATGCTTTCCTTCCGTGGATGATAATGAATGTATCAAATCTACAAAAATTACTTCCAATAATCTACACATTAATGAAGATATGGTCAAGTATATATCATCCCAAACTCCTGATGATATAAATGATAATACTGAAAAAATACAGGAGATTGAAGAAATAACATTTACGAATAAAGCAAATATAGTTAAAGCCGATAATACTATTGATGGTAATAATACTATTGATGTTGATAACACTGTAGAAGATATAGATAAAATGGTGAATAGTATTATAAGTTCAAGCGAAGAGTATGAAGGAAAGGTTACAACTGAACAAACAGGTTTAAATGATAAAGGTGATCATGAACTTGATAATATTTCTATTACATCTGATATAACTTTTACAAGTGATGATAAAAAGAATGATGGAGCTTTACATAAAAAATATTCAAAAATGTCGTTAGATAAACTTAAGGAATTATGTAATACGAATGATATAAATATTGATGGAACTAAAAATCAACTAATAGCTCGCCTTATAGAAAATAGAAAATGAAATAATAATGAAATAATAAATAGAAATAAGATAAAATAAAAAATATTGTATTTGTATAGATATATTAAAATGAGTTATAGTTCATCAAAAGAATTTACTCCTCATTGCCCTATAAAAATGGCTGATGGGCGCGCATTCACAGATTATAGACCTAGATGTATGGTTAATTCTGAATTATTATCTGATGTTCATAATAATTCTATGGTTAGAAGTAGTTATGAAAGTAGAATGTTTTTACAAGATAACGCAGAAAAATTAATGGAACGTAATAGACAAACCATGTTAAAAAATCTAACTCCATGTGCTCCATGCACTCGCCCTTTTTCTGATCAAGGCACTATGTATCCTCAACAATATATTGTAAGATGCGATGGTGTAAGTTGCGAGAAAATTGAAGTTAACCCTGGTGGGCTAGGAACTAGCACTCGTATTTATTAAAATAATTATAAGATTATTAACTATTTATTTTTGTAAAATAGCAACATAAATTCCATTATACCATGTTTCTATTGCTTCCGGTTGCAATGTGTGTGAATTATTCCAAGTTAATCTAATTTCTTTTTCATATAAACATATATAAACAATTTAACATTATATATAATCGGGTATATAATAAGGTATATATGTTCAAAATTCAAATTAATTGTACAACCAAAAAGGATTTAAGTTTTAATAATAAACCAATTAAGCCACAAATATACAAGGAAATAATTCAAAAACTACAGCCATTAAATCTTGAATATATTGAATCTATTCAAATATTATATAAAAATGAGAGGGGAAAATCTTTTACCAAAAAAACTTTTGAAATTTTTATAAATAGTGAATTAAGTAGGGAAGAGTTTAAGGCGTTTATACATAAACTAAAAGATATTGGATTTTACAGTGAAAATGAAAAAAATATAAAGTTTAATGAAATTATAAATACTATGTCTTTTAATTATAATTTTACAACAGAAGAACCTTTAATGATAAATTCTTCAAAATATGCCACAGGAATACTATATAAAAAATAATAATATTTTAATTCCAGCATCCTATTTTATAATAGCGCTTAGTGATGCACCAAATTTATATTTGTTTTCATATTGCCAATCTTTATTACTAAGAATATATATGTATTCTTTCATAATTATAAATTAATTATTAACATTATATATCATTTTTAAAAAAATGATAATATTACAATTTAATTATTGTTTAATATACAATGTTGTTTAATAATTATAATCTAGATAATATTCCTGTTATCAAACAACTTTGCAAGGACATTTTAGGAGGATTTATTGCTAAACGTAATAATTTTAATATTACAGAAGAGGGTAATTTACTTACGGATTACATAAGTGATGTAATAAATCGCAAAAGTAAATTAGAAAAAGATAATGCTATTAAATCTATGAGCAATATATATGAGAATGCTTTCTACAATAGTTTGATGAAACAAATGGGAGATTATTATGATATGTCAGAACCATTACTAATAATTTGCGACAATATTATTAAATATCATTATGATAAAATATTTATATATGGATGGGAAGATAATATTTATGGTGTATGGTCTCATAAAAAAATGTTAGAAGACTATAACAAGGTTAGTATATATAATAGATATATAGATATCTACTAATCAATCAATCCTATACGGGATTTCATTAATGACATTTGATGGGCGATTAGTTATGAACATATTTATTGGAGTATATTTTAAAAATATATCGTTAATTATATCTTTAATTATTCTAAACGAATATGGTATGTTATTATTAGTATTAGAAGATAATTCTGAATATATATTATTATTTAAAATAGTATTAATTTCTAAAATTATATTATTTATACGGTCATCGGGTAAATCGCGATATTTTCCCCAACCTGTTTTTTTATTCATAAAAGCATTTATTATTCTACTATAATCTTCAAACACATTTTTGCTTTCTTTTTTAACAATATCAATATTTTTCATATTAGCATTAATTCTTCTTGAAAACCCATAATCAAAAATAATAATATTAAATTTACAAGATTTTAAATAATAATCTTTCCCATCGCAAATATAATGATAATATCCTATTTCATTATTTAATTGATATAGAAAATTTCCATAATGTGCATCTTTATGAACGTATCCTACAACATTATGAAATGTTGCGATTGATATATAAGTTTGAAATAATATATTGAAAAATAATTCAACATTTGCTAAAACATCGCGAACATTAAAGAGCATTTTCAAGTCTCCATCTGCTAGTTCATTTATACTAATTAGCTTTAACTTTTCTGCGATTTTCTTAGAGCACGCGCAACTTCCATATATCATGAGAAAATGTCTTGAAATTTGCTTTAAAAGTATATGGTTAGTTATCATGGTCATAATATTAACTTCATTAATATTATCATTATCATATTTCATAATTTTTGTAGCAATAGGGAATTTGTCTATAAAATTTGGTAGACTTGTTAAATATATAGTACCGTATTTACTTTTAGTACCAATTTTCTTTTCAAGATTTATAATGTTTCTAATAGTATACCCTTTAACCCCATTAAAAGTTTTTTCTTCTAAACAGTCAGTATTTTTTAATAATGATAATTGCTGTTTAAGTAAATTATAGCGATTGATACGATTTATTAAAATATACTTATTTACACCAAGTTTATCTCTAAGAAAACCTTGATTTTTTTTAACTTTTATGTCTTTATATATATCTTTTGAAAATACACGAAACTTAGAGTTATAAGGAGGTTTTTTAGACATTTTGCTAGATGAATCATTAATACTTGTGGAAATTTTATTTTTATTAATCATTAACTTTCTTTTAATAGCTGCCTGTAATACTCTTATTTTTTTTTCTTTACTATCATTACCATCTTTTTTATCCTTAATACCCTTTCCCTTTGTTTTTTTGATATTTGATATTTTTTTAACCATTTTAATTATATTTAAATAATCTTCTGAACCTTTTCTTGGCATGCACCATTTATCTTTGCCCTCATTATATTTTTTTAAAGCATCAATATATTTCATTTAATATCTAATAATATCTAATATATATTAATAATATTTATTAGAAACTAAAAATAAGTGTTGTTTTATACCATTCAAGATATACACAAAATATTCAAATATTATTAATTATTATGTTGTGCTACTTCTTACATTTGTATTACTGAAACTAAATGAATTATCATGTGATAAAATAAAATTATTTAAATCATAATAAGAATTTACGACATTTTTATTTATTTTTAATAATTGATAATGTGTATTATCTGTTATTATAACGCTATAATTATATTTTTTTGCGCTGTTGAGTAGACGAGATGAACCTGTATTTTTAACAGTATTTTCTAATTTTTCACCTATGCGTGTTCTTATTTTACCTATTATGCCTGCGTTTTTAATACCTGCTTTCATATCTGTTAGTAAATCAATATCATATTTTAACATATTTTTTTTTCCATAATTATAACGATTAATTATATTCAAAGTTTTGTCATTTGTACTATTACCATATTTAGAATTTAATATAATACTCAATACAACTATATTGTATGATTTTTCAATATAATCAATAGATAATGCCATTTCAGGTTCCGAAGGCATTCTTCCAGAAACTTTAAAATGTTTTTTTAATAAAGTTTCAATTTCATCATGTTTATTTAGATCAATATTCATAATATTTGCTTTTTTTAAAGATTTTATCTCTCTCCTATTTACAGATAGTAATTCAGCTACTTCTTCTGTTTTTACACCATCATTTAAATAAAGTTGTGCTAATTCTAGGTATGTTTTAAATTTTTTAATAGTTTTCTTAATATTCGTCTTTTCTGTAAATTTTTTACAAAGGTATTTTCTAAGATGCTTACCTTTTTTTATAGAATATCTTGATGATTTTTTAAAATCATTATTATCTTTTATTACAAGATAAATAGAATTGAAAAAACAATTATTATTTCTACCAGATACATTCAATAAATCAAGTTTATCTTTCTTTTTTGATATTGGTTTCATGATTCTAATAATGTTTAAATAATCTTCTGAACCTTTCCTAGGCATGCACCATTTATCCTTACCCTCATTATATTTTTTTAAAGCGTCAATATATTTCATTTAATAATTATCTTCTAGTATTCCTATAATATCTTTATAATATTTTATGAAAGTAATCCTATTTTTTCTCTATATTTTGTAAGTTTTTTAAATGCTTTTGTCACATTATCTAAAATATTTAAATCAAACTTTTCTAAATAAAGAACAGTCTTCCATCGTTGACCATCCGCATTATTTTTTCTATAAGGAAAATATTTAGTACCTATTATATCACCCTTAGGTAATTTTTGTTGTAGATCAGATAATATATATACAGGGTATGAAGATGTTGGACCATCATCGACCTGGTCATACACAAAATCAGCAAAGATTGGCAAAGTTAAAACTACCGAATTCATAATATTAACTTGATTTGGGAAATTATCATAAGTTGTAACATGAGGGTCTTGTTGTATTTTATTAATAACTCTGAATAATATTCCTCCTAAATTAATATTCAAATGTATATATAAATATCCTATAATTGGATTTTGCGTGCGTTGTTGTAGATAACTTTGAGTATAATCTAATGCGAGATAATTATCATATTTGCAATTATCTATTAGTGCCCTAATATCCATAGATGAATTAAATGTTGGTTTTTTTGTAAAATGTTTAATTTTACGACATATCTCATCTAAATTATCATTTGTTAATTCTTTTTTATTAATTGTATTTATTGGTTTTTCACAATTTTCTATACATTTCAATACGTAATTATATATACTTACTGTATCAAAACGGAAATGGAATTCCTTACCAACTTCATTATAATAAACTATATCTGATACATGTTTTTGTTTGGTCGGATGCATATCATCAAAGTCTTCCTGAGTGTTTGGGTCAGTATCATTTACATAATAACTCTCAGTATCGGTAATGCGCGGGTGGGCACCAAGGCTTGTAATAAATGCCCCTGTTGCTTTATCGTATTTTACAAATGAAACTTTTGGCGGAGAACTGCTACTGCTATAATTATCACTACGACCTGAGCTTGTATGGTTTGCTTTTAATTGCTTGGGATATTTTGCTGATAATGCCTTCAATGCTTTAATAACATTATCATCCTTGTATTTTTTTCTACTAACATGAAAAGATTCACCGTTCCATATATGTTTATTAGGTTTTGCTGAAAATTTTCCTTCGTATATGCGGTCATATACATCTTTTTTCTTTTCATAATCCTTTAATTCTTTCTTCCACTCTTTCTCTTTTTCTAGGTGTTCATTAAGTTTTTCTTCTTTTTCATCATCTTTAACAGCGCCTTTTAAGGATGAAAGCATCTTATATTTTTGTAAATCTGGTGGAAGTTGCGGTTTTCTTGGTATTTGTGGTTCAACGCCTTTATTTGTATTATAGGGGTCTTTAACAGGTTTGTAGATGGTGTTTTTAATATTATTATCACTGTATAATTTCAAAATACAGTCATATATTGATATTAATGTGTCGCATATATCGTCTGACTTTTTCACTACATGTTCAGTAATTTGGCTGTATATATAATATAAATTATTATTTTTATCCGTTCTCTTATTATCATAAGCATTAAAATTAGTCATAGTATATCTCTGATATCTAGATATTTCATCTTTGAAATCTTGATTTGTTGATGTAAGTTTTAATATGGGAATATAATATATTAAAGCTTCTTTATTATAAATTGTATCATTAATTTTTTCAGCAGTTATCTTTGATTCGTGCATATATAAGACATTTTTTATAAAATGACATAAATGATGTATTAATATAGCAATAGAGAAATTAGTATTACTTGGAACAACATGAAATAATAATAATTCTTCAATTGTTTCATGGGCGTGTGTATTAATTGCATTATCTAAACTTTTTGCTATCGCATTATAAATATTTAAATATATATATGGTTCTAATTCTTTAAGATAATTAGCATCATAGCTATATACATTTATTGCTGAACTAGGTTTTTTCAATAAAATAAAATTTGCTATAAAAAGATGGTCGTAAAATATTCTATCCACTATATTATTATTTGCGTCTGTAATAACATAAACAGCATGTATAATTGGCATACTATTTTTAATATCTTTACAATTTTGAATTGATAATGTGCTCTTACCCGCCCCCTTTTTATTTTTTAATATATGCTTAATTAGTTCATCAATAATTTTTGAATATAAAGCAACATATTCACTAGTTGGATTTATGGATACATTAATTGTTGCTCCTGTGAATGGGTCTATTGTAGGATTAGTTTTCCATTGATTAGCAATTGTAATTATATCTATATCTGGCGATTTAGCACGTGTCATAGCACCATTTGTTTGAGATGATGCTGCGACTGGTACTCCTGAAATATCAGATAAAATTTTTTGAATATTTGGTATTCCTATAAAATCATACCCTTTTAAATTTTTTACACACCATTTAATAATAATAGGATAAATTCCTCCCTTATTAGTAAATATTTTGCTTCCACTTAAAGGATTATCAACTCTAAATTGAGAGTCTACATATGGTGCCCCTTTTTTGAGATCATCCAACCAAGCGTGAATACTATTATCTTGTATATTATCTAATTTTTGAAAAATTTCTCTTTCTTGTTTAGTTGTATTACTTGCCATTATCTATATTATAATAATATAAATATAATATAAATATTATAAATATAATATAAATATAATATAAATATAATATCAATATACTAAAATATAAATATAATAATGAATACTCAAACTGAAAAATTAATACTATATACTATTACACCTAACTTTATGTCAATCATAACATTTGGATATTTTAGTATGATATATATTCTTACAAAATATATGAGATATAGGAAACCATATTCTCTAAAATATGCGATGTTAATATATAATAATGCTCAAATAATACTTAATATATATATGATATATGGGTTAATATCAGTTATTTCCTTTCCAAATATTTATGGTATAAATATACCATATACAAGTAATCTAAGATACTTTGTATATGTTCATTATTTATCTAAGTATTTTGATTATTTTGATACATTATTTATAATTTTACGAGGTAAAGAAAAACAACAATTATCATTACTTCATGTATATCATCATAGCACAATAGGTATTATATGGGGTAGTCTATTATATTGCGGACACGGAAATGGAACAGTATCATTTGGTTGTTTTATAAATAGTGTAATTCATTTATTTATGTATAGCCATTATTTATATACATCATTGGGATTCAATAATCCATTTAAAAAATATATTACGCGTGCACAATTATTACAATTTTTCTTGTGTTTAATTCATTCTCTTGTTGTATTAGCAATTGATAATAGTGTGCCTAAAAAATATGCTGTAATAGAGCTTGTTTATCAAACTAGTATGATAATATTATTTAGCAAATTTTATTATAAGTCATATTCTCCTAAAATAGATAATGAAGGATAATAATAAATATATTTAATAATATTATAAAAATGATATAAAAATAAGATGCTATATATATATAGCCCACAAGCACGTACAAATTACTCTAATATAAAAAATGCAACAATACAGATATAAAAAATCAAACTTTGATGAACTCCAAAAAAATGAGGCAACATCAAGAGCAGGTAAAGGATGGGAAACTGGCGAAGAAGAGAAACTACTTTCAATGCGTTTAAATAAATCATCATATGATGAAATTGCTCTTGAACTTAAGAGGACTGTACGTAGTATCCAAACACGACTATATCTGTATATTTGTAAATCAGTTGAAACTGAAAACGGAGATGAAAATATTCTTATTGGTAAATATGATGTTGATTATGATGATTTTGTAAGTTTCAAAACACAGCGACAAGAAAGTAGCCAAAAATCATATAGAAAACCGTATAGGAAATCTTCCAAATTTGACACAACTGCTAATGGCGCGAGCTCAGAATATATTACTCCATACGAAAATAAAAATTATAACATTAAGAATGAGGTTAATTTCCTTCGCCAAGAAGTATTTGAACTGCGAAAATTGATTTCAGCAAGATAATATGAAAAGGTCTTAATTAATATTAAGAAATTTCATTAATAACGAGATAGAACTTATCAATGTGTCTATCTTACCTATATCTAATAAAATATTATTTATATTATTGGGTTCCTGTTCTAAATCCGCATTATTTTTATCTAACTCAACAATTAATGTATCATTTCTTGTTGATATTTGAATATATTTAATTTTACTAACATCTATATAGATGTTAGATAATATAAGATGTTTAGCAATCTTATCATCATTATTATGATTTGTATTATTAATAATTAAGGAAGTATTTAATAATACTTCATTATTAATAAATATTGGATTATTTTCTGTAATATTTGCTATATTTGTATTATTGATATAATTAAGAATATTTAGGATATTAATGATATTTTGTATATCAATATTGCTGTTATCTTTAACAACGCGATAAATCTTTTTAAAATTTCTAATACCTATTAGATATTTCATATATATATATTTTTCATTAAAAACCATATTTTCATAATTATTTCTTAATTTTAAATTTTGTTTTTTGCTATTAGTAGTAGTACCCTTTAAATAACTAGTTGGTATAATATATCCATCAATATTTAAAATAGAGCTAATGAATGATACTATTAGGAATGTATAGCATACAAAATTAAATTTCTTAGTCATATTCCTATTATTAATTTTTTAATTTTAATATAGTCAATTTTTATATAAGAATAAAATTATATAAAAAATGATTATTACAATATATTAATATCATTTACTGATATATCATATTAAACTATGGAATATGATGATGATATTTGGAAAATATTAACAACATTAAAAGATAATAATGAGCAAAATATTTTAAATAAACAAAATTTATCTGATCCAGTAGATTTATTAGATATTAGTAATATTGATATTGTGAATAATAATTCATGCGGGTGTGGATGTAGTGAAGTTATTAGCGAAGATAATATGCAGATATGTAAAAATTGCTCTGCTATTGTTTCAAAGCTAATTGATAATACTGCTGAATGGCGATTTTACGGTAACGATGATAATCGAGATGGAGATCCTTCGCGGTGTGGATTGCCAACTAATAATTTATTACCAAAATCGTCAATTGGCTCTATGATTGGTAGCGGATATAAAGATAATATTGATATCCGCCGTATCCGCATGTTTCAAATGTGGAATAGTATGCCATATGACGAAAGAACATTATGGAATGTATTTGATAAAATGACAGGAAATACTATTAATAACGGGATACCGCAAAAAGTTATAGATGATGCCAAAGTTCTTTATAAAAATGCGTCGGAAAAGAAAATATCGCGCGGAGATAATAAAGAAGGGCTAATAGCATCTTGTATATATCATGCTTGTCTTTTAAACAAAATACCAAAAAGTTCAAAAGATATTGCGGCAATGTTTAATATATCACATGTTACACTTAACAAAGGTAATTCGCGGTTTCAAACACTATTACAAATAAATGTAACATCCCCAGAACCTATGGATTTTATAGCACAATATGGCAATAATTTAAACATGCCTATTAAAGATATTGATAAATGCAAGTTATTAGTTCAATTAATTGAAGATAATAATATAATGAATGATAATTCTCCTACTTCATCGGCAGCAGGTATTTTATATTATTATACACAAGTTAAAAATCTTGGATATTCAAAAAAAACATTCGCAAAAGCATGTAATGTATCAGAAGTTACAATTATTAAATGCTATAAAATTATCAACAATTACCATAATTTTATAATATCACATAAAAGTAATATATTTGAGTTATGAATAACTCGTTTATATATATATATATATAATCCTTTAATATTATTAATAATATGGATAATGAATTATTTACATCAATATGTAATGGTGATATACAAAATAGTATTATGATAAGCACTAAAATAATTTTTTTACATGAAAGTATAGATATGTTAGAAAATGTATATATAAATATATGTGCTTATATTGGTTCATTTATATCCTTGTATGATATAAGTAAATTGACAGATATATATAGTTCTCTAAAAAATATTATTGAAAATGAAAAATTAATAATTAAAGATATATATATAATTATATCAAAAATGTGTATATTATGTGATATATATAATAAACATCCAAATGCTAGATGCGGAAATATGTCTATAAAAGTATTAAAAGACAAAATATCTATATTATTTAATAGCAATGAATTAAAATTATCACATAATGGTGTTATGAGATTTGACGGGATATTACCTCCACACGATCACGAAAATTATAATTTAGCGATTAAGATAGTAGCTATAATAATTAAAACAATTAAATCAACAGATGATATATCAGTTGATGATGGGGATACGCTTGTTGATATATCAAATAAACTAAGACATATTATAGATTATATATTGAGAACTAAATTTAAGTTTGAAACAAAATTTTACAGTAGCGACAACGATAATGCGTGGTTTCTATGGGGAGTATTTTGCGTATTATATAAAAATAAAATATTTAATGATGCGTTCTGGCTATATAATTATGAATATAAAAAAAAATATCGCTCTAAACGTGTAGGTATATTATGGTCTCTGCCTATTATTAGTATATACACTCACAAAAGTGATATATCTAAGGGATGGAGCTCAAAAGAAAACAATGTTATCGCAAAAATTGAGGAAATATCTATTAATTTATACAATGAATTAAGGCGTAAAATTATAAAAGATAATCCTGATAAATTTGAAAAGAAAAATAAGGATGAAGTTGATAAATATGATGGTTTAAAATATATTTTAAATTTTGTTCCTGTTGTAAATTACATAAATGATAAGAGTAATGATAATTCATATAAGAATACATCTCAAATAAACGCACAAATTAAAGAAGATATAAGGCATATATCTTATTAAATTTAGAATCAAATTTGTTCTATTTTATTTATTTTATTATAAAAATTGCTTAAATTTAATTTAAATTATTATAAAACAACAAACAAAACTTGCTGTGAAAACTTGCTGTGAAAACTCTATTTGATAATAATGACGGATTATAGCAAGATGAGATGCTATGATATGAGAATGTATCTGTTAGAATGGGCGTCATATAACCCAGAAGCAGGTATTAAATATATACATAATATGTCTAAGTCACAACTTACACAGATTTGTCAATATACTGAGGATAGATTAAGCAAAGATGAATTAAATGATATAATAAATGTTGTTAAAAACAGTCTTAAAGAAAATAAGAAGAGGTTGAAAAATAAGAAGGAAAATGCTAGCAATGATAATAGCAATGATAATAGCAATGATAATAGCAAAGATAATACTAGTAATTCTAATGTAAATCTTAATAAATTTATAAATATGATTACTATTAATAATGCTCCTGAAACAGTTTATTATACTGCTGATGAAGGAGAAGATTCAGACGACAATGACGAAGAATAAATACTTGTGATATAATGTGTATTATATATTTTTTACATTTATAATACATATAAAGTTATTATATATATTATATATAATAAATATAATAAAATGCCTACAGAAGATACATTTAATGAAAATTTTTTTAAGTTTATTGATAGTCCTCTAAAAGCATATATTCTTGGTCTTGTAGTTTTCAACAAAAAAGACAATGATGATATTGATAATATATGTGTTGAAATTAAACTTAACAATGTCAAAGAACATGATAATAATATGAAATGTATTTCATATGGTTATTATAATGATTTGAAAGAAGATGAAAAAATACATTATCCATATTTCAATAATATTGATATGCTATTAAGATGTCTTAATAATGTAGGGAATGCTAAATATACCGAACTTAGTTGTATTAATGGTATTATTGAATTAACTATAACATCACCGCAAATTAAAGAAGATATTGGGTCTCATCTAAATATCAAAGACTGTAAATATAGTGATTTATCAGATTTTATTACAAAATGTTACAACGAAGATGTCAATACATGTAATCAATTTGTAAGAGCATATATTGAAAAATATGCTAGTATTATTTATGATATTATGAATATTACATTTTATAATGAAGGTACCACAAAAAGTATTGTTAAATTATATGAAATTCCTTGTATTGTACAAAAAAATATTAATAACCAAGTAATTCAATTTAATAGCGTGAATATGATTGATTTTCTTGGAATGATTTATAGTAATTATGATTGTCCATATTATAATAATTACATTTATACTTATAACAATTGCGATGGCAAATCAATTCCTTGTATTAAAGTTTTTAAAGCATGTGATGATGCTGTAATTCCTTCTAAGGCGCGATATTCTGATGCTGGATATGACTTGACAATTATTAAAGAGCATAAAAGACTAACTTCAAATACTGTTATCTACGATACTGGTATTAAACTTGAAATTCCAAATGGATATTATGTTGAAATAGTTCCTCGCAGTTCTATAAGTCGCTCTGGCTATATGTTGGCAAATAATGTAGGAATTATTGATCAGGGATACAGAGGCAATCTGTATATTGCACTTACAAAAATAAATGATGAGACACCTGATATTACGGATCCTGATAATTGGAGGTTGCCATGGAAATGCTGTCAGATGATTGTGAAGAAACAAATATATTCTAAATTGGTTGTATGTAATAGCACTGATATTGAAAAATCAGATAGAGGAACAGGTGCGTTTGGAAGCACCGGTTAATAAGGAATATTCATCCTATTATTAATTTTACTGTAAATATTATCAAATGTTTCAAAAGAATAATTTATAAAAAAATTATTTCGCGAATAAGAATCGCTACATATAAATATATGTGTAAATAGATTTTTTATTTTGTCCCTAATAATAACATTATTAATTCCATAATTCCAAAGATACATGCTATGTTTTTTTATAGGACATACAATATGTAAATTATCTAATAAATGGGTTTTTATTTCATATTCTTTTTTAAGGTATTTATCAGAATAAATGCTCTCGCAATCAATATTATATTTTGATACATTATTAAGAAGTTTTTTTTGCTCTTTTGTAAAGAAATTATATTTTAACAAATTATTTTTTGATAATGTTAATATTATAATATTAGATATAAATGTATTAGTGCGCGTTGAAGAATATATGCGATTATTACAATTAAATATATCTTTTATTTCTGTATTATAAATGAAATCTACATTTTTTGAGTGTAAATATTGAGTTATTTTATCTATTAATATAGATATATCATCTATTAATATATAATAATTATGTGTTTCATTAATGTCAGAAGATAACATAATAAGAGCATCCATAGCAGATATATTACTATATATATATTCAAATGAATCTAAATTATTTTTCAATATATTATAATCAGATATAGTAAGAATAGTTCGGCAAAACTTAACAAATGATTGTGTATTTAAAGATTTATTAGGTATTAATTTTGATTTATTAATAATACCAGATAAAATATTTGTTGTTTTATCATTATATTTTAAAATATATTTCTCATATTTAATTGAAAATTTATTTAATAATTGTATATATATATTATGTGATTTATTAAAAATGCGATAATTATTTCTATTATTTTTATTAACTTTATCTTTGGATAATTTATCAACAATAGATACTTTGTAGCCATTATCTACGCACCTTAATGCTGAATATAAGCCTATAATATTACAACCAACAATAATAATATTGTTTATAGTCATTTATTAATAATAAATAATGAGTATATTTTTATATATGTTATTTGAAAATATATGCGTATATGAATACAAATTTATAAAGTTGATATATAAATAAGATTTAATATATATAAGTTATGATATGGGTGCAAATTCATCAAGACAATATACTTATCAACAATATTATAATGCTGTACAAGAAAGTGGTATGATTGACAATATAGATTTTAAGAATATAGATATAGAAACAATTAATCCTTATGAAGTTCTTAATGTATCTAGACATTTTACTTGGAATGAATTAAAAGCGTCGTATAGAACATTAGCAACAAATACACATCCTGATAAACCAGGAGGTAATAAGGAATTATTTAATATTATAACTATTTGTTTTAAGAAACTAGCAGAAGAACTAAAAATTCGCGAAGAAGATAAAAGTCATCATGACCTTAAGAAACAATCAACTGAATATTTTGATAAGATGACAAATAATATATCTCCGCATCCTAGCGAAGTATTAGAAAAAAATAAAAAATTTACACCTCAACAGTTTAATAAAAATTTTGAAAAATGTAAATTATACGAAGAAGAAATTGATTTTGGATATGGTTCTAAAATGGAAGAATCCACAAAAGTTCGCGAGGATATTAATATAGAGAAACTTATAAAGAAGAGTAAAATAGATAATGAGAGTTTTAATGAATTATTTAATAAAAATGTTAAAGTAAATAAAGAATTAATTAAATACAAAACGCCTGAACCATTAATGCTATCAAAAAGCTTACAGTACACAGAATTAGGAGGGAAACGCCCTGATGATTATTCAAGTAGTATTGAAAAAAACAATACTTTGGCATATACAGATTATATGAGAGCACATGATGGTACACGTTTAGTTGATCCATCATTAATGAAAAATGTAAAAGAATTTAAAAGTGTTGAAGAATATGAAGCATATCGCGAAAAGAAGGCAACAAAAACATTATCAGCCAAAGAATTAAAAAATGAAGAATTAAAAAGGCTTAAATCATTAAAAGACGAAGATGAGCGCCTAGAAAGACTAAAAATATATGACAAAAAAGTTGAGAAGTCTTATAATAAAGCAAGTCAATTATTTTTGCGATAATATTTTACCTAAGTATATTTTTTTTTTTGTTGTTGTAATACATTTAAATAATTCATTTTTATTTTTATGGGTGTCCGCCCAACCATAATTAAATAAATCGCGCGATATTTGCTTATTAGTATATACATAGTTTTGAATAGGAAAATGTCTTCCCCACATTTTCCTATGTATAGAAATAGTTGTTGGACAAGTTTGCTTTTTATCATAATTATAATCTCTAAATATTTCGCCATCCATATAGTCAATCCCATTGTATTTTTTACCTAATGTATTGCCTGAAATATATGGAATATATGAACTACATAAACTAAAGTCAATTAATTCATTTAAGTTGTTAAAGTTTGATATTTTTTCATTTTTCATTTTCATGACATTTGTAGATATTACTGATATTTTATCTAAGTTGCGCGGTTCCATATTATTATACCTTAATTTGAGATTATCTCCTATATTTTTTTGAAATATATGTAAGTCTTTGTATAATGATAATTCTAAAATTTCAGGACCTATTGTATAATCCCATATTTTATCTGGGTCTGATAAATCATCTTCCTGTGTATATAATATAGAACATATAGCTCCTCCTGATATACCAGTAATATTAACATCAGTAAGTGGAAAATGTTTCTTAATATATCCGATTATTCCCATACTATATGGCATAAACATACCAGTACCATATAAATTTATGTTCATATAAGTATTTGATAGAATAAATAGCGACAATAATATTAATAAACGCATATGAGCTTTATAATATATATCATTTTTATTTATATACGAAAATAAAAAATATATATTACACACATATAATATTTTACATTATTATTTTTTGTTATTATTTATGTTATTATTTTACATTATTTATGTTATTATTTTATCTTATATGTTTACTAATTTATGAATTTTCCTTCTTCTTCTTGGGGGCTGCCTTAACACCTAGTGCCTTACGTGGCGCTTTTCCTCCCTTAGGAACTTTTTTATCTTCTTTCTTATCATCATCACTATCTTTCTTATCATCATCTTCTGAATCGTCGGTTTCATTGCCGTCATCAGGTCTTATGGTGTCGTCACCAGTATGATACCCATCATCGCTATCCTTCTTATCCTCATCTTTTTTCATTGATTTCTTATGCTTATTCCACAATTCAGCAATCAATGTAAATATTTCTTCTCCGTTTAAGGTTGGGTTTTCTTCCTTAACCTTTGCGCGATTATCCTGAATGAACTTTTGATAGCTATTAAGAGGTCTCTTAACCTTTTCAATTTCATTACCATCATCATCTACTTCAACCTTCTTAGCACGCTTCTTTGGGATTGCTGCCTTTGTAGCTTTTTTTTCCTTCTTTTCTTCTTTATTCTTTTCCTTGATATCCTTCATAGCATTCTTATAATATTCATCAACCTCCTTTTTGGTATCAAGATTATCAGGCATATTAACCATGATTTCCTTAACACGCATAGCGAAAGTGGTAGAGGACATCTTTTGCTTCTGAGATTTGCTTCTGAGATTTGCTTTGAGATTTGCTTTGAGATTTGCTTTGAGATTTGCTTTGAGATTTGCTTTGAGATTTGCTTCTGTGGTTTGCTTCTGTGGTTTGCTTCTGTAATATTTTTCAATCAAAATAATCAATTTTTAATTTAATTTATGTTTTTTATAACAAATTTATTCCATATATTTTATTAATTATTATAAAATTGATATTATATATTATATATTATATATAATATATTATATATTAATATGCCTACATATTTAGAGATATTACCAGAAGATATTCTAACTATTATATATAAGTATTTGTATACTTTGATTTTGAAGGATTTAAATTATAATGAAAATTATAAGAATACCATATATTTTCATAGATTACTTGAAATTACGTGCAATCCTTTATTTGACAACTTAGATTTTTTAGGTTTGTTAAATATTAATAATAATAAATATGACATATTAAAATATAAAAAAAATAAAATTAATTATCATGATTTTTTCCAGCAAGAAACAGCAATTTATAATAAAACTTACTATACGACCCAATTAAATATAGATGTAGATAAAATAATTATAAATAATCATCCCTTATCTACTCTATATAAAAATGATAAATTATATTATATAACAATACATGCGATGCTAAAAAAATATTTAAATGTTAATAATTTAACTATTTTTGATGATACAAGAGTTTCGCAAAGAATATGTAAGGCAAACTTTATATTGCAAAAAGATGGGCGATTCAATTGCTTGGCGGAATTATTATATCATACGATTGAATTTTACAATATTATAAAAGACGTAATATATATAAACATTGAATTGCTTGAAGATATTGAGAATGAAGGACAAGTATTGACGAGAAGGCAAAGGAAAGATAAATATATTCTTGAAGATATGCGTAATTATCATTTTAGTTGCAAATATATTGTTAGATATGATAATGATGTTGATACTAAAACCGCTATTCCAATTTTATGCCCTTTGTAATAATTATAGACTATGTCTTCTTCTTTTTGATATAGATTTACTTGAATATGTATGTATCCTGTAATTTTTTATATGGGACCCATAAATCTTTTATTTTTTTACAATCTTTCATATATTGTATCATGCGAATTTTATTATTTTCAATTTCTTCTTCTAATTGCTTAATATTCATATCGCTATTTTCACAATACTCTACAATCTCATTCTGTTTTTCTAGTGAAGGGAATGGAATTTTAATTCTTTTAATATTTGCTTTTGATATGTGTTTAATTTCATTGCCTATGTATAAATCATTCATAATATCTAAGTTATTATATAAGTAATAATAAACAAATTTTAAGTTTAATAATGATTTATTTTTATTTTGTAGAATATAACAATTATCACTAGCTGAGAACTCGTAAGCATAATTAATATTTGGTTCCCCACTATCACAAATAATCAGACTTTCACCTTCGTAATCCGGTTCATCTACAAAACTATCAACAATTGACGACCCTTTAAAAAATGGATAGTTGCCTTTTTTGCTTCCATACTTAGTATTTCTTTTACTTCTTGGTAAAATATTGCAAACATCTTCAAGAGTTTTTTCTGTCATATTGCTTATTATATTTATTATTCAAATAAATCTTAAATAATATTAAATTTTTATATGTAAATTATTATAGGTGGTGAGGTAATAAATATACTATGTATTGTTTTGGAGGGGATGTATTATGTTTTAAAACACAAAAAACATCAAATATAATTAAACAAATAATAACATATACAATAATATTTTTACCTCTTGTGGTTGGTATGACAATTGGAGCAATATATGGTAAGAAATGGAGTGAAGATAAATATGAAAATTTAAAAAAATCAAAATATAACCCACCTAGTTATGTGTTTAGTATTGTGTGGCCTATATTATATATAATGATTGGTGTTATATATAGTTATGCGTTATATGATAATATATGCGTCCCTGACAAAATATCAAAATGTGGAACAAAAATATATTATAAAGGATTAAAATATTGGGTAATACCTACATTGGCATTACTATTTAATTTTATGTATATACCAGTATTTTTTGGTGAGAATGGATTGTATAATGGACTTATTATAATTATATTGAGTTTGGTCTTCGCGATATTAACTTTGATTCAATTTTATTCGCAAAAAAATTATAATTCAAATATTAAATATTATGCGATGTTCGCATTATTACCATATATCGCATGGCTATCCTTTGCCACCTATTTATCATATGATTTATACATGTTAAATAAATAAGGGAGATTTTAACATTATTGCACACTTATTATCTATTTTTTTATATAATTTTTATATTTAATAAAGTATAATAATTGTATTTAATGGTAAATAAAAAAATTAAATACAAATAAGGCACATACAATTTAAAATAATCTATATAATGAAAAATAAAAATATGGTAAGATAATGTTATAGTAAAAAAGATGAGCAACAACTAATAAACTACGAGAATTATTATGTAGATATTGCTACTATATATTTATTTATTTTTAAATTATTTTTTGTTATTAGAACATAATTATTCTTTCTATATTTAGTTATGCATAACTTTGATGAGCTTCCGTCCCGTCAGAACAACATCCCGCTGATAGTGGTTGCTATTCCGCTTTGCCTAGCACAACTCATGGGAGCACGTCACATGCGCGCGCGCATGCAAAGATTGATTCGCGACCCGCACATATGGCTTCCTTGGAAAAATCGAACGCCTTGGAAGAACCCTATTCAAAACTGGTGGCATAACTCAAATCCATTTGTCGTGACAAACCCATGGCAGAACTCCAATCCTTGGCATCCGGCGACTGGTCAATCACAGTCCTTTTGGAAGAACTCCTTTCCTAAGAAAGCTCCATCACAAAGCGTATCCACTGAATCAAATGAGTATAAGACTTAATTAACAGGCTATAAAATATTAAAAAATAATATTTAATTTAATTTAAATATATGGATTAAATATGTTCTAATTAATATAAATTAAATTAAAAATTGATTATTTTGATTGAAAAATAATACAAGGACAAACTAAGGAAGCAATACGCAAAGCAACTCAAAGCAACTCAAAGCAAACCACAGAAGCAAATCTCAAAGCAAACTCGCAAACCAACTCAAAGCAACTCAAAGTAAACCACATAAGCAAATCTCAAAGCAAGTCTCAAAGCAAATCTCAGAAGCAAAAGATGTCCACTACCACTTTCGCTATGCGTGTTAAGGAAGTCATGGTTAATATGCCTGATAATCTTGATACCAAAAAGGAGGTTGATGAATATTATAAGAATGCTATGAAGGATATTAAGGAAAAGAATAAAGAAGAAAAGAAGGAAAAGAAAGCTACAAAGGCGGCAATCCCAAAAAAGCGTGCTAAGAAGGTTGAAGTAGATGATGATGGTAATGAAATTGAAAAGGTTAAGAAACCTCTTAATAGCTATCAAAAGTTCATTCAGGATAATCGCGCAAAGGTTAAGGAAGAAAATCCTACCTTAAACGGTGAAGAAATATTTACATTGATTGCTGAATTGTGGAACAAGCATAAGAAATCAATGAAGAAAGACGATGATAAGAAGGATAGTGACGATGATAAGAAGGATAGTAGCGATGATGATAAGAAGGATAGTAGTGATGATGATAAAAAAGAAGATAAGAAAGCAAAAAAGGCACCAAAGAAAGAAAAGGCGCCAAAGAAAGAAAAGGAAACAAAGAAAGAAAAGGAAACGAAGAAGAATAGTTCATCATAAAGAGTTTATAATGATAATAATGTAAATTAGTAAAGTAAAGTAAAGTAATAAGTTAATATTTGTTTAATATATATTTTTTATTTTTTACGTATATTAAATACTTATATAAAAAATGATTTATTAAGAATTCTAAAAAATATAATTATGTTTCTATCTAATTATTTATTAGATTTACCTGATGACATTCAAATATATATATATAAATATGTTTTTAATAATACTTTGAAAGATATTGAAAATAATAATATTAAATCTCTGTATGATTTTTATGATATACTTATTAAATCAAAATTAAAATTAAATTATAGTATTGATAATAGAAAGTATTATATTACCAACGATAAAACCTTATCAAAAATAAAATATATAGAATATTCATTTACACATACTGTAAGTAAGTTTGAATATATTAAAAATATTATTGAAGATTTTACAGCAATAATATACAATGACGATAATGAATCTAGAATTAATTGGAGATTGCAAAAAAGATGTAGTGGGATATATAATGTAAAATTTGTAAATAATACATTTAGGGTGTATGTAAATAAAAATAAATTAAAATGCAAGGTTGATTTAGAAAAAGCAATAATTCTAGGATATGAATTATTATATTATTCATTAAAACTAATAGATAGATTAGAATTAAATCTAGATGACGATTTTGATGATATAATGGGAATTTATGAGTGGTTGGCAAATCATCGTTTGTTAGAATGTTATGTTATTACTAATGGAGTTGTAGAGGTTGGATTAGGTACCTCTATTATATAGTTCCTTTAATGGTTTGTTCCATTTAAGTTTTTCCTGTGTAAGATCGCGACCGCGCATATAATTTATAAATTTAATAACTTCTGTTTTATTGTTCTCTGTGAAAAAATTATTTAATGAGTTAACACAGTCTTGATTATTGTGAATAGATGATAAAATTATACTATTCATATTCTGTTTATATATGTCTGAAATAAATGGTGGTTGCTCTACAAGCCATTCTTTATACATTTTATAATATGTCTCTTTGCTTATTGAGAGAGTTTCTGTTTGGTCATTATCATATGAAATAATCATATTATTCTCATCAAATATAATATCTACTATTTTATTATTAATATTTTCCATTTTATTATATAATAATATTATTTGTTTATATAAGATATAATTATTTAATTATATATAATGAGATATTATGATTTGATAATTGTTGGTGCTGGCCCCTCCGGATTAGCGCTGGCTCATACTACGAGTTCAATATATAGAAGAGTATTAATAATTGACAAAGAACAAGAAATTGGAGGATGCCATCGTGTTAAAAGAAATAGCGATGGGATGTTTACAGAGCATGGGCCGCGTATTTATTTATCATTATATTACAATTTTTTTAATCTCATGGATGAATTAGGATTAAAGGTTGAAGATATTTTTGTTAAATATAAGTATTCCTTTCATGATGTAGCATATAGTAAAATAGTACCATATTATAATTTTTATGAAATAATGATGCTAATTATGGCATATTTAATGTTTTTTATAAACGAAGACTATGGAAAAGACATCAGTTTATACGAATATTTAAGGGGACGTGGTTTTTCACATAAAGTTATAGATTTATTTGACAGATTATGTCGTTTTACTGACGGTGGCAATATATATTCATATAGTTTAAACAAGCTTTTAAGATTGATAGATGTTGATGTACTAATGAAAATATATCAACCAAAATTACCTCTTGACATAGTTTTATTTAGTACATGGAAGAAGTTTCTAAGTAATCGCGGAGTTGATTTTATGCTTGGATTTCAAATTACCGATTATGATATTCAAAATAATAATATTGAAATAATTACTTTAAATAATGGTGAAAAAATAAAATGCGGTAAAATAGTATTTGCTGTTCCTCCTGTTGCTTTATTGAATATCATTAAGTATGAGGATGGATTACGAAATGCTTTTGGAAATTATAATGATTTTGAGAGATGGGTTGATAAAACAAAATATATTGATTATATATCTATTACTTATCATTTCAAAGATAAGTTAGAATTGCCTTTAATTAATGGCTTAACATTTGATACGGAATGGGGTATAGTCTTAATAAATCTTTCAGATTATATGGATAAAGTTGAAAATGAATATTCCACAGTTTTAAGTACAGCAGTTAGTATCTGCAATAAGAATAGTAATTATACTTATAAAAAAGCAAATGAATGTACAAATGACGAGTTAATTAAGGAAGTTCATAGGCAAATTAAAGAGAGCGTCTTTATTGATTTATCAGATGATTACAAAGCAATTGTAAATCCTAATAATTATTATAATGTACATAAAAATAAATGGGAATGTAAAGATAGCGCATATTTTAATGTATATAATGAAAAATATATACCATTTGAAAGCAGTATTAATAATTTATATACTCTTGGAACACATAATGGAAAAAGTTATGTATGTTATACAACAATAGAAAGCGCTGTATCAAATGCTATATATCTTGCTGGTGAATTATATCCGGAAGTTATAAGTAAATATAGTTTATACAGAGGGGTAACATTAAGAAATATTATAATGGTGATAATTATTATAATGTTTATATTAATATTTTATCTAAGTAGATAATAGATAATAGATAAAATTGAACAAGTATGGAGAGAGGTCTAATTATGCTATTACATTCTTTAATTATAGGTGTTGTTTTATATATGTTAATGGTATTTGTATTTAAGCAAAATCAGCAAATGGCAGAAAATAGAAGTATATTAATTGCTTCTATATTATTAATTTATATGATTTTGTTTGGTCATGGATTACCTACAAAAATAAATAAGGATTTATAGTTAATTATCCACTAATTCACTAATGAATTAATTCATTAATTATAATTGTGCTATTTTTTATTTTTTTTCTTAGTATATACTATCATATACGCATTTGTATTTTTATCTTTAAAGTTTATATTATTATCAATATTAGATACATTCATATCATCATATAATATATTACCATCAATAGTATTACATATTGCTGAATAATGACCTCCGTTTAATGAACCAAAGTGTAATCCAGTAGATGAAAATGTATAAATAACATTTTTGTTTTTTGATAAAATGCTTCCTTTATTGAAATTTAAATAATCATTTATTGATATAGGATTGCAATTTTTTTGATGTATATTTATAAAACGTTTAATAATTATAATTAAAACATTAGGTAATTTCCATAACTTAGTAGATTTTTTATAGGATGTATGTTTACAGCATTTTGGACAAAACCAATCACCGTGAATAATTTCTTCTTTCAATAATTGAGATATCATATCAGAGATTTTTGGAGATGACATATCAGAAGGAATATCTATATTAAGAGATGTAAATGGTTCAAAATTATAGAATGTTAAATTACAATTAAGACACCTAGTAGTGTTTAAATAAAAACCTTGTGTATTTTTCTGCCATATAGATATTTTTTTATTAAATTTATGATAATAATAATCATACTTTTTTCTCAATAATTTACAATTTATAAAGGCTTTATTAAAATCATTATCATTGTTATATACTATACCATCTTTTAAACAATCTTCAAACAATGTATCATTTATTTTAGGAGGAATAGCAACTATATCTTCAGATATTTTATCAGATAAAAATGTCCATAACTCACCTATATCAATCTGTTCACCAAAATAAAATATATCTTTAAATATATTAAAAAATGTATTTAAAAACTTACAAGGAATAATTGAATTATTTTTTACATACATAAGATCAATAATTTCTTTTAGCTGAGATGATATAGTATTATCCGCAAAATCATTATTTAAAATTATATTACGTAAAATATCATTTCTAGATATAATTTGAATTAAACTATTAATAGCACATGTAGAACCTCTATTTTCGATTCCTTGCATTATATATAATTATATTTATATATTTTTATATAACATACTCTTAATTTTTATATCTAGAATATAAATAGAAATGCCAACAAAAAATAAAAAGACATCAAAATCTAAACGTGTATCAAAATCTAAATCTTCTAATCTAAGAAATGCCGAAAGTCAATTAATAAATACTCAAAATCAACTAAAATCTGTAACATTATTTCGTATAATTGGGGGGGTATTAGGATTAATAATAAATATTTTTGCTATTATGTGGATATTTAAATTAGAAAATATTGATTGTAAATGTAGTAATAATTGGATGAGACTGTATATAAAATATTATTTACTTCTCATTATACCTATAATATGTATAACATTATTAATAAATGTATATTTATATTTTAACAATCTAGTATATAGCGATATTACAAATAGCCTTTTTAGCTTATATAAATTATTTGCAGGATTTGTAACTATTATTGGATTAATAAATATTATTATATCTATAATATTTATTAATAGACTAAAAGAAATAAATTGTGAATGTAGTGAAGATATTAAACGTGAGGTATATTATATATATAATATTGTATTAGCATCATTAATATGTATTACAATAATACTTTTTTTAATGGCTGTACCTCTTATGTTATCAAAATTAAATAATTAATTATTACCATTTAACATTTAATCAACTTCATCATCTTCTTTTGATGATTTCATATTAATATCATCAGGTGGAGATTGAGCTTGTGGAATATCTACGCCTGATGGAGGTGATGGAGGTACTCCTTGACTATACAGTTTTTGCATTAGTGGATTTACTTTTGCTTCTAGTTCTTTTTGTTTTTCTTTATAAACATCAGTTTCTTCTTTGTCATTATTTTCAAACCATTTAATCCCTTCTTCAATAATAGGATCAAGTTCAGTTTTGATTTCATCAAGAATTGCTGGCGAATCATCGCGCTTTGTCATAGAATTTTTAAGATTATACAAATAATTTTCTAGACCATTTTTAGCCTCAATCTTTTCCTTCAATTTATTATCAGCATCCTTATATTCTTCAGCCTTTTTAATCATTTCTTCAATTTGTTCTTTTGACAAGCGTCCTTTATCATTTGTAATAGTAATATTATTGGTTTTCTTGGTTGTCTTTTCTTCGGCTGAAATATTCATAATGCCATTTGCGTCAACATCAAATGAAACTTCAATTTGCGGTTGACCTCGTGGCATTGGAGGAATACCATCAAGATGAAAACTTCCTAGCAAATTATTATCTTTTGTGAAGCCTCTTTCTCCTTCATAAATTTTAATATCAACTCCAGGTTGATTATCCGAGTATGTTGAAAAAGTCTGTGATTTCTTTGTAGGGATAGTTGTATTGCGTTCAATAATTTTAGTCATCACACCACCTGCTGTTTCAATACCAAGCGAAAGAGGTGCTACATCAAGCAATAGCAATTCACTTGTTTTAGAGTTTCCTTGACCTGTAAGGATAGATGCTTGAACGGCGGCACCATAAGCGATTGCTTCATCAGGATTTAGAGACTTATTTAATTGCTTTCCATTAAAATAATTAGATAGCAATTCTTGAACACGAGGAATACGTGTTGTTCCACCTACAAGAACAATTTCATGAATATCACCTTTTGACATTTTAGCATCTTTAAGAAGTCTATCAAGAGGTTCAAGAGTTCTTGTAAATACCTTGTCAGCGAGTTGTTCAAACTTGGCACGTGTTAGAGAAGTATTATAATCAACACCATCGAGTAATGATTCCACTTCAATAGTAGTAGTAGTTGAAGATGAAAGTGTTTTCTTGGCTTTTTCAGCAGCAATATTTAGACGTTTAAGCGCGCGTGCATTTTCTCGAACATCCTTCTTCATTCTCTTCTTAATATCTTCACACAACCATTCTACAATTAGATTATCAATATCAGAACCACCAAGATGAGTATCTCCACCTGTTGCTTTCACTTCAAAAATACCACCATCAAGAGTTAGAATAGAAACATCATGAGTACCGCCTCCGCAATCAAATACAAGAATATTCCTTTCTTGTTTATCATCGGTTTTATCAAGACCATAGGCAATAGCAGCAGCAGTAGGCTCATTAATAATACGCAGTACTTCAAGACCCGCAATCGCTCCTGCATCCTTAGTTGCTTGCCTTTGCGAATCGTTAAAATACGCAGGGACAGTAATTACAACTTTTTTAAGCGGATGACCTAGAAAAGATTCGGTTGTTTCTTTAAGTCGTTGAATAACCATAGCTGAAATTTCTTCGGGATGAAATTGTTTATCTTCCTTCTTATATTTAACGTTGATTAAAGGTTTATTATTACTATCACCAGTAACATTAAATGACCATAGTTTAATATCTTCCTGAACAACCGCATCATTAAATTTTCTACCAATAAGACGTTTAGCATCATAGACAGTATTTTTAGGATTCATAGTTGATTGATTTTTTGCTGCGTCTCCAACAAGTTTCTCTTCGTCTGAAAATGAAACATATGAAGGAATAATACGTGAACCAGTTTGACCATCAGGAATAATTTCAACTCTGTCATTCAGCCATATTGCTGCGCAACTAGTTGTTGTTCCGATATCAAACCCTGCCGCAATTTCATCTGTATTAACCATTTTTTGATATATATTTCTATAGTTATATATATCATAAAATCTTTATATATTTTTTTGATGTTTATGTGATGATTATCAAATAATTAATATATATATTAATTATAAGATAATATTCATGAGTGTTGATTTAAATAATACTTTTAAATATGATAAGATTGTTATTAATTTAAATAGTACAAATTGTTTGGAATTTACTTCAGGTAAGACAGATTATTATATAAATCTTGCTGAACCACTAAAAAATGTAATTTATATTAAAATGATTAGAGCATCTGTAAAGACAAATAATAGTACTATTACTATCTCTCCATTGAATTATAAGAAGAGCGACCCTATATATATATCGATAAATAATTATGATAGGTCAGTATCATATAAAATATTTACAGAAATAACTCCTAATACGACCAAAAATATAATAACAGGTACTGTGTCTAATACAGGGACAAATAGTTCTAATATTGTTTTTCATCCTTTTAATTATTTTGATTTAATTCCATATTCTAATGATACAATTTCAACTGAGCAATATTCTGAAATATCATATACACAAGCTTCTTTTGATTGGTCAGACCCCTCTGTATATATATTAAATCCACCAGAACAAAATCTTAAAAGATTAAATATTCAATTTAAAAATAAAGCGTTTGAACTTTTTAGCACTACAGATTTGAATAATTTTAATTTATCATTTTGTGTTTATGTTATTAAAAATAGAGTATAATATATAAAAATAACTTAATATAATATATTAAAATAACTTAATAATGAAATTGAATATTTTTAATAATTTTAGAGCAATTTATTATAATACGCTTGCTAACTTTTATTTATGTTTTAATTCATTTGTCCCTTACTATGATGATGTTATTCTTTCATTGTCTATTACATCTTTTAAAAATATACTAAATAATAATAATTTATGTTTGAAAACAATTAAGCAAAACAGGATGATTCAACTAATATATTCTCTAAGTGGCAAAGAAAATCTATTTTTAGATGATGGTGGATTTTTAATTATTGATTATAATGATAATGAAAATATTAAATATACAGAAGATACTGAAAATGACGAGGAACCAGAAGATACAAAGGAACCAGAAGATACAAAGGAACCCGAAGATACCATTGAACCCGAAGATACCATTGAACCCGAAGATACAAAGGAACCAGAAGATACAAAGGAACAAGAAGATACAAAGGAACAAGAAGATACAAAGGAACCAGAAGATACAAAGGAACCCGAAGATACCATTGAACCAAAAGATACAAAGGAACCCGAAGATACCATTGAACCAGAAGATACAAAGGAACCAGAAGATGCTACAAATTCTTACATTACAGATAATATTGATATTATTGATAAGGTAAATAACAGTTTAGATAAAAAAAATAATTAATTAAGATATATACTTTAATGTTAGCTTTTTTTTCCATATCTCTTTAATTTCATCTTCGTAATTAATTTGACCATAGCATTTGCTTTTTAACCTTTTTAAAATATTATTATTTATATTTTCAATAATGTACTTTTCATATTCATTTATATAGTATAGTTTTTCATTAGCCATTACAGGGTCATTTGTATATATTGTATTATATATATGAGTAGTATATAAAAAATACAATATTGTATCTAAACTTCCTAATGTATAATTATTTAAATTATTATTAGTATTATTAATAGAAAAACATTCATTTTTGACATTTATAATATTTATTAAATTAAATATTGTATTATTATCGTTATTAATTATATTAATATCATAATATGTATATAAAATATCATCATTATCAATGCGATTATTAATATCAATATTATAATTACTTATTTTGCTTTTTTTAATAATATTTATTATGTCAATTTTTGTTTTCTCATAGTCCATAGATAATATTGTAATAAACTTAGACTGTTCATTAATCCGGTTACAGCAATTAACATTTGATTTTTTGTACAATTTTAAAGCAAAACTATCTATTATAGGATTTTTAGATTTTTTTATGTATTGTAAAATACTATCTGTTAAATTTTGATATATAGTTGGTATTTTAATACATTTATATTCAATATTTGATGTTTGTATTGGATATGTTGTATTTATTATATTTAATCGTTCATAAATTTTTTCCCATCTATACCCTGATTGTTCAGGGCGTGATAATTCATAATATAAATTTTTCTTTATTATAGGCAATGGGATTATATTATATTTATCTTTGTAATGCTTTAAATTTCTTTTTTCTTTTTTACTATATTTTAATAAATTATCATATATATTTGATTTTATAATACTTATATCAAATATTTGTTTACCATATACATAAACCCTATATGTTCCTTGATGCTTTGCTTTTTTTATCTTAATATATGTATATCCCTTCTTCTTAATTATCTGTGCAAGTTCAATAGAATCATTTAAAGGATTTTTTGATAAACAATCAAAATCATTAATTGTATAATCTTTATAAAATCTTAATTTTTTAGGCAAAATTAGATTTATAACAAAACCGCCATATAATATAAGTTTCTTTTTAATAATAAATTTTGATATTAAATTGATTACATCATTATATTCATTATAGACGTTTTTTAACTTTTTTTCTTCAATCTCCTTAATAATCTTATCAATCTTATATTCCGAATTTGAATTATTCATATCTTCTTAATAATATAATAGAAGTTAAAAATAAAAATTAATAAAAAAATTATTTATTAGCTTTCTTATTATAAGGAACACTGTTGTTTAAAGTTTTACGATCTATATAGACCTTCTTTCCATGCTTATTAATTATAAATTTACCTTTTTTAGGACCTGTATAAACTTTTATATTTCCTGCTATTTGTTGCTGTTGTTGCTGTTGTTGCTGTTGCTGTTGTTGCTGTTGCTGTTGTTGCATTATTTTAAAATCGTCATATTCATTTAATTTTTCAAATAGTTTGTTATATAGTTTTTGTAGCTTTACCTCTCCTCCAATTGCCATTATATTATAAATATCCTAATATATATTAAGATATTATTTAACTATATCTTCATATTCATAATAATTAAACTTTGGCATTATACTACCAACTTGTGTATTTTCTGCTGCCTCTTTTAAATCAGTACCATGAAATAATATAGGTGAGTTTAAAAATACAGGCTGAACTATTTGTTTAGTTCCATAAGAGCATACATTAGGTCTATATCTCATATCACCCCTATATTGTTGCTTATACTCAATTGGATTATATATCCTTCCGGATTGTTGACATGGTGGTCTTTGTTTACATTGTTGTCTTTGCTTACATTGTTGACATTGTTGACATTGGGGTTGTTGCTGTTGCTGTTGCTGTTGCTGTTGCTGTTGCTGTTGCTGTTGCTGTTGCTGTTGCTGTTGTTGCTGTTGTTGCTGTTGTTGCTGTTGCTGTCCATTATATTGATTATATAATCCATTATTAATAGCACCTTGTAGTATATTATTATAGGAAATATTAGATGTACTTAGTGTATTAAGTCTATTAAATGTACTTAGTGATGCGTTAGATGTATTAGATGCGAGTTGTGTATTATTGAAAGCATAGGAAGGGGGTCTATTAAATGACATATTAGATGTATTTATATTATTTTGAGGATTATATTTGTTATTTTTTTCATCATGAGAGTAATAAGTTTGATTTATTGATTCATAATCACATTCATCATTTGGTGTCAAACATGTATTATCTCTTAAATATGGTGTGCACGTGTCTTCTTTTTTATCACTCAGCATTATATTGACATTAAATATGCTATTGCCATCTTTTACAATATCTGAAATATGTTTTTCAGTATCTATATTTATATTTGAACTATTCAATTCGCTTTGTCCATTTTTATACAAAGATACTGGAATTGTATATGCCCTTCTTTTAAGTATATCTTGTCTTTTTAATTCATTTGCTATCAGTCTCAGTTCATACAATATGAAATTCTTATTAAATATGTCTAATATCTTTTCATCATTTAATATATATTCATCCCTAAGATTATTTTCAAATTGTATGTATTTATCGTGCATTAACATTGCTTTAAATAAATAATCATTAAATTGTAAATGTATATAGCATTTTATTAAAATATCTAATAGTACAGTATTTACTAATTCTGTATTATGTTGGTCTTTATAATATTGCTTTATTTTTTCTTTTAGTTGACCTTTTGATATATTTGTAATTAATTCGGGTTTTATATCATTACTTTGCATATTTGTTATTATTTTGTATTCAGACGAATTGTATATTCTTAATTTTAAAATATCCTCATTTATGTCATTTTCATAAAAGTCTTGTAAGTTCTTATTTAATTCTTTATCGGTTGGCTGTCTATCTAAAAGATTCTTATATACATTAATTATAGAATATTCATTAATATTATTATTTGATATTGCAACAGGGTCTTCCTTATAGTTTTTTGTGGTATATGGTAAAAATTCATCACTTATAGGGTCGTTAATTGTTTCATACATATCATACATTCTTTTTTTAAATTTTTCTGTTTCCGTGTTTAAACTTAATTCTTGCGCGGAAGCATAATTAGTATTAGTTGTATCAAAAAAATTAACTTTTCTAGAATTTAAAAGTTCCTCGTATTTACTAGTAAGTTCACTCCTGTTTTCGTAATTTTCATGATATTTTGATATTATTGAAAAAGCCTCTTTAAAATCTAATATGCTATTATTAAAATATATATTCTTAATATAATCACTTAGATATATCGCAATGAAAATGATTATAATTGTTAGAATAGATATAATTAATATATAATTTTTCATAACTTCTCTTTATAAGATATAGATAAAAATAAGTTCGCAATTAATATTATATAAGATTTTATTATATAATATATATAATTAATATTAAATAATATATAATATGGATCACAAAGTAATGTATAATTTTAAAAAAAGAAAGAGGACATGTGAAGATGAAGAGCTAGAAGAAAAAGAACAGGCTGATGATAATATTTACATCATTAATAATCATTTATACTTTTCTTCTGATATTACACCTAAATCAGCTTTTACACTATGTAAATATTTGAGATCACTTGAAATCAAATTAAAAATTGAAAATATTAGTATGTCATCTAGTGTTAAGCCTGAAATATATCTTCATATTACTACAAATGGCGGTTGTATTTATTCTGCGTTTTCAATTATTGATTGCTTTGAAAGTTTAAGCATTCCTGTCAACACTGTTATAGATAGTAATGTATCATCGGCAGGAACTATTATTAGTATTCATGGTAATAAGAGATATATATGTAATAATTCATATGTTCTAATCCATGAATTACGTTCAGGCTGTTGGGGTAAATTAGCTTACTTAGACGATACTTATAAAAATTGTCTTAAAATTCAAGATCATATTAATCAAATTTATTTAGATAAGACAAAGATTACTAAAAAATATTTGAAAGAGATTCTTGTCAAAGATTTAGAATTGAATGCTGATGAATGTATACGTTTAGGAATTGCTGACGAAATTTATATTTCTAAATAATATATTTATTAATTAGATTGATAATAGTATCTATTATTTTTTATTCTTTTTATATATTAGATTAATAATTTAATATATAATAGCAATTAATGAACAAAATATTTTTTAATGAAATTTATATACATATGGTAACTATTACTTTAATATTATTATATTCTATAATTAGCTCTCTATATATATTACTTAATGATGATTACAATATTTTCCTTCGCATTTTTGTAATCTTTATTATTGCTGCGGTGGTTGTTCTTATGATGAAAAAAGAAACTTTCTTGCCATTTTTAGGTTTGGCGCATTTGCCAAATACTTTAATTGCAGAAGAAAAAATACCAAATGGTGCTAATATATCATATTCAATAGATATGAATGATTATGAAGATGGAACAAAAATTATTTATTGGGCTGCTAATAAAACAGATAAAATTATTGAAGACCCTTATGAAGCATATAAAAATTATAATAATGTAGGCGTTACCAAAGTTAAGAATGGTAAAGCAGAAGTTCGCATTTTCTGTCCAGATAGATACAAAGTTAAAAAAGTATTTACTCAATTATTAGAGCGCCATTTTCATTACCGAATTGTTTTTAAAGATACGGGATTTTTAAGCCCTGTAATGACTGTTAAGGTTGATTGTTGATATTTTTAATATGTCTTTTGAAATATAAAAAACACATAATAGATACTAAACTACTATTCATTATTATTCGTTATTATTCATTATTCTTAGAAAGGTACAGTCATCGTCTTGCGACGGAGAGCATTGAGATTTGCTCCTTCAAGATGTCGTGAACAATTAATATTACTAATTGCTGAATCGTCAGAAATTCTAAGACGAATAGGAAGCACATATTTTTCTGTTTCAGTAGCATACTCAAACTCTGATTTAACAGACGCCGAACTTGCTTCATTTCCATATCCAAATCTTGCTGCTGAACTACTACGTGTCCCATCACCACCGCGTGTAGTACTACGAGTAACTGGTTCTTGTTTTAACTTACGAAACACCATAAACGTCAAATAAATCAACCCTGTATTCTGTGAAGATACTTCCATCCCAAGTTTCAATTCATCTTCGGTGGGCTTATATCCTTCATCTAACGCCTTCTTTGCCAACCATTGATACTTAGCATTTGGATTTTGGTCAAAGTTATAGCCCAATCCATTATTAGCAGGGATAGTCCACATTGTTCCATCACGTTTAATATTAATAGGAACTGTTGAATAATTTAAATAATACTCAGGAGCTTCATTATCTAGCGCAAAACCAATTGCGTAATCATATTTTGAATTTTCATTTTTAATAGTAATATTTTCTAGTTTAATAACAAGAGGGCCTTCATTGGTTATGACACGATACCCCTTCGCATAATCATCTCCTTCTCCTGACTCAAATACTTCAATATCATAATTATTAGTAAAATTCTTCCTTTCCTTTTCGCTGATTCCATCAGCATCTTCTTTTCCTTCACCAAACGTAATATCAAATTTGATAGCATGTTTGGCGGTGGTGTAGTTAATAGCGATGTCAGACACAGTGCTTGTAAGCATTTTTGGTTGATAGAATAAAAGATAAAATATTAATCATTTTTTATAATATTTTTTAAAAAATAGAACAAATTTATATAATATATAATAATTATTATAATATGTTGTTAGTTTATAATAGTATAATTATAATGTCTTCTTAATATTTCCTTGTATTCATTCGCAATATTTTCATCAATATGATCATAACTCATTATAAGATGATTGCTATGTTTAATATATATATCAAAATATTTTTTATAATATAATATCATGCTTTCTCTGATATTCAAAAACACGACATTATCTTCTTTTAGATAATCAAACATTTGTTTGATCATATTATCATAAGCAATATTATATATATTGTGAATAGTCTCGCAATATTTACCCTTATTTTCAGTAAAATCTATTCTTCTTCTAATATTATATACTCTATACGGAGGATAATTGCTGTATTTATTAACTATGAGATTATATATTTGTAATTCATAGAATGTTTGCTTTTTTTTTTTTAAAATACTAATTATATTAGTATACCAATTTTTACATACCATCGCATTTATTGCGGACGGATTTATATTAATATGCGTAAAATACAAATCAATTGTTATCGTAGCTGCCATAACCATTATTAATATGTTTTAAACCTATATAATTAATATAGGTTGTATCATTTTATATAATTTATGATATATAAATATTATATTTATAACTTTTCTTATAAAACGGTTTTAGAAAATCTTTATGTATTAAATCGTTTTTACTACATTCGCATAATAATTCTAAATTCCTCATTTGATTAGTAATACAATTCATTAAAAAATCTATTTGATTTTTTAATATGATATTATCATTTATTAAATTATTAATATTAACATCCATTAATATATATTTATTTATTTATCAAAATGTTTATATAATGTGTGTAATATATTTATGATATAATTCATCATATTCTTTACAGTCGCTATCACAAGAATACCATCGCTTAGGCGCAATAACTATCTTTGTTTTATAATAACTAATGAATGAAGCCCATAAGCTAAAATAGGAATTTGCGATTATATTATTTTTAAACATGGACATTAATATGAATTCAATATCATCTTTAATATTTAACTCGGTATCTTTAAATATTTTATCTGAAACAAAATAAACATTATATTCATTTTCTCTATTAACATAATCATTAAAATTATTAATACACCATTCAATATCATCCGAAAATACAACTATATTTTTTTTATTTGCTATTTTAATTGCTTCTTTATAATAACTCATTTCTAAATTATAGTTATAATTTGAAAGGGATAAATAATCATCTCTTCGTATATGTAATGATATCATGTCATCGTCTTTTGTATTATTTCCAAAGTAATCTAAAATGTCTCTATATTTATAATATGCTGAATACATAATATCTTCATTACTATAAACAATACTAATCATCTTCTCACGTAATGTATCATCAATATTTTTGAATGTTTGATAATTTCCCATAAATAAAACGTTATATTTTACATCAGAAGGAGGAACATAATATTTATGAGGAGTTATTATTTCATCATCTAAAATCATTAATTGTATGTTTTTAAACTCGCTAGCAGTTAAAACGCTAAACAAACCTTTAAATAACGTATTCCAATAAGTTTTTCTATGTATTTCAATAGAAGAACTAGAACTACAAGTATTTTCTTTATATTCAAATACTAACTTTCTTTTAATTTTATTTTTTTTTGATAAACGCAAAAAATATATTATATAAGCAATTTGAAATAATTGATTTCCTAAACCTCCTTTAATATCTATGGATGTATATAAATTATTCATATTATATACTATTTAATTATTATATACTATTTAATTATTATATACTATTTAATTATTATATACTATTTAATTATTATATAATATTTAATTATTATATACTATTTAATTATTATATACTATTTAATTATTATATACTATTTAATTATTATTTATTATTTATTATTTATTATTTATTATTTATTAATTATTATTTATTATTTTCCATGTTGCTAATGCTAGAATACCGCCTATTATTTGCGCAAATATATAAGCAAATAATCTTGTAATTCCTATTGTACCTTTAAGATACATTATCAAACTTAATGTTGAATTGAAAAAACCTCCTGAAACTTTTCCAAACATATAAACAGCTGCTAATAAACCAATCGCAATAGGGAGTGGGTCAGACGTTTGTAATATACACATAAAGAAAACATATGTTCCTACACATTCAGCAAATAATTGATCTAGTTCTATTTTATCATTCATTTTTATTCTAATAATTATATATATTTAAAATAAAATACCATCAATATTATTGTTAAAACTTTGAAGAACAAATTTTTTAAGATTTTTCATATTTATACGCGTATTATTTGCTATTTTATATTTTGTTCTGTTAATTTCATTACTATTCACGTCATAATAATATAGTTCAGATAAATTATCAGGGAATGTGAAAATAATATTTTTGACATCCTTAGAAAAATATACACCTTTTACCTTATCTAAATTTAGGTATATTGATGATATATTTATGTTATCTCCTGTTGAAGGTAAATTTTGTAATCCTTTTTTATCAACAAGGTTTGTAATATCAGAAGTTTTAATAATATTTGTGAAATTTGTATTTATATATTTATCCATTCTAAGAGACATCTTGGTTAATTTACTAGATTGTAATTTGTTAGTTAAAGGGATATATAGTGGCAATAAAGATATACTTTTAATATATGATGTTGTCATTTCAAAATATAAGATTAAGAAAAGGATGAATGTATTTGGCATTACTTATATTATATAATAGTAAATTATTATTATATAATAGTATATAGTAAATTATTATTTAGTATATAGTTGATAATATTGATAAAGTATCTTTATCTTAATATCATTATTAATATTAAAATGCTTAGTAATTATTTCTAACATATCATTAACTTTCTTCTCCTTATGTGTAGTTAATTCATTTTCATATATTAAAGTTGATATTTTATTTATCTCATAATTTATTAACCAATAACTAATTTTGTAAGGGTTTTGTTCTATATTATTAAATATAGAACAAAATCTATTAATAGCATCAATAGTTGAGCATGTATTTATATTTACAGTTGTAGGACTCTCTTTAAAATAGCAATAATCACCATATGACAAACATGCTGTTTTCCAACATATATTAGTTAAAATATACCAATTTCTTTTTTCTTTATATACGCCCTTATATCCTACTTTACAATAATATATTTTTGATTGCTCTGCTGTTAATTGTAATGAAATGATATAATAAATATATAATTTATTATATTTTTGAATATCACAATAGGGTATAATAATCGATCCATATTTTGTTTCTATATATATATTTTGCCTATCGCTAATAAAAAATATGTATGTTGAATTTTCATCATTATAATTATAGAATGTTGATATTTTTCTATTGTAATAATTTGGTTCCTCCTTATCAATAATATTACTTCTATAACTCTCATGGCTACATATTGGCATTTTAATCATGAATTTATTCTTAATAATATATATATCAATTTTTTATTTATTAAGATTTTACAGTAGCAGAAAGTAAATTAGTCATCATCCCACTTTGAATAAATGATAATTCCATTGTTGGATTTATTGACAAAGCCACAACTAATATTGTTGTAATAAGAACAGATATTAAGGTTAAAACAGTAATAACCCAACTCCAAATTTGACAATTTCCGGTTGTCAAGCAATCAATATTATACATCCACAAAAGAACAATAGGTAATGTAACTATACAATATATTAAATAATAAACAAATCCCCACATGCCAATCATTACAGAAAAACATATTAAATTAATAATGCTTGTTAAGCATATTAAAATAAAATATGCGCTTGCTTGTGTTGATAAATTAAACATATCTATATCTATATTATAAAAATAAAAAATAAAAATGCCCTAATTATATTGAGAATAAATATGTTATATAATTAAAATTTAAAAATAAAAACTGATAATATTAGCTTTATTTAATTAATTAAAGCCAAGCTAAGAGCAATGTTTTCATTTACTCCTAGATGGATGATGGACCCCGACTTTGAGAGAAACGGATACGTGTATAAACAAAAATTTATTTATACAGGAGATAACCATGACAATAATAACGACGATGAAGACGATGACAAGTATTTCAATGCTCTTATCTGTAAATATAAAAAGATTCATATTTATACTGTAAATGACAATGAAGAAGATATTGATGAAATTAACTCATATAATACAATCGATTATGATGACTATGATGACGATGATGTTAATAATGATAATAATAATTAAATATATAAATATATAAATATATAAATATATAAATGTATTTAATGAAATAATGTGATACAACAGTACACAATTATATAATTATATTAATTGCTTATGATATAGTATATATATTTTTTATATTTAAGTTTTTAACATATTAACATATTAACATAAAAATATTAAATAATGGATCTTGTAAGTGTTGTAATACCTACTTTTAATAGATTTAAGTTTGTATTAAACGCAATACGATCTATTAAAACGCAAACATATAAAAATATAGAGATTATTGTTGTAAATAATTGCTCAACAGATAAATAATATTATGAGTATAATTGGAAAGATGAAGGCGTAATTATGATACATTTAGAGAAAAGTACAAAAGAATTATTTGGATATACTTGCGTTGCGCATGTTAGAAACACTGGTATTGAAAAATCATCTGGGAAATATATAGCATTTTGTGATGATGACGACATATGGTTTCCTTATAAATTAGAATTACAAATAAATGCGATGAAAAGGTCTGGTTGTAAAATGTCATGTACTGATGGTTTATGGGGAGAAGGAGAATATGATAAAAATGGTAGATATAGTATATATAATGCTGTTTTTTTCTTTAACATCTTAAAAGATAAGTATAAAAATACTAATTTACTAGATAATGGATTTCCTGATATATGGGATTTAGAATTTCTTAAAATACATAATTGTGTAATATGTAGCTCAGTTGTAATGGAAAAAGATTTACTTGATATTATAGGTAATATGAAGCATTTAAAAAGTGGTGAAGATTATGATTGTTGGTTAAGCGCATTAAATCATACTAACATTGTATATTTAAAAGATATATGTTTTTATTATGATAGTAGACATGGATATGGATGCAATTACGAACATTGATAAACTAAGAATAATAATAATCCTATTATTACATTAGTTTATTTACAATATAGTAATTTATATATAAATATTATATGTATAATATATACATAATAACATATTATAATTTAAATATTTAAAATATTATATATTATTATGAATACTAGTATTAAATTTTTTTTAATATTAATAAATATTTTAAATTGCTATTCGTTCAACATACCAGTTCTTCGCTTTAATAATAAAGGTTCAAATATTTGCGAATTAAATTATAATAATGTATATAGTTCCTTTTATAAATGGTCTAATGAAAATAAACAAAGTCAGCCTAAAATAATAGAAGATACTTTGTGGTTAAGCAAAAATCGTTTTATTAATCCTACTATTATTATTGGTGTATATAATGATACTTATAATTTGAATTATATATGCTTGATAAGAAGATTATCACCAGAAAATTATAAAATACTTAATATATTCGCAAACCCTTCTAATAATTTAGAGGATGATCTAGAATTATTTAAAAATCTTTTTGAGTTTGCTATTAATAATGGTTTTAAATTAAATACAGATAAACTAAGTGATATAGATAAAAGTAGATATTTATTAACTTATTTGTATTATTATTCACAAATTAATGCTAAATCTTATGAACTTTAAGATATTTATATAAGGATTATGAAGATAATAAATAATTAAATGAAAATAATTGATTGTTTTATTTTTTATAATGAATTAGATATGTTAGAATTAAGACTAAATGAACTGTATGATGTCGTAGACCATTTTGTTTTAGTTGAATCAACTAAAACATTTGTAAGAAATGATAAAGAGTTATACTTTGAAAATAATAAGAAAAGATTTTCAAAATTTTTAGATAAAATAATTCATATAATAGTAGAAGATAAATATATACCAGAGACATCAGACCCATGGTATGTCGAGCATAATCAACGAAGATGTATAGACAAGGGAATAAGACAGTTGAATTTGAAAAACGACGACATTATCATAATTTCAGATGTAGATGAGATTCCTGACTCAAAAACTTTGGTACATGTTAAAAATAATAATTTAATTAATGGTGCTTATGTTTTAGAATATGATTTATATTATTATAATATATACTGCAAAATGAAAGAAAAATGGAAACACCCAAAAATAATTAATTATGGTTGTTATTATAATGATTATTATTGCGACCCTGAGGCTGTAAGAAGCACCGGAACACTTACACTTCCAGTTATTAAAAATGGCGGATGGCATCTTTCATTTTTTGGGGATATTGAATTTATAAAAAATAAAGTAAAAAATTTCTCACATCAAGAATATAATAATGAATATATTCTTGATGATAAAAGAATTTTTAAAAGAATTCAAGAATGCGAAGAGTTATTAGATAATGGATGGGAGTTTGATTATATTGATACAGAAGACAACACATATTTGCCATATAAATATAGAGATTTTAAGGAGTTTTTATGTAAAAAACTCTAAATATATTTTTAATATAGTAAAGGTATCATAATATTACCTTTTTTATATTGAACATACATATTCAACATAAAAACATGCGACATTAAATAATATTTATTCATATTAAATTGTAATCTAAATACTACATACAAAACAGTCAAATATATTTTAGCAACATCTACTTCTTTTACATCATTTTTACTATTATTAATTGTAATAAGGAACGGGGATAACAATGATAAGGCATAGAAAAAATGCCAACTAATATTAGAAATAATACCTTTTCTTACAAGTGTCATTAAAAATGTAGATAATTGTATAGGAAACATTATCAAAAATGAAGATTCTATAATACCAAACCCAAATTTATCATTATCAGTTAATAATAAAGCATTGATAGCAAATATTTGACATATAGCATAATATTTTTTAAGAATTATTTTAACATTATCTTCAATTTTTTCCCAATTTATATCACGTGTTGTTGTTTTATCATTATTATTATATTTTGCTGTAATATAATCCGCAAAAAGATGATGTAATATAATTAATAAAAATTTACCTAGATGATATAAATAATAATACTCGCTATTTCTATTTATATTATAATTAATACATATTAAACTATATGCCATAATAATAGATGACCGTGATGTGAAAATAATATTATGTAATTGTAATTCTTTCCAAATTATTATTTTTGAGTTTAATCTGATATGTGGCACATGAAATATAAATGATGATAGCGAAAGTGTTAAATGAACAACTGGTATGATTTGTGAACTTATATAATCAGCATATAAATACATGTTTCTATGTGCGATTAACCAGTATATACGTAAAAAGTAATTGAATAAGCATCCAAATCCAAGTATTTTATGAATATGATATTTATCATGAGATGTAAATAATTGTTGACGCATATATTATAAATAAATGCTCTTTATTTTTATATAAATAACTGATAAAAATCATTTTTTTTACTTAAAAAATAATAACAAAATATATATATAGAGTTTATAATAATGGGTTGGAATATTAACACCTTTAATAATAAATATCAAATAAAATATGGAAGCAATTCAAGTTATCTTATTACTTCAAATGATATTAGTTATCTAACTATTACTAATGATAAGCATATTGGTATCAATAATGAATTTCCTAGTACTAATTATTTATTAGACATTAATGGAATTACTCATATTAATAGTAATTTTTATGTTGATGGATATTCATATTTTTCATGTAATATATATATTAAAGATAATATATATGTTGATAAAAATATATATATTAAAGAAAATATAATTACATCTAATATTATTGGAGGTAGTTATCATAATACTAGTAATATTATTAAATTTAATAATACTTCTACTAATAATTATAGTAATAATATTGTTGAAATATATGGAAAAACATCTTTATTTGGCCAAGTTTATATTAATAAAGATGATAAAACTAAACCTCCAACACAAAACGACTATTTATTAGATATAAATGGTTCTTTAAGAGCTGATAAAATATATGGAGACGGAACTAATATTAGTAACTTAAATGCTAATAATATTCGTTCAGGAACAATACCTGTATCTCAGGGTGGAACTGGATTAAATACAGTAAATAATAATCAACTTTTATATGGTACAGTTCAAACAAATTCTGGAATTAATACATATAGTATTAACCAATCACCAAATTTAGTTTTTGATGGAATTAAGCTGCTATGTAAAGTGTCAGCTAATGTATTATTTGACGGTACAGTAAGTATAGAGAGAGGAGGAACTGGCAAAGGTTCTTTTAATAAAGGTTTTGTTTTATGGGGCAATGATGATATTGATATTCAAACATCATCAAACTTTAAATTTGAGAACAATACATTAAAAATAGTTAATTTAGAATTAGAAAACAGTATTATTAAAGTAAAAACGGATGGGGGACAAAGAAATTTAAGAGCTTCTGATATAGGAATAGAAAATGCTACTTATACAACACCTGGTTTAATAAAAGTACTCCCAGAAGATTTTGTAGTAATTGATGGGCAATTAAAATTAAAAGTGCAACCAAATACATGGACAACTGTAAGCGGTACAGTTGATAACATATCCAAAATACATTTTCCTTCACTATTAAAATATAATACTGATAATCAACAATCTTATGTTGGTATTAATATAATAGATCCAAAATATGATTTAGATGTAAGAGGTACAATTAATTCATCTAATATTAATTCAAGCAACTATACACTTAATGGCATAAATCTAGAAACAAGTTTGTTACAAAAAGCAGCGGCAGAATCTAGGATTGCTTCGGTGGAGTATATAAAGGATATAGATTTAATTACATCTAATATTTTAAAAGAGAATCAAACAATATTAATAAAAGGTACAGCACTTAACACATATAATAATGGAGAACAAGATGATGTATGGAGATTAAATAAAATTGTTCCGCCTAGATTTGAATCTGTAAATATAAATATAACAACTTTATGTAGAACAAATAAATTAGAAATTTTTAATAATGACAGCATCCTTTCTGATACTACCTTAGGAACTGATGACAGGAATACTAATGAAATATTTAATATTACTACACAAAATAGTGGTATTACAAAAAAATTATTTAAGTTTACAAAAGCGGGTAATTTAATGATAGGAGATGATCTGGATACTCCTAGTATCACCCTTCCTCCGGAAAGATTAACAATTAAAGGAAATATAAGTGCGTCAGGTCATATCCGCTCATATTATTCAGATAGTAGATTAAAAACATTAACATCAAATATTACTGGCGCTCTCAATATTATTGATAGTTTAAGTGGATTTTATTATGTTCCTAATGAAAAAGCCTTGCAATTAGGATTTGAATATGATAATGAAATAGGATTGAGCGCACAAGAGGTTAAAAAAGTAATTCCTGAAATAGTAAAATTTGCCCCATTTGATATACACATATCTAATGAAAAAATTGTTTCTAAAAGCGGAGAGCAATATCTTACAATATGTTATGAAAGATTAGGAGCTGTATTTGTAGAAGCAATTAAAGAATTAAGAAAAGAAAATATTTCTTTGAAAAGTGAAATAAATATCTTAAAAAAAGATATAGATGATATTAAAAAAATAATATATATCAATTAATATATATTATTTTTGCTTACTTTCATAAAAAATTGTATTTGGATATTTTTCATAAAATGCTTCTTTTTCAAGAAAATCTAGTTTTGTGAAAGTACAATTTAGATTTTTTTGCTCATTTATTTTTATACAGCAAAGGTTTATATTTCTAAGCAAATCTTTCATATCATCTTGAAGGTCAAACATAGTATTATAATACTATAATAATTAGTTACTATATACTTATATATTAGTAGCAAATAACAAAATTATATTTAATTATAATTTAATAAAAATAAAACGCTGCTAGCAGGGATTGAACCTGCGACAACTCGGTTAACAGCCGAGTGCTCTAACCAACTGAGCTATAGCAGCATAAAATATTGAGGAACTCTTTATTATTCCTAATCTATATTAACAATTAATCTTTATATAATTTTCTTATTAATGATGAATATATGTGTTCTATAATTTTATATAAATATAAAAAATGATAAACTAGAATCTTATCATTGTTGATAAGCATACAGAGTTTTATTCAATTAAAACAGAGCGACAAGACGACCAAGAACACGAACACAACCAAATATGATTTTGAAATATGTTTTACTAAAATATATACAAAATATTAGAAATTTGCCTATTATCTCATATAATAATGAGAATATATGTTATAGAGATATAAATGCCTTTAATGTATCACCAAAAAAAACAAACGATATAAATAATAAGAAGCGAGAATCTATTATAGGATGTATTGTAAATAATACTGATTTGAATGAATATTACAAATATTCAAGGAGGTGGAACAATATTAGAATTGCTGTTTATAATTATATTAATAATGATTTAAATATTAATAACAAGATACATTTAATACATCGTGCTGGGAGAAAATATAATTATGATTTTGAAATTAGCGACGAGACATTAAAATTTAAAATTGAATTAAAGTTTAATGTAGATAATATAGATAAGGCCCCTCAATTTGTTTCCCCTTATAATCCTAGTAAATATATGACAAGGTCATATGAAGAATTTTATTACGATAATTACTTGCCATTATTAACATCATCGCGTGATGATTTAATAGTTCCCAATAAAAATATTTATTTACGAGAGATAAATAGCACATCTCCTGTGTGTATGATAGATCACAAAAATATATATGATAAAGGTTGTAAAAAAAGTAGTAAATACACTGGTAATATAAAAGATATAGAATTCTATAAGCTTGCGAATAAGCTATCAAGGGAAAGTATTATTAGTTTTATTTCAAATACAGAGTTGAATATAGAAAAATTAAATGAGTATTTAAGTAATACTCAAAATAACAAAATTTATATGCTGTATAAAAAAGGAAAGTTTTATAAGCAAATAATTAATATGGATAAGTATAAAATAACTAGTTATACAATAAATAAAAATAAATTTATTGCGAAAACCTGCGAAGGATATTCTATTAAAATATTGCTTAGATGGAAGAATGGTAATGGTATTGCTTTTCCAGCATTTCAAATATCATAAATATTCATAAATATATTGGAAGTATATTAGATAATTCAGTAGTGTTAATTGCGTTATTCCCAAAATATAATTTAATGAACTCAGTTGTTCTCTCATCACTAAGAGACCTGTATATTTGATTATATTTATAAATTAAATAATCATCAACGCTATCGCTGCTATCGCTATTACCAAAATACTCTTGTTCATCTTCTTCATACTTAATACAAATTAAATGATTTTCAATTAAATATTCTTTTATGTTAAATAAACTGTCGCTATGTCCGCAATTAATTAGAGAATATTCAAAATTATAATTACCTACACCATAACCTCTATTAATAACTAATAAAGGTTCTTTATATCCCTCTCTATTTATATAGTTTTTCTTAGCTGTATTTGTATAATTTTTTATGCTTAACGTATTGTTTTTAATGTCTGTTGAATATATTAATCGTGTTTTTTGCTCATCATCTGTAAGTAAAGACTTGTGTTCATTCCACACTATATTCCCAACATATACTTTGAATTTTAAAGCATTTAATGTTGTAGCATTTATATATAGCTCGTTTAATCTATCAATAACTTTTGTTGTTGCGAATATTGTATATTTATCACTCAGATGTTTTAATATATATTTGTCATTCACATTGTCATTCACAATGCCTTTTTTAATTATAAATATTATTGTTTGCTGTTCAGTTTCTATATAAACATCATTACATTCTTCTATTGATAATATTTGAAAATTATTATATATATATTCTCTTGTTTTATTATAATATAAACAATTTAAAAAACTTTTAGGCAATATAAAGCATAATACACCATTATCATTTAGTAATGATAATGATTTAATAATAAACAATAGAAATATATTTGGACGACCATCAAAATAATTATAATAATACTGATCAACTTCTGATTTTTTAAGAACATAATATGGCGGGTTTCCTATTATTAAGTCAAACTTTACATTAAATTGCGTTTTCAAAAAATTGTCATTGAATATATTAACATTATCAACATTATTATAATTATTTTTAATATTATCATATATTATTTTATTATATTCTACGCCTGTTATAGACGCATTTGGATAATAAGTCATAAGTTTGTCAATAAATTCACAAGAACCACATGAAGGTTCTAATATATTATTAAATATTTCATATTTTAATATATGTAATATTATATCAAGAGATTCAATAACAGTATTTGGAGGTGTAAAATATATTCCATTATCTTTTTTTTCTTTTTTATTTATAAGTTTTGTTAATTTATATGATAGATTGCTGAAACAATTATCATTATTATTAGCCATTATTATAAATATATATAATATGTATTAATCATTTTTTATATAGCTGTGAGTAAAAATTTTTATAAATTATTTAGCTTTGTTTTAAAGTTATCATTTATAGTATTAAATATATCCAGGAGATATTTTTCAAATCCATCTTTGTATGGAAGATTTATATTAATTTCTGTATTTAGATTAATATTTATAAGTTTTGTATTAGGGATATCAGATATTTCCATGTAATTAATAATTTTAATTAAAGATAGACCTTTGATTAAATTTGAATAACCAGATTTGATATTTTTAATAATGAACCTACTTTTAATTTTTTTGTAATCAGGGTTATTTTTTTTAATTTTATGTTTAATACAAATACGTAAATACTTATCATTTTCTGTTGTATATGCTTTGAAATAGTCTGGGAGAGAATCAACATATATATATATATCTTCTTTCTTCTGCGTTACACCTTTTTTAATAAACCAGTCACTCATTGTCCATTCTATTATTTTATATACATTATCAAATAAACTATTGTCTTCACTACTAAAAATATTATCAAGAACAGTATTTGTATTAGTTCCGTCTTTCATATCAATTATAATTGTGTTATTTAATTTTTTCATTAATAAATAATATATTGTTTTATATATATATATTATTTATTATTTATATTATTATATAGTTTTTTATTATATAATTCGTGATATATTATTTATATATATATCTTTCAAAGATTTATAGTCATTTCCTGATATAATATTTTCATCTATTAACCATTTTTTAGAAAGAATATTATATTTATGATTTTCATTAAATAATATATTAATACATAGATACGTAAAGCATACTATAATTAAACTATTTGCGATATTTTTAGTTGCCATAAGAATAATAGCAAACAAAATAATACTCTGGATAACTACATTATTTATTATCTTTTGTTGGGCTGGTGTTAGTTCGATTTTAAGATATCTTCCACCAATTTGTACAAGTATTAAGAAAATAATAGATAACGGTTCTAATGTTATTATACCTTCGGGTATAATTGAAAATGTCATAATCTATTTTTTGAGAAGATTTTTATAGAACTGAATTGTATGATTTAATATTATTAGAGTTATCATGTAATTTGTTGTAATGTATTAATTGTTCTAATATAATATCATTAATATCTTTATATGTATCTTGGGTATTATCTTTTATATTTTTATTATCTTCAATTTGTTTATTTATGCTAAATAAATTTGTATCTACTATATTTAAAATATCCTTTATAAAATCACCATGAGTAAATATTATTATATCAAGTATTAATGCGATTAATGTTAAAAATAATAACAAACCTATCGTAAAATCCCAATATAATATATAATAATTGATGATAAATAAAATTAGAAATATCCAAGGATTATCTATAATATCCAAAATATTATCCGGATATATTGCTGCTGGACGCATTCCTAGTATTATTAAGTAAGAAGCAAAAAATCCTGTCAGTATGCCTTTAAATATATCTTCAATATGTATATTATCCATATTTTCTTCTTTACAATTATATTATATAAATATTTTTATTTTAATTTTTCTTTTCATTTTGTATAATAGAAGTATATAAATAATGAATTATTCAACATTACAAGAAGCATATAATATAGATACTTTTGAAAAAAAACCAAAATCAGTTCAAAAACCTAATAAAAATAACGGTTCTATGGTAGTTTCTACAAATACAAGCCCTTCGTTTGTAGAAACAAGTAAATTATCATTAAATTCAAATAAACTAACAGATTATCCAAATAATCAAGGTAGTTCGTGTTCGCCATTACAAGCTCCTAATTATAATATACCTGTATCTAATGAATGTAAAAAGGAACATGACGACGCAATGAATGTATATACAAATGCTAATAATAATAGTTTTATGATGAATACTTTTCAGAATAATACTAATAAACCTACATTACAGCAACATGAACTGCAACCTATATCTAATCCTTCTTCAACAATGACAAGTTTAAATTATTCAGCTAGTTCCTATAATAATATTAAGGGTTCTAGTGATAATGTAATGCCTTATTATGACGAAGATTTAGAGCAATATTTCAATATAAATAATCTTAATGACGAAGTTAAATACAATTCACATGCGTATATGCCAACAACAAATAAGCAGTCTTATACAAATAATGACACCTCGCAATATGCGAATAATAATAATATCCCTAATAATGGGAATAATCTATTAAATAACAGCAGTTATAATTTAACACCTGAGGAGAAAAAAAGCGCAGAAGAAGCTATACTATTTTTGAAAAGTATAGAAGAAAAAATTAATAATGGTAACGTAAATAGTAGCGGTTATAATAAAACTTCTGTATTAGACCCTGTAATACATCCTGAAAATACAGGACCAGGAGGATTCAAAACAGAAAATATAAATGAAAACCGCGATAACTTAGCAAAGCAAGATACATCAATAAAAAAAGATACAAATGAAAATAATTATATTTATAATGCTATTTTTAATATATCTATTCTTCTTATAATAGGTATCGCAATTATATTACTATGTGACCAAATAGTTGAATTATCAATACAAATTGGTATGAAACGTGCTGTTAATATATTAGAGCCTTTTATAAAAAGCACAACTTCATGAACAAATAATTACTAAGAAGGATGTAATGAATGTATTATTATAAACAATTTTATTATTTATAATTTATTTTTTTAATTTGAATTATTATAATAGAAGATATGGATATTATAGTAAAACCAAATAATTGGATTTTACCAAATCGTATAGGATATAATAATGAGATATATAAAACATTCAATCCTTCAAAATATTCTAGCAAGCAAGATGATGCGGTAATAACAAAACCATGTAAAAAATCAGATGACACTTGTGATATACATGATAACAATATAAAATTGCTACGACAGCAAAAGATTGTTAAAGATTATATGCAGTTTGATGGCCCGTATAGGGGAGTACTTTTATATCATGAATTAGGGTCTGGTAAATCAATAGCATCTATTGCTGCGGCTGAGGGATATATTAATCTTAAAAAAATTATTATAATGACACCCGCATCTTTATCACAAAATTATGAAAGTGAGCTTTTGAAAGTATCAAATATTGGGCGTAATCTTAAAAAAACATGGACGCAAATTAAGGTAAATAAGAAATCGCCAGAAATGATGAGCGAATTATCAAAATATGCGATATCAGATAAATTTGTTAAAAAGGATGGGTTAGTTTGGGTTCCAATATATAAAAATGATATTAAAGGTGCTGAGATTATAATAGAAAAAGTACGTTATACTGATGCGAAAGCAAAAGATAAGATAGATGACACAATTAATCACATAATTAGGAATAGATATACATTTATAAATTATAATGGGTTAAGTGCAAAGATGGTAAAAGAATTAGGTTCAAAACCATTTGACAACACATTTATAATTATAGATGAAATTCATAATTTCATAAGTAGAATAGTTAACGGGTCAAGATTGGCCAAAGCAATATATAATCATATAATGAACGCAAAAGGAACAAAATTAATATTACTTTCTGGAACACCTATAATAAATCAACCATATGAAATAGCTACATTAATCAATCTTGTAAGAGGGCCAATAAAAGAATATAATATTGAACTATTAAAAAAGTCAAAGATTCCTGATTTAAAAGCTGTTATTGAACATTTACAAGTAAAAAAATTATATACTTATATAGATACTATAAATTATAATGAAAATATTTTGTCAATAACATTATTGCCAGAGGATTTTAAAAGGGTTGATAATGATAATACAAATATTACAAAAGATAACTGGGTAAATAGTTCAGAAAATATAGTAAAAAATATTGTGGAAGTATTAAATAAAACTGATATTGTAAAATTATCTATTAAAAATAAAATTATGAATTATGAAGCTTTGCCATCTGACAAGGTTATGTTTAATAAATTATTTATAGATGATGATAAAAATGGAACTATTAAAAATGAAGATTTATTCAAAAGAAGAATATTAGGAACAATAAGTTATTACAGAATGACTGGTTCTGAACTATACCCTAGAATGTTGCCTCCAATATCACGAGAACTTTTTATGGCCGACCATCAAATACAAAAATATTTAGAAGTACGTTTGGTAGAAATTAGAATGGATGACAAAAAAAAACTTTTCAAAAAAGGAAATACAAATGATGACTTAGGGTCTGTGTATAGGGCATTTAGTAGAATGATATGTAATTTTGCGTTCCCAGATGAAATTAATCGTGTATTTCCGCAAGATTTAAGAATGCTAATGAAAAAAGAATTAGTAAATGATGATAGTGATAATAGTTCTCAGTCTGGTGATTTTGATAATAAGCAATTAAATAAAGATGTTGCTGCGGCATATAGCGAACAACTAGATGAAGCAATGGATAAATTGGTCAAGAGCGAATATCTAGATATTGATAAATTACAAAGCGTATGTAGTCCAAAATTTGCGCAAATGTATGAAGATATTAATACATCACCCGGAAGCGTATTAGTATATTCACAGTTTCGTGTTATTGAAGGTATTGGGATATTTAAGGAAGTTCTAAATAGACAAGGATATGCTGAGATAAATATTATTAAAATCAATATTGATGACAAAGACATATATACAATAGATGATGATATGGACATATTTAATAAGAAATATCATAACAAAAGATATGTCATTTTTAATTCTGACAGGGAAAAAACTAAAATTCTTATGAATATATTTAATGGTAATAGCAAAGCATTGCCAAAAAATATACAAAAACAGTTAAAAGATAATGACATTGACATAGACAAGGAGCAATTATATGGAAAAATAGTCAAGGTTATGATGATAACACAGTCAGGAGCAGAAGGAATATCTTTGTTAAATGTAAGACGTGTTTTAATTACAGAATATTTCTGGAACTCTGTAAGAATAGAACAGGTTATTGGAAGGGCAGTGCGAACAAAAAGTCATATGGCTTTGCCTGTTCAAGATCAAGATGTACAAGTTTATACATATTTAATGAATTTTACTAAAAAACAATTAAATGATAACCCTACATTACGTAGTAAAGATAAAGAGATTACAACAGATAAACACATATACAATATTGCTAAGAATAAAGAAAATCTTATTAATTCGTTTTTGAAGATGTTAAAAGCATCATCTTTTGATTGTATAATACAATCAGATGTCAATAAGCCTACATCAAATGGATACAAATGTTATAATTGGCCTATAAATGTTGATAATAATGAATTATCATATACAAATAATATAGAAGCTGATAAAAAAATTTTACAATATAAAAATAGACAACATGTAAAGAAAGATAGAGGACGGGTTATATTAAAAAATGGTAATAAATATGTCCTTCTTAAAAATAAATTATATGATTATTACAGTTATGTAAATGCTAGTATTCTTTTACCTGCTAATATAATACCTTAATTTACCTGATTTTTTCATATAATTCAATAAACTTTTCTAAAAAATACGCGTTATCTCTCAAATGAACATTATTATCTGAAAACTCAAATTTAAATGTTCCATCTTCTCTTGTATAATAATCATATGGGTTAAAATAAACAAAATTATTTTTATTTGATAATTCTTCTAATAATTTATTAACTTTGAAAGTATATCTTACTCTATCTTCGTCTCTTCCTACAAATGGATATTCGTGTAATATTGGTCCAAATAATATTTCATAATCATTTCTCTTTGTAGGTGGTATTACTCCAACAATAAATATATTTATATCAAGACCCTTTGTATTATTTTGTATAGTATTTATATAATTATTTACAAGTTCATATATTATATCATCCTCATTCTTTCCTAAATTTATTTGTTTTTGTACATGACATCTACAATCAACTTCTCCATATAATAAAATAATTGTATCTCCTTTTTGTATACTATCCTTTTCAAAATTAATAATAATATTATCTCTTCCGATACGAAACATCGTTATAGAATTACTATACAAATTAGCATGAGGTAAAGTTAAATTTTTGAAACAATTATTGGCGTGACTATCTCCATATATATATATCATTATTATATATATATTATTTATTTATATATAAATATTATATTCACAATAAAACAAACTTAGTATATATAAATATAAATTATTATATTAAATTAGATATAAATTACTTTTATAAATTTTATGGAGCAAACATTAAGATGTATATATAGGAAAAAAAAATGTTTTAGATTATGTAATAAGAAGACGATAAAAAACACATTTTTTTGCTGTTATCACATACATTCTAAAAAGAAACATTTATGTAAAATATTTTATAATTTATTTGAAGATAAGTATGCGTTAAAATTATATGATATTTATAAATTATACAAATATATACATGATAATGATGGAGAAGGTGAATGTGAAAGTTTTATAAGTATACTATTTATTGATTTACTTAAAATAATTCCAATTACAAAATTAAATAATATTTATGAAAACTATTTTGATTATGATAATGAGAACTCTACTAATACAAATAGTAAAAATACTATATATAATAAAATATATTTGCTAAATTATAATACATATCTATTTAGTAATAAGTGTAATAAACATATTTTAAAAAATTTCCAAAATATTGTAAAATATAAAATGTTATGTATTCAAGAAAGTTCTAATAGTAACCTTTTAAATGATGAAGATTTATTTACGACTGAAAATATTAATAATATACATCCAGATATGTTATTTACTTTTAAAGATATTAAAGGAAAATATGCTTTTAATATTGTAGAATTTGAATATTTTGTAAGAAAATGCTTGGATGATAAAGTTGAACCTTATAATCCTTATACGCGCGAAATATTAGATAATAAAATTATTTGGAGATTAAATATGAAAATAAAATATAATAATATTATTAAAAAAAAAGAATGTGTATGGACAACAGATATGAATGCTTATACCGATTTATCTATTGAAATAGAAAGAAGAGGATTTTATAATAATCCTGAATGGTTTAAAAAAATGTCTAAGCATGATTTATTAAAATGTATTAAATTATTTAGAGATTTTTCTTGTAATATAGATGAAAGTAATAATTATTTAAAAAATATTAATGATGAAACATTTATACACGATTTCTGTAAAGAAAGCATAAAAATGTTTAAAGAGTGTAATGACGACTTATATATATTATGTTGCAATTATATGAAATCACTTGCTTTATGTTCTAATGATTTTTATAGTAATATTCCTGATTGGTTATCTACATATGACACATCATCTTATATTTCTACAATATCTAATTTCACATCATTTATTTCTACTCTTATAAACAATGATAATAATAATTTAAATAATACAAATGATAATTTAATGGTTATGGATAGAGTTCAACCAACCGCAAATATAATTACACCAAGTAATAATTTTTTATTATATTATTATGTAGAATATATGTAAATGAATAGTTATAATAATAATATAATAAAAAATACACCTGATTTTTTGTATATACCTCCTGACAGAAATCAGAATTTTGAACAAAATAAAGGATTCTTTGATATTTATATATGTAAATTTAAAACGGCCGTATATGTTTCAATATTATTTGCCTTTTTTTCATTACCAATCGCATATAAAATACTAGATATGATAGCAAAATTATTTTCTAATAATATTGATTTGATTGATTACGAATGTGAAGAAGCACTGCCACTAGGTAGATTAATTATGTCTATTATTGTTGGTATTATTATACTTATAATATAAAAAATATATATTCACATAATTCACATAATTCACATAATTCACATAATTCACATAATTTACATATTCACATTATTTACATAATTCACATTATTTACTTATATTTACTTACCAGCTTTTTTTACAACTGTCTTCTTTGCTTTTTCAGAAACTACTTTAACAGGTGGTTCTTCTACTTTTACAGGTACTACTACATCTTCCTCTTCTTCTTCATCTTCTTCATCAACATTAGCAAGCTCTTTATCATTTTCGTTTTCATCTTCTTCTTCGTCTTCATCATCATCTTCATCGTCGTCTTCATCCTCAGAAGGAACAACAACTTTTTGAGCAGATTTTGCTACAACAACAGGTTTTTCTACAACTACTTTTTTATCAACAACCTGTTGCTTTTGTGTAATCTTTGCGACAATATCATTATCTACTGAAATATCATCATCATCTTCATCATCACCTCCGTTATTCAATTCATCATCACTGTCAGGAACAAATGTTGGTTTTGACATATTAATCTGTTGGAATTTTGATGATACAATCTTCCAACTACACCCAAAGATACCAGCAGAAAACCAAATACCACTCAATTGAATAATAAATTGCGCCTTTCCACCTTTAAGATTTGACAGAATATCATTAAAATTGATTTCATTGTTATCCATATCATAGCAATCAAAGTCAAACTTATTTTCAGAAGAATTATATGGAATCTTTGCCTTGAAAGTTGGCGGATATTTATTAGCATATTCTCCCGTTACCTTATCTTTATCATGCTTAACAATTGGAGTAAACATAGCAGATACAAAATCTTTGTTTCCACTACAATTATTCTTGAACCAAGCAAGACGATTTGTGAAAGCATCATCAATAATTTTTTGCTCCAATTCCTTCATTTTATCGTAAAATTGCTTAATCTTTGGATTTTCATCCATTCCTTTAAATGATACAGTGATATCATATTTGCGTTCTTCATCCTTTCGCGTGTCATCTTTCTTAATAAACTGCATATTGTCATTAACTCCATAAGGAATATTGAGAATAGGTGTTTGTAGATTTACCTTATTTCCATTATAATTAATGTAAACTGATTTAGCGCCTGATTTCATAATCTTGAGTTCAGAATACTTAAGCTTGTCAACATTAAAATTTTTAGCGAGAAGAACGTTCATTGTTGTATTATATTACTTGTTTAATCTTTATATAAAGTAAAGATACCTATCAATTTTTATTTTTTAAATCATATTTTTATTTAAAATTATTATTTTTATTAAAATTATTATCATAGTCATATGAGTTTTATATAATTATTTATTTGCGATACTACTATTTATATGCCTTAAAATAATAAAACCAATAGTTGCCATATTTATATATAAATGCAAAATAAATATTTAATATAATTATGGGATCCCAGAAAATTTTGACGAATGAGAAATATATTTATAGTGATAAGGAATTTCAAGTATATAAAACAAAAAAAGGTGCTAAATTAATAAAAATAAATAATAATTATGTTAATATTAATGATATATCTATTGTTTCTAAAATAAACAATAAGAAACGCGATGATATTATATTGAATAATATAAATGAATTAAATAATTTAGATATTAATAACGAAATACCAATAAATGATAATGAAATTAATTATAGTATAGACGGAGAAGAATATATTGTTATATAATATTATTAGTGGTTAATATATTCAACCTTAAATGATAAGAGAATCAAGAATGTTAAAAGTGACTTTGTGAAATCATTAACGTCTATATTAGATATTCCATAATAATTATTATACTCAGTAACAGCATTGTCAATCCCATACCATACTATCATATTATTAATATCATATTTTGAAATAGTTCCCATGCGATCTTCAATAAAATTAAGTAAGTCTTGAATAATTGTAATATTATCATTATTGAAATTACAATCACAATAGCACATATTGTCATATATACTTTCGCATATATCATATATACTTTCATGAATATTGTCAACCATCACACATTCATACATTATAATTTTTATGTATTGATTTCTTGATTTAAGTTGTGTTAGGATATATTATCATTTTTTATTATTATTCAAAAAATATTATTAGTTTTATATTATATTAAATTTGTTAAAATATATTTATGTATGTAGAATATATTGTAATAAATATACGAATACTGCTAATATTATAATATTTACATTAGCATCAAAATTTGCGAGATATGAAGCAATTAATCCTGTGGCAATAATCATTATACTGTCTCCTATTATTGCTTTATACGATACTTCATCTGCGTAATCTTTAAACAAATCTATTATTTTATTAGCACCTCTTGGAATTATACTTATCATTAAATAAAATAAAATATCATGGGTAATTTGTATTACTAGCATAACTAATATAAAATTAATGATTGAAAATGTATCAAAAATATAATAATATATTGCCCTTGCTATGATAACAACTATAAATATTACAAGAACATCTGCTAATAGAGCTGATAATAAAAACTGTTGATACCATATCCGTAAATATTTACCTAACATATTTGAATATGTTAACATAATAACTACTATTTCAACAACTAGTATAGCATTTAAAATTGGCAAATAATCATTTATATTGTTAAAGTGTGCTATATCTTTGAACATAACTCTATATTATTATAAATATATAATTATAAATATGATATATGGCCATTAAATAAAAAAATAAATACATTACAAATACATATTAATATTAACAATTATATATTTATACTTTGCGAAAGTCATAGAGAGTATCTGGCGTTATTATAAAATGTGTTGGGTCATATGTATGATTTTCATAATATTCATAGTATCCAAAATAATTAACTACTAAGTTATATTGAATACAATAATCTAAATTATATTCAATATCATAACTATCTCCACCACAGTACGCATAATTATAAATAAATTCCTTGAATTCTAGAACAATAAGTTCTCTAAAACCATCAAGTACATTTATATTCTCTTTCTTTAAATCATCTACAATATTATCAAGCTGAGATGTAATACTATAATCTTCATTATTTGTTTCTTCAATACCATTCCTTATTAAATATGCTTTCTTTTTTGTATTCATTATGTGATATGAAAGTATATCAAATATTTTATCAAAATATTCGCGTGCTTTAAATCTGTCAATACTTAAATTAATATTTTTGTTTAAACTTGCGTTTTTACAGATACAAGACAATATCCTTGCCTTATTAATATCAATAAAATCAAATACTTTCTCGTTTGTAAATATAATTTCGCTGAGAAGTTCATAATTAATAGCACTCATTGTTAATTTGTCGATTGCTTATTGATTGCTTTATTGATTGCTCAGTTGATTGCTTATTGATTGCTTATTGATTGCTTGTTGATTACTCAGTTGATTACTCAGTTGATTACTCAGTTGATTTGTACTAATTACTTAATAATTAGATATAATCAAATTTTAAAAAAATAATTGTAAATTAGAACATTTTATTTCCAAATATGAATTTAAATCTAAACTAATAAATTATATTATGAACTTGAATGCGAATTTGAATGTGAACTTGAATGTGAATTTGTATATACACCAATTCCATATGTTTCTAAATTTTTAAATTTTTTCTTAATTTTTTTTGATATTTTTCTTAACAACACAATATCAATATCATTATTAGTAAATATTAAATGTTTTAAATTTACTAACTCTTCTAAAGTTTCTAAAAATACATCAGTAAATATCAAATCAGTGTCTGATTCAGTTTCCGTATTAATGTCGGTATTACTTATTTTTAATATTTTAAGGTTAACTAAAACCCTTATTTGTTCAATCAATATATTAAAATAACCAATAGACCCTTCATATTTATATTGAAAATTGTTTATTTCCAATTCCTCTAATTTTTGATAGTATTCAATATTATAAATTAATTTATCAAAGTCATCATCGCTAAAAAACGATAAAGAATCTAATACTAACTTTTTAATTTTTGATTCATCTAATTTTTTTAAGTCCCAATATTTTTCAAAAAAATCAGTACAATTTTTATCAATTAGAGTATTTTTTATTTGTATTTCTTCTACATTTTCAAATATTTTAGTATTACCTACAAGATGTATAAACTCTTCATCGCTAGAAAAAGATGTGTTATTTAATATTAATCTTTTTATTTTTGATTTATCTAAATTTTTATCTATGAAATCAATAATAAACTTATTTATTTTTAAGTTGCTTAAATCAACAGTTTCTAATTCAATAACTAACTTTTTTTTAGCAAAAGATTTATTTGCTAAGTATACTTTTATCAAGTGAAGAATATCTAATCTATTCAAAATAATAATTAATATATCGTCAGGTATATTATCTAGTTTTATACTTGATGTTTTAGTTTTGGAAGATGCCGGCGATGTCATAAGTGAAGTTATTTTAGGAGATGATTTAGATTTGTTAGGTTTTGCTTTTAATGGTAACTTTTTTGAAGGTGAAGACATATGGTATAATCTATTTATCTACTATTTATTTATTTAATAATTTTTATAGGAAATAAATAAGTTTAATTGTGCTTATATTATATAAATTAATGACCATTTTCCTTCTTCATTACATTATGTTCATCTTCATACGTAGTAATATGCTTAATTCCATTAATTCCTCTAATTCCATTAATTGGCCTTCCATAAATTGTGGAATTTATGTATCTTGATGTATCAGGAGAAATAAGATTATGTTCAAATATTAAATGTTTAAGATTTACTAATAATTTCAAAGTTTCTATAAATACAATAGAAAATGGTTTTTCTATATTATTCTCTGTTTCTTCTTCAATATCTATACTTTTTATTGTTAATTTTTTTAGATTTACTAAGAACCTAATATTTTCAATCAAGAGAATAAAATAATTATTATAATGACTATTAATGCGTTTATATTTATATTGTTGTGACCAAAATCTACATATTTGTAGTTCCTCAATATTTTCAAATTTTTTAAGATATTTTATAAATTCATCAAAACATTTTTCGTCTTCAAATGTTATATCATCTAATATTAATATCTTGACTTTTGCTTTATCTAAATATTTATTTATGATATCAATTATAGTTTTATTAATTTTTATTCTGGTTAAATCTAATTTTTCTGATTCAATAACTAAATTTTTTTTAGCAAAAGAATGATTTATTCCTTTTAGTTTCGTTGACCTTTTTAAATCTAAACGACCGAATATATTTCCTAGTAATTCATCAGGCATATCATCAAGTTTAATACTTGGTATTTCTGCTCTTGAAATTGAATGTTTAGGTGGAGAACCAACCCCCCCAGCTTTTTTAGGTGGAGATTTTGATGTTTTGGATCTAGATTGTGGTTTAGGCACCTTTTTAGACAGAGTTTTAGGCGACCCAGCAGTCTTTTTAGGTGAAGATTTTGATTTTGCGGTTTTAGATGTCTTTTTAGGTTGAGTTTTTGATTTTGCCGGTTTAGGTGGGTGTTTTATTTGCGTTGGCATATATAATGGGTATCTCTATTTTAATGCTATTTATTTTTTTAAAATTATATATGTTATATTTTTTAAAATATTTAAAAAAAAATGATTATAAAATTTAAAATTAACAACAAGAGCCAAATAACTGAAATTGAAGAACAAAGGAAATATCTGAAATCAACAACCGAGCAAAGCAAAATGTCCATGATTAATTACGAACTTCTTAGCGAAATTATATTTACAAATGACAAAACTTTTACAGATGTTAATATTAAAAAAGCAAAGATTATAGCACGCACATGTAAAATAGCAAGATTAAATAAGAATATTAATTTGAGTTATGACAGATGTAAAATAGATATATATTATAAGCAAATAATGTTTTTATCAATGGAAAAAACAGAAAAAGAATTTGTTAATGGAGGTAAATTTGATGTGAATACTGGTGCGATGAAGTTAAATATTAATAAAAAATATAAAAGAAAGGTTTATAATATAATAATAAATTTATTGAAAGAAAATGAGTATATAGTTGAGGGTGTAAAAGAAAAGATGGTTAATGAACAAAAGAAAAATATTGAAAAATTTTATATAAATCTTCATGTAAAACATGCAATCGTTATGGCATATAATGATATTACAGATGACGACGTGGATACATTTGAAGATGATGATAAATATAATAATGTAGAATTTGAAATAGCGTTTATTATTACAATGTTCAAATATAACTCATATTTTATCAATATGCTAAGTAAAACCCTTGTTAATGAAAAAGATGTTATAGATTATATTAGTAGTAAATATTATACCAATAATTGGTATACAATTCCTATAATATTTCCAAAATGTCTATTGGACGAAATAGCAACAAAGACATCATATGATTAAGCTTGTCTTAACAAGCTTACATAACAATATTATATATATATATATTATTTTTTATATTTACTTATCAATACTTATTTTCTAATTCTAATACCCTTCTCATATAATTTAAATTAATTAATGGAAGAATAGGCGAGCATTCCCATAGTTGTGTTTTGAGAAATGTTTGAATATTATACTTTACAGGATACATATGAAATAGACCAGAATATATATCCATCATATATCGCTGATGTTTTTTAGAAAGTAAATTAATGCTATATTTTGGCAAAACTATTAATAACTGAATATACGATGGAACAAAATCATTATCATTATTTAAAATAGGTACCTCATTTGCTATTGAATGATTAAGTATATCTTTAATTGTAGGCGGATAATTATAAGGATAATACCATTCGCAATCTATATTCATACCCTTATAATATGAATAAACCCAATATATCCCTTTAATATAATTATTACATGCGTTAAACATTACAGTTGAATCAATAGATATATTATTGTCAAATATTATTCTATAATATTCTTGGCGCCATTTATTAGGACTATTGTAAATAGTATGAATTAAAGGGTCCTTATTTTTTAACCCATAATAATCACTTGGTGTATTTTTATTATCAGGCGGTCTTTTTTTAATATATCTTTCACATATAGTATGGATATCTTCATCTTCTGAATTAGCCAAATCTTTGAAAATATTAATGAGACAATTGTGATTTATTACACCACCAACAACTAATAACCCGTTAGTTTTAATAGCCCTTTTTGTAGCTGATAATAAAGTATCAATGCCATTATTTTTTAATTCAATAGTTAATAAATGTGGGATAAAATCATTACCTAAAATTGAACATGCTGTACAGTATGTATCTATCAAATCATTGTCATTGTCAATTGTTTCAGAACTAATATCCCAATTTGTTTTTAATTCGCATAATATTGCTTTGCGTAATTCCTTAATATTTAAATAATTATAAACCGTATTATTTGTATGAGGGTCTTTCATCTCTCTCATCAAATATATGTTTTCCCTATGAGACATTAGTGATAATATAATTAAATCAGCATCAAGTCCGTGAATGATTATTCTGTCATCAATAGGGTCATCTTTAATCATTTTAAATATTTTATGCTCTCCTTCGCCACACTCATTACTACCGCTGTAAATAACATTATTTTTATTGCTGTCATCATTAATATTTCTCCTAATATATGTGTTTAATTTCTCCATAAATAATGTGCCTGGTGTAATAGCATTTGTATCCCAAATAATATTAACATTATCTAAAACATTTTTATAGATGTTTAAATATCTACGCTTTCTTTGCTGAAACATTTTTGCTAGTGGCGCTACACCATCCGCGCAAATTATATATTTTTCTGCTTTATAAGTTTCAATATAAAACTGTATCCTATTCCAAACTCCCTCTATAATCTCGCTTTCAATATTATCATTATTTGCTTTTTCTACTGTATCCTTGTATTTTTTAATAATATCTTGCGCGACATTATGTATAATGCCATTGAAATCTATACAATATATATTTAAATCAAGTGGTTTATTATTTGAAATAATATTATTGTATTTTTGTGTCAACGAATAAAAATAATAAGGTATACCCATATTTATTAATAATGTGATTATATATTTATATAATTATCAATATCATTTTTTATTTTTCTTTCTATCATATTAGAATATATATATAATATGCCTGCCGCGACTACAACTAGTTTAAGTGATGTATTTTTAGGCTCGGAACAATCAAAATATGCGGGTATAGCCCTATTTATAACTATAATAATAATATGTTTATCAATATTATTTACGAGTAGCAAAATACCGATAGAACAACGATTAGTATTTGTTATATTTATATTAATAATATCTATTCCTTCTATATTAATGTCTCTATTTGAGTTAACATGTATTGTTACTGGTGGTAATTATAATACTAGATGGTGGTGTTGGCTTCTAGCATGGGTATTAGCGATAATGATTATATTTTATTGTATAATGATTATAATCTCTCTTTTTATATCAATGTCAACCTATGATTTAGCAAATGAAAGAGTTTCAGAAGATACAGCAACTAATAATGTTAATAGCACAGATGCGAATAGTTACGCTAAAAATATTATGAACATGTATGAAAATGATTTAAATAATCCCAAAGAACAACAACTGTCAAATGAACATTCAGCAGAACATTTACCTCAACAATATCAACCTCCTGTACCTCAACAAACACAATCAACCGTTCCTCAACAATCGCAACATATGGATGTTCATCAATTACATTCATCACAACCAGTTAATGGAAATTATAATGGTTTTGATTCGTCAGATAACCTATCGCCCTTAGATACAGCTTTTAATACTTTTAAAACACATGAAAAACAACCGGTTAATGCTAGACCGGCAGAAGTAAATAATGTAGAACCTTACACAAATGATAACATTGATAAATTTAGTCTATTTTAAATAATTTATATATTTACTCATATTACTATTTATACGCTCAATATAATCATAATCCCAGCCTATAAATTTAAATGTATATTCTGTATATTCTTTTTTTGGAATATTATAACCCTTAATATAATAACCTTGAAAATCATAAATAACATTAATGTCTACACATTTTAAAAGCGCTCCCATATTTAATAAAAATTCACATTCAATATTACTATTAGCAAAAAGTGTCTCTAAATTATCGTGAATATTAAAAGGTTCTGAAATGAATGTATAATTAAAAATGTCAAACATATCTCCGTCTATAATAATTTTCCATACAATATGTTTATTTACATCATTGTCATAATTAAAAGCATATTTAATTGCTATATATTCCTGTATTGATGTTGATAAAAATATTTCTGTTGTAATTACCTTACCTATATGTATGTTGTGTAGCATTTTTTTACATCCAGGATATTTAAAACCGCGATATAAAACTAATTTTTCTTTATTTTTCCCATATCTAGTATAACGCGGTGTATCCGCAATCGCATATATAGTAGGTAATTTTTTTCCTGACATTAAAGAATTAGATAATATCTGTATATTTTTAAATTGACCTAGAATAAAAGAATAAATATCTATTTTATTAATTTCCATATAGTTTTCATATTCTTTAACTTTGGGATTAGGATAAAAAAATATGTTATCACGTACAAAATCTAATAACTCCGATTTTGAAAAATTATTTAGAAATAATTGCTGATTATTTATTAATAAATATGTGATTATATTGTAATTTAATCTGTAATAACCATCGCTTCTGTATAAATCAAAATAATCAGAAGCATCATCTTCACTCTTCCATTCATATATAAAATCAGCAATGTTTATTCTTATTCCATTTCTTGAAATTAAAGATTTATATGTATAATCACGCAAACTTGGAAAATATTGTATTGTTGTCATTACATAATATAAATAAAAAGATTTAAGAAATCGTCAATATTATAATGTAATGTTTTAATTTATAATTATGAAAAAAAAAGAAGACGACCCTAAACGCTTAGGATATTTTAGACCGCAGATATGTAGAAATTGTGGTATCAATGGTCATTTATATAAAGATTGCTTGCATCCTATAATGAGTTTTGGCATTATCTGTTATAAAATAGATAATGGAGAAATTAAATATATAATGATTCAACGCAAAGATAGCTTGTCCTTTATGGAATTTGTTAGAGGAAAATATAATCAGACAGATTTTAATTATATTAAGCAATTAATTGACTATATGACTGAGAATGAAAAGAAAATGTTATTAGAAAATACATTTGATAGCATTTGGAATTATACATGGTGCCAAACATCGCAACATAATTTCAAACATACAAAGGAATATATTGAATCTAAATCAAAATTTGATTATGTTATTAATAATATCAATCTTAAAAATATATTAAAATCAAACAAGATCAAATGTAATTACTTAGAGCAAGAATGGGGATTTCCGAAAGGACGAAAGAAAATTAGGGAAAGTGATATTGATTGTTCTATTAGGGAATTTTGTGAAGAAACGCAGTTATTCAAAGATGATATTCAAATAATTAAAGAAATATATCCATTTCAAGAAATATTTTTTGGGACTAATAACATATTATATAAGCATGTTTATTATATCGCAAAAATTGTTAAGGAAAAATCTAAAATATTCTTAGATAACAACTGTATAGAGCAAATTAGAGAGGTTCGTGATATTAAATGGTTATCATACACTGATGTGTTGTCTCATATTAAATATCATAATATTGAAAGAATAGAAATTTTCAAAAAGGTTCACAATATAATTAAAGAATCGTTGCTATTATAAATCTTCTTTAATCTAAATAGAAAGGATTAATGATTAAAAATAAAAAAAAAACATCTCCTAAACCTATTCAAACATCTACGCACCCAATAAATTCCCTAAATATAATTAAAAAAAGAGGAAGACCTAGAAAAGTACCTGTTAAAAAAACAACATCTCCTAAAAAATCATTATCAGATGATAAAAATATTACGAAACCTAAGTCTCCAAAGAAATGCCCAGAAGGAAAAGTATTAAACCCGAATACAGGTCGCTGTATATTGATAAAGAATACTATTAATAAAAATATTGATAAATTTAAGTCTCCAAAGAAATGTCCAGAAGGCAAAGTATTAAATCCTGATACAGGTCGCTGTAATAAAATAAAGAATAAACCTGAAAATATTGTTAAAAGAGGAAGACCTAGAAAAGTACCTGTTAAAAAAACAACATCTCCTAAAAAATCATTATCATCTGATAAAAAAATAATATCTTCTCCTGGTTCATCGTTGTCTGCTTCATCTAATAAATCTAATAACTCTAATAAATCTAATAACTCTAATAAATCTAATAACTCTAATAAATCTAATAACTCTAATAACTCTAATAACTCTAATAACTCTAATAACTCTAATAAGTCTAATAAATCTAATAACTCTAATAACTCTAATAACTCTAATAACTCTAATAAGTCTAATAAGTCTAATAAGTCTAATAAGTCTAATAAGTCTAATAAGTCTAGTTCTTCTATTAAAAGCGACCATTTTGAATTATATTATCCTGATTTAGATGACCCAAAATTTACATCTAAAATATCTAATAATAAAGAATTTTTAATACATAAAATTCCAGATTTCCCTATAATAAATAATGTTAAAGATTTTGATGAAGTTTCTAATAAATTATGTGGGAAGTTTGATAAAATGTTGTATCAATATTTTATAGGTCAATATATATCATATAGAACACCATATAAAAGTGTTCTTCTATATCATGGTGTAGGTGTAGGTAAAACATGTTCTGCTATTACTATATCCGAAGCATTATTAAGTTCACAGACAACTTCCGAACCTATGATTTGGGTTATTATGCCTCAATCATTAAAAAATAGCTTCAAATCGCAAGTATTTAATATTGATGATTTTGACACATTTGAAAAATTATCTAATCAATGTACAGACCAAAATTATATTAAATTATTAAATATTTATAAATCTAAATTTAATAAAGATAATAAAGATAAGGATAAGGAAAAGCTTAATGAACTGAAAAGCGAACTAAAAGCGATATTAAAAACTCGCTATGAAATTTTTACATATGACCGTTTTGCCAAACACATAAAAGAAAAATATACTAATAAAATTGTAGAAAATAAGGTTATTATAATAGATGAAGCGCATAACATTAGAAGTACAAATAAGAAAGTCAAGGATACATATGTAGCATTAACAAAATGTCTTAAAGCAGGTGTTAATAATAGATTAATATTATTATCTGCTACACCTATGTATAATGAACCAAGAGATATATTAGAACTTTTAAAATTACTAATTATAAATGATAAGCGAAATAATATTTTAAATGATAATAAAAAGATATTCAATAATAATAAGGCGTTTAATATTGATGATCCTAATGTCATTAGCCTTATTAAAAAATTATCTAATACATATATTTCTTACTTAAAAGGTAAAAATCCTTTTACATTTGCTTTAAAATTAAATCCGAGTGATAGTGGAATAAAGGTATTAGAAAAAGCACCTATTAAAGACCCCAATAATAAATTAATTAGCAAAGAAAATATTGAATGGTTTAAAAATATAGACGAAGATATTGTAATATCAAAATTGGGACAAGCTCAGAAGATACTTATAGATAAACTTGAAAATATTGATATAAATGATGATATTGATGTAGAAGAAGATGATGACAACGATGATAAACAAAATAATAATATGAAAATATTACAGCCTATGAATATTGTATATGATACTGAAATAGGTATTAAAGGGTTTTATAATTTTTTTAGTAAAACAAAAGAAACAGACCCAATAGAATTAAAATATTTTGAAAAATATAAGGATGCGCTAATGCCAGATGAAGAACATTTAGGTAAATACTCGGGAAAGTTTTTAAATGTTTGTAATTTTATTCGTAAATCAAATGGGATTGTTGTAATATACTCACGTTTTTTACTATCAGGTATAATTCCAATAGCAATTTGCTTAGAACACTTAGGATATACACGAGAAGGAACTAATAATATTTTAAAAAATGCTAATATTGTAGAAAACCCTCCAAAGTATGATGACATTAGTAATCCAAAATATTGTATTCTTACAAGTGACAAAAAAGAATATATGGGGAATACTAAAATTGATGATTTAATAAAAATAATTAATAGCGACAGTAATTATAACGGTTCAAAAATAAAAGTAATTCTTATAACACCTGTTGCAAGCGAAGGATTGAGTTTTTATAATACTCGCGAAATTCATTTAATAGAGCCATGGTATCATTTCAATAGGTCAGACCAAATTGTTGGACGTGGTATTCGTAATTGTAGACATAACAGACTAAATATTGAAAATCGCAATGTTTCTGTATTTATGCATGCTAGTGTAAATGACGATGAAAATAGAGAAAGTATAGATATAAATGCTTTTAGAATTTCTACAAGAAAATATATTGAAAGTAAAAAAGTTGACAAGATTATTATGGATAATGCGATAGATTGCTATTTAATGAAAAATATTAATTATTTTCCAAAATCTATTTTTAAATTAGATAATGTTAATATTCAAACATCACAAGGAGCACAAATTAAATATAATTATGGCGAAGAAGAATTAAATGAACCAAAATGTAATGCTGATAATATGGATGTTAAAATAGATGCTACTGGGTTTCGTAGTGAAATTTATAAACATCTTTTAGCAAGTATTAAAAATAATATTAGAAATATAATTAATAATATAATTAAAAATAATATTGAAGATGCAACTAATATATATATTGATTTTGAAACGTTAAAAAATAATATTGGATTTAAAATTGAAAATGATATATTAATGTATACTGTTAAAAATATAATATATCCTAATACATTTATACCTAATAAGTATATTATTCGGTATAAGAATGGGTTATTAATAAATCCCATTGAAAATGATAGAAAACACAAAATCATTAGGTATAATAATGAGATATTAATAAAAACAATAGAAGATGTTGATAGTAAAAATTCAAATAAAGATAAAAGCGATAAAAGCGATGGATTAAAGATAGATGAAAACAAAAAAGCAATTAATAAAGTAATTAATAAGTTAAATATTGATTATAATGATGCTAATAAAACAACATTATCATTATATTTAAAAATTAATGCTGGTGAATTTAAAATATTAATAGGTTATATATTAAAGTCATATCCTTCTACAATTATTGATGATTTTGATAAAAAAATTCAATTTATATGCGAATGCTTATATGAACAAGGTATTTTAATAAAAGCACAAGATATCCCATCTTATGCTGATAATAATAATGAATATATTGGGTATATTAACATGTTTAATGAGAATAGTGAAGATGACAACACATATATTCAATATAATGAAAAAGACAAAAAAATTAGTAAAAAATATAAAAATTATACAGAATATTTAAAACATATTGATAATAAACAAATAATATCAATAAAAAAAAATATTAAACTCTTCAATATGAAAACAAATAATGAGCAGAATGTAGGCCCTTCATCAACATATATTAAAGAATTTTTCTCAAATCGCATTAATAATAATAATTATATTCCAAGTGATATGACTAATGAAAAAACAGTATGGGGTATCATAGTTCGCTCTAAAAATAAATATATATTGAAAATATTTACAATAGGAGAAGGAAAAAAAACTGGTAGAGTTTGCGAAACTTTTACCTACGAAGACCATACATTATTTATAAATCAACTGACAACAGCTAAGCAAACAGGTGTTGCTAAAACAATTAAGATGAAAAATAATAAATTATTATGTAATTATATTGCTAATACATTAATTAATAAAAATAAACTAATTTTATTTCCTCTATATAAACCTAAATTATAAACATAAACTATATTTTTGCTATTGTAATCCTTCCTATATTTTTTTCTTTATTATATAATACTACTTTTTCATTATAATAAATTTCTTTATCTAGAAGAAAAGATATAAATAATGCGGTTGATTTGTTCCATCTATTATTGACTATACCTGACATTATTTCAGCACATTTTGTCAGTCCAAATATCTTTGTAAACTCTTCCTTAGATATCAAAGTTATTAACACATCTTTTATATATTTTGTTGAATTATCAAATGACATGGTTTCTTTGATAATAACATCAAGTGGTTTAATAGTTTCGTCTTTTTTATTTTTAGATATAATAGGTGTGTTTTTATGTAATACCTTATCTTTTTTAATAGCAACTTCGCATACTTCACATACATCTATTGTTGGCTCAATTTTTAACTCTTTTAGAATATCATTTTTTTTTATACCAGTTTCATGTGTATATTGAACATGTTTATTAAAAATGGTTGGGTCAACATCTTTCCATTCACTCATAGACAGATCATTAGAAGCCTTTAATTTATTATAAATAACATCTAACATTTTTGTATATTTCTTAGTAATATCTATATATCATTTTTTTATGTAATTAAATAATCCTCGTATGTTAAATCATTTTCTAGGCAAACATTATAATTATTATTTTGCTTCATAAATTTTTTTTTAAGTAAGTAAAATTTCATACTAGAAGAGAATTTCTGCTTTTGGTTAGTTATATTAGCCGACAATCCATTAAGCGAAGCAACATTGTTATCATCGTCAACATTTATGATATTATCTTTATCATTGGAAGTATTTTCAATATTTTCATTATTTTCATTATTTTCTTTTGTATTAATGCTATCATTCAGTAATGTTTTCATTAATTCATATTTTGATATTTCATTTTGAGATTTAATACAAAAAATAATATAATTATTCATTTTAATAAGTAATTCTTCGTCAATCCAATTAAGATTCAAAAATACACCGTTATTATTTTTAGTATAATTTGCATTTGTATCTAATATTATTTTAAATAATTCCAAATTTTCATTATCGGTTAATTTAGAAACATTAGCCTGTATTGTTTTACATAAGTCAATTTTATTCATTATAAATATTAATAACAATAAGTTATTTTTTATATATAAATTATTCATAATCATCGCTTAAATATTCTTCGACATCTTCTTCGCCATCTTCATCTAAATCATCAATATCATCTTCTTCTAATTCTTCCTCATCTTCTAATTCTTCTTCATCTTCAAATAAATTAAAATCGCCGCCAGTATTTTTTTCATTTTCATCATTAATTATTAATTTTCTAACAGTAACATTATCAGTCTCGTCATCTTCTTCATCATCATATGGTTCGTCGTCATCCATCAATTCATCGTCGACATATGATAATATATCTTCTTCTTCGTCATCTATTGACGGACTATCATCCTCGTCCTCCTCAATTACGCTAATATCATCATTATATTTATCCTTAATAATTTTTCCAATTATAGATATCATTTTATCATAAAGAGTAAATTTTTTACCACATACAACAACATTTATTTCATCTCCTATGTTAATATTTTCAATATTAACATCTGAAAGTATTCCCGAAGATATCTTTGGGATTATTACTTCCAAAATTGCCATATCTTCGTATTTACCGATAGCGAGTAATCCAAGATTATTCTTTGCTTTAACAATACATTTAACAATAGAATCTTGCGCTGGATTGCAAATCTCCGCAATACAATTTAAATCATATGCGATATTACCATTAAAATGGGATTCTTTAATATAACCGGGCGATCTTTTAATTAGCTTAATACTATCCTTTTTAATGTATCCATGCTTACTGCAACTATTTTCTAATGTTGCTTTAATTTTTGTCAAAATTGTATTTTCAAAATGTTTATTTAATTCATTAGGAGTTAATATAATTGTAGTATTAAATTTGATAGGCATAAACATTTTTGACATTTTAATAAATTTAATTTATCTATATGAATATATCATTTTTTTTATTTATATAAAAAAATGATATATAAATCTATAATATCTATATTTATTAGATAATATAGATATAATATGGAAATATTAAAGGATGATGCTATCTTCACAATTATAGATAATATATCATTAAATATACATGAAAATATTGAAAATATTATCAAAGTTGAAAACGTTGACTTATGGTCAGAAGATAATTTTTATAACTTTGTTAATATAATGAATAATGAGGGATATATTAGAGATGAAGAACCTCAAACTCTACATGTATATTCAACCGATTATTTATTAACTATTAAGAACTCTAAGAAAATATTATATTATTGTAATAATAATAATTACAAATATGATGAAAATTATATTGACTGGTATAAACATAGTGTAGTATCTAAACATGTTGTAAATACATTATTTGATTCTAATTTGATATTTTTAAATATTAAAAAGTTAAAAATAAAAACAGAAAAGAATCCTGATGTAAATTGGGATAGTATGCGAAAATATTTCAAAATTAATAAATGTATCACTTATACCGACCCCAAGACTAATATCAAATATATAGTAAATATTACTAAAACACATGACCGAGATTTTTATGAAAAGACTGACGAAGATTGTTATACATCACTGAATAAATCTAAGATTATTAATAAAACACAGCAATACGAGTTTTATATAGATATAACAAATACTGATAAAGATAATATAATACCGTCAATTATTAAAATGGAGCAAGCATTACATTTAAATAGTTTTATAATTTCTAAAAATCAACAATTAGATGTTATAAAAGATTATGGGAATCTTGTTAAAAATGATATTTACACTAGAAGATTTGATGATAAAAAACCTCCTTTATTGACTCCAAAACCTTTCACTCTTGAACGAATGAATATGTTAAATCCAAGCGATTTTGAAAGTGGCTATGGTATTTCAAGTATTTTATCAGAATATACAGTAACTGAAAAAGCAGATGGCGAGAGACTGTTAATGTATATAAACAGTACAGGAGGTGTTTACTTAATAAACAATTCGCATCAAGTTATTGATACCGGGCTAAAAAGTCCTAGCGAATTATATAATTCACTTATTGACGGTGAATATATAACATGTAATAAACGTACTGATAATGCTTCTATTGGACTATATGCGTCATTTGATATGTATTATTGTAATGGGAAAAAAATAACACAACTTCCTTTAATGGCGACGTCTGATAATAGTTCATCAGAAGGTTCGCAAAGTAGATACAATTATTTATTAAAAACAGAAAAGTTATTAAAAAGCAATAATGAATACGCGATTGATTACATTGTCAAGGAGCATATGTATTCAAAAGATATATTAAATGATTGTAAAAAAATACTAACACAGGAAATAATATATCAATATGAAATAGACGGTTTGATTTTTACACCAGCAAAACTTGCGGTTTACTCTAATTATGCGAATAAACCAGAACCTATTACTGATAAACTTGGGTGGAATAAGGTGTTTAAATGGAAACCACCTGAGCAAAATAGCATAGACTTTTTAGTAAAAAAAGGGGAAATCATTACAATAGATACCGTTAATTATGTTGAGTTTAAATTATATGTTGGTTATAATGCATCTCAGATTGAAAACTATAATATGAATGATGTATTTAATTATATTTATAAGTTTAATCAATTTAGAGATAAAATAAAAGAAAGAGAAAAATATGTATGTCGGTTGTTTATGCCTGAGTATTATTATGAAAAAGGGATTGAAAAATCATTAATTAAAATGCTTCCGAATAAAGAAATTAGATGCGTTAATGGAGATAAGATAGATGATGAAATCATTGTTGAGTTTAATTATGATAGTAGCGAGACAAATCCTTCATTGCGGTGGAAACCTATGAGAGTAAGGGAAGATAAGACGCGTATATATAGACAGGGAGTATTATCAAAAACTCTAAATGATTTTAGTGTCGCTTGTAATATATGGAGATCAATACATAACCCAATCTCTCAAAATAATATTATAGGTAATGAACGTATAGCCAATAATATGGATGTTGCTGAACTAAGTTCAGAAGATATTTATTATTCGCGAACTATACAGAATGAAGCAAGACTGTCGCATCAAATGTTGGTATTTCATAATCACGGAATAAAAGACCTTCTTTATTCTAAACCTTCTAAAAAGGGTTCCATAGTTGAGTTAGCTTGTGGTCAAGGTGGTGATCTTAATAGATGGATTAAAAATGAATATAGGTTTGTATTGGGTGTAGATCTAGTAAAAAACAATATATATAGCCCTAATCACGGAGCTTATGCGCGATTATTGCGAGAGAGGAAGAGATTCTTTATTAATATGAAAAATGTTAATAATATGATATTTCCTGAAATGGTATTTGCTGTTGGCGATTGTAGCAAATCAATAAAAACAGGGGATTGTGCTATAAGCGATGACCCTTCAAGAGATGATAAAGACAGTTATAATGTATTAAAAATAGTATTTAATAAAGGTAATAGAAGGATAGATACGCAATATAATAAAATTATAGGAAGAGGTGTTAATGGTTTTGATGTATGTTCTTGTATGTTCGGTATCCACTATTTCTTTAAAAATGAAGAAACATTAGATGGATTTTTACTAAATGTTAGCCAATTATTAAATGTCGGAGGAGTATTTTTCTGTACTTTTATGGATGGTGAAAAAATTGAAACAGATATTAAAAATAACGGCGGAGATAAAATAGAAGGTTTCAAAAAGTTATCAAATAGAAAAGAAGATAAAGGTGAACCTATATGGGCTATATTGAGATCTTATGATAAAGATGAAGTATCGCCTTACAACAAGCAAATAAATGTATTTATTGAAACAACAAGTAAATTAATCCCAGAATATGTTGTATCATATGAATTTTTAATAGAAAAATGTAAAGAATATGGATTAAATATTAAAGAGAGCGAGTTGTTTTCTGAAACCTTTAATAGATTTAAAAGTAATATAGATGATTTGCGCGAAAATAAAGAAAATCTTTATAAATCTATTATAGAGTTAGACAAAGAAGAAAATAAAGACCTAAAACGATTTAGTTCTTTCAATCGTTGGTGTATATTTGAAAGAGTTGAATAACTTAGAAATTATAATTTATTATTATATAAAGAAAATTTATTTTTATAAATATATGTAATAATGATATTATTTTATAGTGATTTTTGCAATTATTGTAAAATGTTATTAGAACATATTAAAAGATATGATAAGGATAAAACAATAAAACTTGTTTCTATCGATGATTTACGTAATAAAAATATTAATATTGAAAGCAAAATTCATTCTGTACCAGCATTTATGATATTACCTAGCAAAGAATTACTATTTGGTAAAGATGTATTAGATTACCTATTATTACCAGGTAGAGGTATTCTATGTAGTACTCAAAATACGCGAATGGATAAGACACTTTCAGGTACTGGTAGCAAAAGTGATGGTATTAGTATTACAGGAGGAAATGATATTAGTCCATTAGTTAATTCAACAAATGATAATGAACCATCTGCTTTCACATTAAATTCAACTTCATTCTCTGATAATTTTTCTATAATAGAAGATGAAACAAAAGAATTAAATGATAAAAATTATAAATGGGATTTTATAACAAATGATAATAATATGAGTGATGGTATTAATAATATAAATATTAATGAAGATACATCTGTTAAAGGTACTAAGAATCTTCAATCAATTGAAGAATTACTAAAATTAAGAGATGCTCAAAAGTTTTAATTAGTTATTAAATATATATAAGGAAATATCATAATATATTTTATAAGGGTTATTAATGTCAAATCAATTTATATTTAATCAATATTATATTGATTTAATAAAGCGTATCAAATCGTCAGCTAAAAGTATGAGGGATAATGAAAAGGCGGATGATTACACATTTGGTAAGGGAATAATTAAAATTATTAAAGAGAATTATATCACACTTGATAAATCATCTGATGAATATATCATATATTTAAAAGCTATTCCTGAATCATTTTGGATTTCGTACACTAATATTGATAATATTAGTTCATCTAGTGATTGGTTTATAGATGATGATGTAAAAGATGTTTGTATATATAAAAATATATCAGTTACATCTATTAGAAAACTATTAAATGATGATTTTCTATGTCATCATTTTTTCTCTGTATTTTATTTGTTTATGAATGAATTAAGCGATGATGATGTTAAAATATATTTATCTGTTTTACAAGATACAAAGAATGAAGTAGATACGGATAGTATTACTAATGAATTACATAGAAAGATTATTGTTAGATTGAACGAATTAAAAACAAAGAAAGGTAAGGATGCAAGCGGGGGTATAGATATGTCTCAAATGGAGAATACAATGCTTGGAAAACTTGCTAAGGAAATATTAGAAGATGTTGATGTTGAAAAATTACAAAAATCTATTGGTGATAATGGTGATATTCTAAAAGCGATTGGTGATCCTGATAGTGGTTTTAGCGAACTTATTTCTAATGTAAGTAGAAAAATGGCAAATAAAATTTCAACAGGAGAATTAAAGCAAGAGAACCTTCTTCAAGATGCTATAAAGTTTGCGTCAACTATGCCCGGATTATTTGGCAACCCTACTAATCAAGGAAATGCTAATAAATCAGGTGGTACAGGTGGTACAGGTGGTACAACAGGACAGAAAACCAATGAACCAGATATGGCATCTATGATGAATATGATGTCATCTATGATGAATAATAAGGAAGGGATGGATATGTTTAAAAATATGATGGGGAATATGAATAATCAAAAAGGAGGGTCGCGACAAACTATTAATAAATCAGCCCTTAAAAAAATGGCGACTGTTAATAAATTAAAATCAAAACTTGCGAAAAGGAATGAGAAAGAATAATTAAAATAATATAGATATTAGTAGAATAAGAACAAAAATAATGTTTTGGTTAGATAATTTAAATATACTAACAATACCTGTATTAATTCCTGATATTAATATGACTTTTGAAGAAAAATTAAATTCTATAATAAGAGGATTATTATTTCTAGGAATTATATTTACATTAGTTTTTAATGATTCAAAATATATTTTATTTGTATTAATAATCATGATAATTTCTATTATTATATATAATTATCAATATGAAAAAAATAAGCAAATAGAAAAATATTTAAATGAAAATAATCTTGATATTATAAATAATAAAAAATGTGTCAAACCTACAAAAGCAAATCCATTTATGAACCTAAATATATTAGATCGTAAATATGATAAAAATAACAATATGTTTTCTGCGTGTTCTATTGAAAATTCAAAAATAAGCAAAAATATTGACAAGTATTTTAGTGAAAATGTATTTCGTGAAACTGATGATTTATATAATAAATCATTATTACCTCGCCAATTTTATACTATGCCATCCACAACAATACCAAATAATAGAGAAAAATTAGGAGATTGGTTATATAATAAAGGTCCTTCGTGTAAAGAAAATAATCTTAAATGTCCTGATAATAAATACAATGATCTTAGAAGATCATCTCATTTATAATATATTTTTATTTTTTTTATAATATATATAAATATAATATATAATATATATGATATATATACCTATTGGTATTGATTGTGATGTTGGTAAATTTTTAAAAAGACACAATGTAAGAAATATGGCATTTCCGTTTGATTGGAATGTTTCGTATAATGGTGTATCTAAATGTTTTGAAAATAATTTTGCGAATTTTTCAGAACAATTTAATAAAATTAATAAATATGATGTTTTCTTCCTTCATGACTTTCAAAATGATGCAATAATTAATTCAGATGTAGAAAAATATAATAGACGATGCGAAAGATTAATTAATATATTGGAAACTACTAATGATATTGTCATTTTCATTAGAAAAGGTCATATTAGCAGACACCACATAGAACATCATGGTCAAGATAAAATTGCTAACGATATTGAAGATGTTAAAAATTTAAATAATATATTACAAAATAAATATCCGCAATTAAAATATAAAATTGTTTTGGGGTTAGGGTGCGATATATGTTTTAATAAAGATACAATATATAAATGCGATAACAGCGATAACAGTGATAACAGTGATAACAGTGATAACAGTGATAACAGTGATAACAGTGATAACATAGATATACGCGGTATAGATGAATATAGTGGTTTTTTTGAATATATATCAAACACCTATATTACAAACATAAATAGCTAGTATTCCCGTTCATGAATAAATTATATTATGAATTATTTTTTAACATTATATATTCTAACCTTTTTAGCTTTTGCTTTACCTGATTTATATTTTTGTTTTGCTTTATTTGCTAATATAAATGCTTTTTTTTTATGATCACAACCTTCATTTATTATTTTGTAATCAACCGCCGCCGCTTTTCCTGATGTTAAAGCGCTTGCCAATCTTGCTAAACCCCATGATTGGGGTGTTTGATTTGGTCTTGAACCAGATGAATAGTATGCACCTTCGCCCTTCCTAAGAATCTTAATTAGTGTTTCTAAGTTACAGCCAGTTTTTAATGCTAATTCTTTGGTAGGTGTAATGTTTTCAATCTTGTATATTTTGTGCGCATTTGCTATATGGTTTGATTTTTTGCTTTTAAAAGATGCTACTTTTTCTCTTGTATAATATATCCCTTTTTTATATTGTTCTTGTGATTTTATCAACATTTTAACTTGCTTTTTATTATCTTTCTTATTAAGCATTTTTGGTAAATATCTCATAGGAACCTTTATAATATTAGAAGCTTCCTTTAATTTCGTAGGTTTCATATCTCTAATATATATAAAAATAAAAATTGATAGTATAAATATAAATAATATTACAATAAACAAGATAATAATGCTTTCTGGAAAATGTATGTGCCCTTGCGGTGGTGGTCAGTCTTGTATTGTAGATAGACGCGAGTTAAATGATTGGGTTCATGAGGATAATTTATTTAATGAAAATAAGTTGCCTCTCAGGAAACACTGCTTTCAACAGTATACTAATAAGCAGTTGAATGTATTAAATAATTTTCATAATGATAATAGTTTATGTTAGGCTATTCAATATCATAATATGGATAATTATATAAATAATAAATAAATATTCTATATAATGAAAAAATCTACAACAATTACATATAATATTGAAACTTGCGGAGGGGTTTCAATAAGTGAATTAGAATATAAGGATTATGATAAAAATTTAGAAGGAGAAGAAAATTTGTTATATTACAAGGTAAAAAAAGTAAATAATGTTTCTGATAATGAAAAAATAAAAACAATAGGCAATATAGATGAAATAGGTGAATTAAACGAAACATTTAATAAAATTTGTAAGTTAGAAAATAAAATAGATGAAACTATCGGTATAAGTAGCAATAATAAAGAATGGAAAATACATGAATATAAAAATCATAAACTAGATAAAGAATATAAACAGGGATACGAAACTATAAATTTTGATATAAATTATGATATATTACAAAAAAATGAAAAAAAAAATTATATTAAAGATAATAAATAATTTTTTTATTTATTATTTACAAATAGATAATGAATAATAATAGGTTTGACGCTTCAACAAGTATATGTTCTGATAATTGTTGGAAAACCGCAAAAGATTTAAATAATAATAAAATATCCGAATATAATTTACATCCAAACAATTTTGTAGATTGCGAAAATCCAAATGTTAGAATGACTGATAGTTATCTAAATCATCCAAATTTACGAGGACGCCCTGGCTATGGTTTAGCAGAAGATTGCCTAATAGATAATGATTCTATGCTTCGCAATAACCCAGATGGAATTACACAGGATCGTTGTAGAATACAATTAAATAACAGAATATTTACATCTGGTCCTAGTTTAAGATGTGGAAGTGGAAATATAGGCGATGAATTAAAATTAATTGAGGGCGCTGATACAAACCCATTTAAATGTAAGAAACAAATAATGGAAAAAGAGATGAATAATTTTATACCATTATTAGATTTTATGAAAGATATTCAGAACCCTGACAATATAGTTCCAGTATGGACAAATGGAGGTGAAGATACACGCTCATATATACATCGTACCGAGTTCAATAAAAATTGCAATTGGATTGGCCGTAATAAAAATGTTTCCATATAATAAAAAAATATTATATAATAGAAGATAATATGAGTTTTAATAGAACAACATACGACACTTGTTCTTACAAGCAAGAATTACAAGAAAACGTAAGTACATTAAGTTATTTACTTTCGCCTTATAGATATGAACATGTAGATAAATGTAGACATCAATTAGGATTTATAGGAGGGACCGCAGTATCACATGTTCAAGGTAACTTAGTGGATTTAGATAGTGAATTAAGAGGACAGACGAGATTTATTTCTAAATGCGGTACTAATCAATATGTCCCTACAAATGATGGAATAATTAAAAATGATAAAACCCCTCCAATAGATACAACAATGCTTCATCTCCCTGCTTGCCAATCAATAATGTATAGAGAAGTTCCTATGCCACCTCCTATTAACTATAATAAATGCAGTTAATCGCTGCTATTAATGTGGTTATAGCAATAATATAATATTTATTTTTTTACATTAGCACATTTTACCTAAATAATTAATTAGAAAAAACCATACTAAATAAAATGGACCAAGCATAAACGCTGAAAATGCGAATAATAATCTAATTGTAATATCATTAAACATCCCTTTCCAATCGCATGTGAAAGATAAATATGCTGAAAATATAGATATTAAAAATGTTAAAATATATAATAGCACTATACATATATTGTCAATAATACCCCATCTATAATAATAATTAGCATTATATCCTAGCATTAGAAGATATAACGCACTAATTACATCGTGTTTTACAACATCATTTTCTATTACATCATTAGTGGTGTTATAATTATTGGCAAATCGTTCGCTCTCTTTATATAAATTACTAGCAATTAATGGTAATAATATAATCATATCTATTTATTTATGTATAAAATAATATATTATTTTATTAGATATGAACCAATTTATAGATACTAGGTTAAATTATGATAGTTGTAGTTACAAAGAGCAATTAAAAAGGTCGGTTGGACCTGGATTATATCAATTAGAATCGCCTTATAATGATTGTCCTGAGTGCTTTCAAGATGTACCAAATGACCCAGCATTAATATATCAAAATTACGGACAAAATACGTGTAGTATGAAAAAGGCTGTTGATGATTCAAGCGAACTTCTTGGTTTAAATTATAAGAAATCTAAATGTAACGCTAACGAATATTTACCAGGTAGATATGAATCTACAGGATGTAATATTAAAGGCGCTGATAAACCTCGTTCTTGTATAGTGCCGCGCGAAGATACGCGACTATCAAACCCTCCGTGTACTTTAAAAGAAACTGGTATTAATAGATGGGAATGGCTATGTTTTGACCCACAAGAACGCGCAATAGAAGCATTTGATAGAGTTCCAGTAAATTATAGAATGGTTGCGAAGGACAATCATATTCCATGTATAGAAGTTCCAGAAGACCAATCTGTATTTTTTCCAAAGGATAATAGTTCTAAGTTAATAACAAACTTAGATGAATGGAAAAATAAATCAAGTGCAAATGTATCATATTCACCAGGATATCCATATGGTTCAATGTATCCCAGTGTAAAATGTAAGAATTAAGGATATTATTCCTGTTTTTCCCATACTTCATAAAAACATTCTCTGACTTTATCAAAGATTGGCATTTCATTATTAATTGATTTGACATAAACACGTTTAAAATTAAATTTTTTAAACTCTTCATCAACAAAAAGTTTATGATTAAAATTATTTAGAAAATCATTCTCTATTATAATTTTTTTAAAATTTTCTAAAAATGTAGGTTCATCACGAAGTATATAGTATAAGGCACCTTCACAATCCGCGACTAATGTATTAAATATCATATTATCATATTTATTTTTAATATTACTCCATGTTGCTGTTTTTATTGTTGACCATGTTTCTAATTCTTCATTATTCATTTCATTCATAGGTTTTGTATCCCAACCATTTTGATATAATTCGTATTTAGATATCGCACAATCTTCAATATGAAAATTAAAATTATTTAAATCTCTATTTTCTTTTAATTGCTCTGCGATAAAATAAAAACTTTCAAATACTACTAAATTTTTACTGTCATTTAATAGAGACGCAATTATACATGAATTTCTTCCAATATTACCTCCAATTTCTAATACAATATCATCGGGTTTAATAAACATTACAGACATTTCTTGCTCTGGATATTCTTCTCTAAAATTACCGTAATTTAATTTTAATTTACTATGTAAGTCTGTTAATTTATCAGTAATACTCTGATCTACGCTCATTATATATACTTAAATATAAAGTCTTTATATAAAATACTATTTATATAAATAATATATTTACTATTTTTTTTCCTATATTCATTAGAGGTTAATAATGAATTTATATTCAAATGACAACGACATCCCATCAATGAACAATATTTATAGTTCTAAGTATTGGGAAAAAGTCAAAGAAGACGAACAAAAAAGGAGCAATAAATTATATGAACAGGCAAAAAAACCTTATGAAACAGGTATAGTAGCAAAACCTGCTTATTCAGATATGTTTGCAAGAATTGACTCTGATAATCTAGAAGGTTTAAGTGGTGATAATTATGTATCATCTTTATCTGGTGAATTAATTAATAAAGGTGATTTTTCACATAATAATATGACCCCTTTTTTAAGAAAAAATGTAACACAAAATACTAACATTGAAAGTATGTCATCTATGCTAGATAGTAAAACCGGAAATAATCAATTCTGGCAAAATAAAAAAGAGGTTCCATGCTTATTTAAACCTGAATTAAACATGGGGGGAAATGTATGTGGTATGAAAAACAACGACGACTTTCTAAAGTCGCGAATAAATAATTCTTCGCGTGTAAATAATTTTTTCCCAATAGAAAAAATAAGGGTTGGTCCAGGTATCAATAAAGGGTTTGATGCAATGCCTTCCGGTGGTTTTCAACAAATGGACACAGCAGATTATGCCAAACCTCGCAACTTAGATGATTTAAGAAGTAAAATTAATCAAAAACAATCATATTTTGAATTACCCATAACCGCGCCACCAAAAGGAACAATACAGCGAAGTGTTATAACACCCTTTAATAAAAATCGCCCTGATACAAATTACGAGGTAACCCCTGATATGTGGTTAAAAACAACAGGAGCTATTACAAAAGAAACCATTAGACCATCTCAAAATGTAAGACCAACAGCGCGCCCTGAATTTCACGTTGATTATAGGGGGTCTGCTAATTACAGTATTAATTCACCTGGCCAAGGTGTTGAAAATGATTATGGTAAAAATAATATAATGATATATGATAATGAACGTAATATCACCGGAACCCGAGCAGTAGTATCAAATGTAACATCTATTATTAAAGCAATTGCCGCACCTTTAATGGATGCTCTTAAATATACTATGAAAGAATATAATGTAGAGTCGGCACGCGCAGTAGGTAATCCTAGTATTCAAATACCAAGTAAAGCAACAACATATGACCCTGATAATCATATTATGAAAACAACGGTAAAAGAAACAACAATACACGATAGTGAATTAACAAATTTATCAGGTAACAAGGAAACATATTCAGCTTTAAATGATACTGCTAAGACTACTGTTAAAGAAACAACTATACACGATAGTGAATTAACAAATCTTTCAGGTAATAAAGAAACTTACTCAGCATTAAATGATACTGCGAAAACGACTGTTAAAGAAACAATGATACATGATACAAATGTAGCAAATATTAAAGGAGATAAGAATGCTGGATATATATCATTTGAGGAAGAAGCAAAAAAGACCCTCAGGCAAACATTGCCAAAAATAGATAGTATCCGCAATATAGGAGGCACAACTTACAAAGTAACATTATATAATCCTGATGAGATTGCTAAAACTACAACAAAAGAGACCATGATTAAAGGTAAGTCAGAGTATGGATTTTTAGGAGGAATATTAGAAGGTTTATTTGGAGGTTATTTGAGCGCAAATGTAGACCTTAAAAATACACAGAAACAATTTTTATCTGATACAAATGAATATGGAATAGCTGGGTCTAGTGGAGATTTTAGACAAATGGATAGAACAGCTGATGAAAACGCTGAAATTGACGGAACTCGTGAAGGTATTATGATAAGCGCTGGATATACCCCTAATCCAGGTAATGTTAATATTATATCAGATCCTTCTGAGATTGAAATGTCTACAAAGAAACCATTTGAAAATAGTATAGCTGCGCGAAATACAGGCAATGTAGGAAAAGTATATCAAACAACTCCTGTATTTGATGATTGTAGTATAACAAAAATGCCTGGAATATCAAATGCTTATTCAAATAGGTTAGATAGCGATTTATTAGAATCCATCAGTACAAATGAATATGCCATTAAGATCAATCCAATTATTAAGGGATGTAAAATATAAAAAATTATATTTATAAAAATGATATAAAGATTAACTATATTATATAGTATGTAGTGGAAATGAGAATAGTTTCCACTACAAATGTTCGCGTGGCCTAATTGGTTAGGGCGTCGCTCTTATGAAGCGAAGATTCTGGGTTCAAGTCCCAGCGTGAACAATTATTTTTATTATATAAATATATAATTGAATATATATTTATAAAATTAACTAAGTAAATTTATGAATAAAATAGCATTTTTATTTTTAATATACGACATAATTAATCACGAAAATATATGGTTTACATTTTTTAATGGAATAAGTAAAAATAAATATAACATTTATATTCATTATAAAACTAATGATAAATTAGAATTTTTTAATGAATATAAGATTAATAAAACGGTTAATACTAGGTATGCTGACATTTCTATTGTGAAAGCACAGAATATTCTTCTTAAAGAAGCTTTAAAAGATATAAATAATAAACATTTTATATTTTTATCAGGTTCATGTATACCATTAAAATCGTTCAATTATATATATAATACTCTTGATATCAAATATTCATATTTTCATATAGCTGACCCCGACGATTGCTTTCCAGATTGTGAGGTTGTCTTAAAATATATTCAAAAAAAACATATTAATAAAGCATCACAATGGTGTATCCTTAATAGACGCCATAGCGAATTATTAATAAAAGGTGAAGAACAAGCTAATAATTATTTATTATGGTTTAAAGATACTTATGCGCCTGATGAACTATGTTATATATCATATTTATCATATATATATAATGATTCATTATATAATGAACTTATAACAACATCCTATATTTCATCACCAGATGAAGCGACAACATTTGCGAATTGGGAGGATATGAATTATAAATATGTATCTGATAGAGAATTAAAAAACTATAAATATATTAATGAAGATGAATTAGAGCATTTATTAAGAAGTAAAAGTTTATTTGGAAGAAAGTTTAAACCATCTTGTTATTATTCTCTAAATAAAAGGTTTTATTATGACAAAATTACTGACAAAGATTATAATGTTTCTAATCAATCCTATAAGGAACTTCGTTAAGGACATTTGAAGGACGATTAGTTATGAATATATCTTTTGGAGTATATTTTAAAAATATTTCTTTAATTATATAATTAATTAATCTTTTAGAATATGGTATCTGACTAGTAGATGTAGATGATAATTCCAATTTTGTATGATTATCTATTAATTTATGTATTTCTAAAATTTCATCATTTATATTTTTAATAGGTAAATTAGGATAAAATCCCCAACCTGTTTTTTTATTCATAAACGCAAAAATTATTCTAGTATAATCTTCGGATAAATTTCTGCTATCTTCTTTTACAATATTTTTATCTTTCATATTAGCATTAATTTTTGTAGCAAAACCATAATCAAAAATAATAATATTATATTTACAAGATTTTAAATAATAATCTTTACCATCACATATATAATGGTAATATCCTATTTCATTATTTAATTGATATAGATAGTTACCAAAATGAGAATCTCCATGAACGTATCCTGCTACATTATGAAATGTAGCGATTGATATATAAGTTTGAAATATTAAATTAAATAATAATTCTTTATCTGCTAATATTTCTGTTTTATTAATAAGCATTTTTAAGTCTCCATCTGCTAGTTCATTTATACTTATAAGTTTTAACCGCGCAGCTATTCTTTTAGCACAGAGGCAACTTTTATATATCATAAGAAAATGTTTTGAAAGTTTCTTTAAAAGTATGTTATTTGTTATTTTTGTCATAATATTTATTTCATTTATATTATCATCGTCATATTTCATAATCTTTGTTGCAATAGGAAATATACCTATAAAATTTGGTATACTTGTTAAATAAATTGCACCATATTTACTTTTAGACCCTATTTTTTTTTCAAGATTTATTATGTTTTTAATAGTATATCCATCAAAACCATTAAAAGTTTTCTTTTCTAAACAATCATTATCTTTTATCAATGATAATCGTTCTTTAAGTAAATTATAACGATTAATGCGATTTTTTAAATTAAACTTATTTGCGACTAGTTTATCGCGAAGAAAACCTTGTATCTTTTTAGCATATATATCATATGTGAATACACGTGATTTTGAATTATATGAAGGTTTTTTAGAGCTATTGCTATTAGAACTATTAATACTTATTTTATTTCCACTAGCACTTTTTGATAATGATGATTGGCGAATTGATGCTGTTGGAGAAGCAAGAGGAGGGGAACTATGTGACGGGGTTCTACGCGAAGGTGATATATGAGATGGTGATTTATGTGATGGAGATTTATGCGAAGATGATTTATGTGATGGAGATTTATGCGAAGATGATTTATGTGATGGTGATTTATGCGAAGATGTTCTATGCGAAGGTGATTTATGTGATGGGGATATATGTGATGGTGACCTATGTGAAGGTGATCTATGAGATGGGGATATATGTGATGGTGATCTATGTGAAGGTGATCTAAGTGGATTTTTTAAAGTTTGTAATATATTAGGATGTTTTTTTTCAATTTTTTTTAAATATGTACTCTTTACATATCTATCAGTTATAGGATTAATAACATGGTTTAATGGATTTTTGATACATTTAAAAGTTTTAAGATCTCTAATTCTATTACTTTTACATTTCTTAACACATCTACCAGTATTTGGATTTATTTCCTTATCATCTGGACAAATTTTTGGAGGCATATCTTCTATATAGTAAAAGTATTTTATATTATATAATACTGGTATTTAGCTTGTTAAAAAATAAATATACTATAATATTTACAAATATTTACATAACATATTTCCCATAGCACATACCTCTGCCGTCTGAATAATCTGTTCTATTTAATTCAATTATCTTATTTTTTTCTAGAAGTTCCATCCATGCTTTTGTAGGACCTACATTCCAACATTTTAGCCAATATTGACTAAACATAGTATCGTCGATAGCTACAATTGTATCTTTGTGAGCTAAATGATAGCAATTTTCTAGATCACGTATTGCTGTTTCATAATCGTGACCACCATCAATAAATATAAAATCAAATTTTATACCCTTATAATTTTTATAAAAGTTTGGGACACACATCTTACTATCGCCAATAATTAATGTATGTCTATTTGGATATATTTTATCTATATATGCTTTACCAATTAATACATAAGGATGCTCTCCAATATCAAATGATGTTAAAGATAATTTGTCATTATTTTTTAAGAATAATTCAGCTGAATGTCCTCCATTAAAACCAATTTCCATAACATTGATATTTGGGTCATTTGTTAATTTTACTAAATCTAAATACTGTTGCGCACAGCCAGAAATATTTCCTTCAAAATTTTCATTTCCTTTTTTATTTAAATTTTCAATTAAATACGAAGTTAAATCCCCCATATTTTAATTATATAGTAATAACGAATTCTTATATAAAAATTATATTAGATATAAAAATATCTAATATATATTATATAAAATGAATAATTGCTATCAAGATTGGGAACCGGTTGTTATTAGAAGTACAAATGCTGTTAAATCAAAAAATAAAGAATTACAGCAAACAGTGGAAAAACCTATGGGCAATAAAGAATTTCTACGATTAAATAATGAAGAATTACCAGCGCTTAATAAAATAACACACGCACAAGCGCAAGCTATTTCTATAGCAAGAAATGCTAGTAAATTAAAACAAAAAGAATTAGCGGCCAGATTAGGAATTCCTGAAAAAATTATAAGGGATTATGAAAATTGTTCTGTCATTAATTTTTCACCTGTCTTATACAAACGTATACTGAAAAATCTTAATGTTGACCCTAAATTATATATATAATTCATTAAATATGAATAATTATTCGCTATCATCTGAACACTCTGATGACACTGCCGATGAAGCATCAGAACCTGAATTACCATCAGAACCACCGCTATTATAGGGTTCAAATCCCATTTTCATCGGAGATGTAATATTTCTAAAAATACTAGGGTTAACATTTGTTTTTTTTATTTCATATAAATTATTATGATCATTATCAAATAATCCAAGAGACGTGAAGAGATCTGTATCATCACTATACGCCATATAAATTACACAGAATACTATTGATAATATTATTACATATATCATAATATTATTTGCTGTAAACAAGTCTTTATTAATATCATATGGTTGAAAGTTAGGCGCGCTAGTATCTCTATTTATACTATCAAAATATTGATAAGCTCCAAAAATTAGTGTTGATATAACTATTGAATATAATATATACATATCTATATATATTTTTCTATAATTCTTATATTAATTATAACGCGCAAGAATTATTTAGGTTGCTTTTTAACAAAACAATTATTTATAAAATCTATAATATCTTTTGGTTCTTCATTTAATTTATTAGCAACCTTTTTTTCCTTTTTCATATTAGTAATCATTTTTTTAAGCTCCTTTATTTCATCTTTTTTTAAATTTTCATCTTTTAATTTATTTTCATATTCATTGATATTTTTATTAATTTCACTCAATCCATTATCATTATTATGTTGTCTATTCACATCAATCAATATATCGTTAATTACCGGATAAGCAAATTGACTGCGGTCATTTGTTCTATCTATATAACTTACTAATCCTGTAATTCTATTCATAAACTCATTTGAACCATTTTCAGTAAATAATCCATTTTCATTACAAAACATCTTTTTAAAATTTTCAAAATCTTCTGGGAATCTTTCAATATTTTCTAATAATAAATTTAGTATTTTAACTGAGCTCATATAATCATCTGTAATTGGTGTAGCTGTCATAAGTAATAATTTAAGTGAATCTTTTCCAGATACTTTATATGAATTTTGTATCATACTTTGTAGAACTTCCGGATTTGGTTTTTCTAACGCCGACAAAGATGAGCTATATATTTTGTGTATTTCATCAATTATAATTAGAGTTTTTCTGAAAGGGTCTTCTGACCCATTCAACCCAACCATTTGTTTATAATATTTATTTTTGCCTTTAATTAAATTAGTGAATTGCTTATAAGATATCGGCATAAGCCAATTTTTACCTAAAAATTCCATGCGTTTTGCTTTTGTTGATGGTAATATTTCGCCATTTTTAAGACGCTCTTGTATTATTATATTACACACATCACCAAACATATTTTTCCATATGTCTTCTTTTAATGTGTGTCTTGTTACCCATAATATCTTGTACCCTTCTCTATCAAATGTATTTGTCGCGGTTGAAATAGCTGTGCAAGTTTTACCAGAACCCACACTATGAAATAAAAACATACCTTTATAAGGCGATTGAGGTGTTAAAAATTTTTGAACAAAATTTTGTGTATTTGAGAAAGATACTAATTTATAATCCTTTTTATCTTTAACTATATCGTCGCTAATAGAAACGCATTTATTTATAATATCTATATTATCCCATTTGTATGAAGCAAAATGTTTATCAATATATTTATATAATTGAATATTTGTCAATTTAGTTTTAGGAGGTTCTGGTTCAAATACTTTTTTTTTATGTATTAATTTATTTTTATATTCATATATAAATCGCATCGCATCCGCATAGTTTTTATCATTAATAATATTATTTGTTTTATAATAATTTAATTTGTCTATAATTTGGTCTCCGTATAATTTTAAAAAATTAATTGGGTTCATCCATATTTTATTTATAGCATCGCAAAAGTTTTGATTCTTATCTATAATATTACATAATAAAGGTTTTGGATGTTTATTATTTAAATATTCAATTAAATCATTATCTTTAATATAATTATTAACCTTATTTTTAATATTACCCATATATAATTTTTTATTCTTAACAATAATATTATCAACGCGCGCACCAACCTTCTCAATAATAAATACAACAGCAATAATAAGTAAAGCATTCGCAGAAGGAAAATCTTCAAGCATACCTTGGCAATTCTTCTTACAATCAATTATATTATCATTAGTATATATTTTACCGCGAATATTATTAACTACTTCAATATAATCTTTGCGTTTTGATTTTTCAACTTTTATATTATTTTTAATAATTAACGAATCATAAAAACGATTATTCTTATCTCTTAATAAATGTAAATTTTCTGTAAGAGGAGTATCAACAGCAGAAGCAATTATAATTGCTTCTATATCAGCAATAAAATTAAATGCGCTAATATTTGTATTGCTATGTTTAAGATATAAATCATGAATAGTTATATCACTATCATATTTTATATTATATCTATAAATATTTAGAGGCCATCCTACATTTGGTATAAATGGTAGCCCGGATTGCCCGCAATATCGCGTGCCTCGTCCAATAACCTGTGTATATTCAGCTTTTGTTACTAATGGTTCTAATATATGCATATATTTAACATCAAATACATCTAGACCTTCCTTATATCCGGAATCTAATATTATTATTCGCATGTTTTCACCATTGATATTTGATGGTCGTTCGTTCATACGTGTCATCATATTTTTTTTCAGTTTAGTTGTCAGAGGTTTTTTGTATACAGTCGATGTTGTTAAAAGTCCAAATGTTTTGTTTTTATCTATAATATCTTGTCGTAAATCAAATTTATTTGAATATACAAGAGAGAAATTATTAGCAATTAGTGATGAAGCAACCATTTTAGCTCCATAAACACCAGAAATATCGCTATATATTATGTGTTTATAATATTTGTTATCATTAATCATATCTTGTTCATCTAATAGATTTATTTTTTTAATCATTTCATCTATTTTTGGTGATAATAAATATAAGTCTTTTTTTACAATATCTTTATCAAATTTGGGTGAATCAAACTTATGCTCAGGTTTAACATTCGCCCACGTTCCAGTATTACGAATACATAGTGCCTCATTAAATTTTTTACTCATTATATTAATAAGTTTCTATATAAATATAATATTTAAACTCTTGAATATTTAAAAATTCTAAATATTATTTCACAAAATTAGTATTGGGATTTTTGCTTTTTTTGTGAGATTATACTGATACAATTTTATATTTTTTAGTTATATAATCTTATATAAGATTATATGATTATAAGATTGTAAGATTATATGGATATTCCAATTGTTATTATATGCTATAATAATTATAGATATGTACAAAATACTCTATCACAAATTTTAAATATAAATAAAGAATATTATAAGAATATTATAATAATTAATAATAATAGTACATGCTTAAACACTATTAAGTATTTAAATAATGTTGATGTTCGTGTTATAAATAATAAGGAAAATTTAGGACCTTGGATTACAAATACTAATAATAAACATATATATGATATTTTACCTGAAAAATTTATATTGACTGACCCTGATTTAAAATTTAATAAGAATATTCCAACAAATTTTATTGAAATATTAGCAAATTTGTCAGATAAATATGAAACATCTAAAATAGGTTTTGCGCTTGATATTTCAGATCACGAAAATTTTTTTGCTACTAAATATACTCATGATGAATTATCTATATATGAATGGGAAAAATCATTCTATGAATTAAAGATTGCGGATGATAAATATGAATTATATGATGCTGATATAGATACAACCTTTTGTTTAATTAACAAAAAATATATATATATCAACAAATATAATATATTAGAAGATTATAATATAAAAATTAGAGTAGGTGGCAACTTTACAGCAAAGCATATACCATGGTATATAGATAATGAATTATATAATGTATATGATAATTATATTAATAATATTAATACAACATCTATTTCATCTATATCAAAAATAATCAAGTCATATATTGAAAATAAATATTTTCTAATTTATAAGAATAGCGAATTATTTTTAATTGAGAATAATTTTAATAATCCTAATCTTTCTTTTTGGAAAGATATGTATGGTGAATGGGAAAATGATACTTTTAAAGTATTTGATAAATATTTATCAAAAGATAAGGTATTTATTGATATAGGAGGGTGGATTGCAACAACGTCAATGTATGGATCACGAAAATCAAAACATGTATATACAATTGAAGCGGATAATTTAGCATTTAATGATATGGCAACCAATTTAAAAACAAATTGTGAAAATAATTATACTCTCATCAATAAGGCAATATACAATATTGATAATAAGAAAATAAATTTTGGTAAAAACTTTAATTATGCTACTTCAAGAATTAATGATAGTATGTCGCAAACTTATCCAAAAGGTGTAAATTATGATGAATATTATGTTGTAGAAACAATTACATTAGATACTATAATTAAAAATTATGACATTGATGTTGCGAATATTTCATTAATTAAAGTAGATATTGAAGGAGGCGAAGAAAATATATTAGATGAATTGTTTGATATTCGCATTAAACACGAGGTCCCATTATATATTAGTTTTCATTATTGCTGGTGGAATGATAAAAATTTAGACAGGTTTCCATTTTTATCTGAACAAAATAAAAAAGACATTATAGCAAATCCATTTGTTTCTATACTTTTCTAATTATATTAAACAATTAACATTAAAACTAATCACTTTGCGATTATATTCTTTATCAATATACAGCGACCAGTCTTCGGATTTAATACTTTGCCATCTGGACATTTCTTTGGAGACTTAGGTTTAGCAATATTTTTATTTATAATATTCTTTATCAATATACAGCGACCAGTCTTCGGATTTAATACTTTGCCATCTGGACATTTCTTTGGAGACTTAGGTTTAGCAATATTTTTATTTATAGCATTCTTTATCAATATACAGCGACCAGTCTTGGGATTTAATACTTTGCCATCTGGACATTTCTTTGGAGACTTGGGTTTAGCAACATTTTTATTTATAGCATTCTTTATCAATATACAGCGTCCTGTCTTAGGATTTAATACTTTACCATCTGGACATTTCTTTGGTGATTTGGTAGGAGACTTTACAGGTGAATTTCCAGCATTTATATTGCTATCAGTAGAAGTATCATGTTTAGCATCTTTACGAACATATATCAATAGCCTCCCCCCTTTACTAAAATTAAAGCAGAGATCTCTAACTTTTAATTTCTTTCTTAATAATTCTGGGATACATTTTGCGGTGTTTAAACAGAAGTCATTATTTTTAATGATATTCCAATTGTATTTCATAAGTTCACAAGGTATTTCTCTTGTTATATTTTTAGCCATCACGGGGTCCATACTGGTTCGCGTCCAGCCATTATAGACATATTTATTTTTTTTACAAGTAATTCCTGCTATTGCGTGTCCACTATATTTATTAATGTTCCAATTTGCCAATATTACAGAATCTAAATTATATTCTGCGCCGTTATAAAATATTTGTTCGCGCATAGATTTTAATTCATCTTTTGCGACGCCATCATTTATTATATTACTTGGTAAAAGAAGATTATAAAGTCCATTTCTTTCATTATCATTTACCCTAATAATTAATATAGGAGGGGCATTATTATTTTCAACATATTTATATTTTTTCACTTTTATCCATTCTTCTACATTAAAATCTATGCTCATTTTCTTCTTTTTAATTGTATAGTTTAGTAAATCATAATCTTCGTTATAATATGAATATGCAACAGTATTATCTTGAATTGAATAATCAAACATTTTATAATCTACATTTAATAATTTATATAGTTTGCCTATATAAACTTCCGGAGCAAACCCGCAAGTAACCTTTTTAGGGTCATAAGGAAAACTCTTTTTATTTTCAATATTTAAGTATGATAATATATTTAAAAACGTATCATCTTTAAACTTCTTGTAATCATCGCTTTCTTTACTTTCTACTTTTAAGTATTTATCATCCAATACATGCTTTAATAATGTAAATAAAGACTTCTTTTTATTCCAACCATTGGATTCTTCTAGTAATATTTTTCTACTACGCTGACTGTAAAACATTGCGACAAAAGTTGCCATAAACCAGCATATAGGACCAACTTGTTTTGGAGTTAATATGTGCGAACATATATTATGCTGCATATTTTAAATATCTATTAAATATATATATTATTTATAAAATTTTGAAAATAAAAAAATAATATACTTTCTTTATATATAAAAAATGATATAAAACTTTAAATTAAGTTATAATAAAATGATTAAAGTTCTTGTTTTTGCTGTTATTATTTTGAATTATATTAATAATTCAAATGGAATAAATATCCTATATGGAAGTCCTATTTTGAGATGTAATAGTGCGCCAAATCTGGCATTAATATATAATACAACAAATTGTAATAATGATATAATAACATGTTGCGAATTTAAATCAATTATTAAAAATAAATATAAAAGAAATATGTATCTTCGTTCAAAAGAAAAATACAATTATGATGCTGATAAATAATATAAGACTAAAATAAGAACATATATATAAAATATATGTATCAAACCAGCATTCGTAATAAGAAACAAAAAAGTCAATTTAACAAGGTTTCAAATAATAACTATAATATTGATAGCGAATACGAAGTATTTGCGTATGTAATTAAATTATTAGGAAATTGTAGGGTTCTTGTATTATGTGATAATGGTACAGAAGCGGTTGGTGTGATTAGAGGTTCTATGAGACGTTTTAATAAACGCGTATTAATTGAGGCAGGCGATATTGTTGCTGTATCTATAAGAGATTTTCAAATAGGAAAGGTTGATATTGTTCATAAATATAATGCTGAACAATGTAAAATTCTTATTAATAACAAAGAAATTTCGGATACATTAATCAATGCTTACAATAAGGTTAATATTTGTACTATCAGTAATCCTAATGATGCTAATATAATATTCGATGATGACCCTGGCGTAGAATGTAAAAAAGAAAAGGTTGATTATAACGATAATATATTTTTATTTAATAGCGAAGACGAAGATGAAGAAGATGATAGTATTTAAATTTTATTTTTATTATCTAGATTTTTTGAAATTTATAATAATTTATAATATAATATGAAAAATAAAACATATATAAAATATAGAGATATAAAATATTTTATTAATTTAAAATGATATTTAGTGATGAATATACCGCATTTAATGTTGTTTATAGTACAGATTTTTCCTTATTAAAAATAACAGGTTCTATAAAAAATCAAGTTTTATATAATAATATTATAATAATCGCACCAAATCCAATAGATAGAATGAGTAATTATTCTGGTTCAGGCCTTCCTTTCCCAAATTATGAAATTGCATTTGAGAATACACCAAATATTCATAATATTGATAGTTCTGGTAATTTTGACATATCTTTTAAATATCCCAATAGTTTCTATATCCCAGATGGTATAAATAAGATAAAACCATCTTTATTTTTTATATTTACAGATTCAAACAATAATTCATTTCGCCTTCAATATGAGTTACATGATATAAATGCTCTTAGAACATTAGTTAATAGAAGTTCTCGTAAATCCCCCGAGTTTTATGGTGCGAAAGATTATATTCTTCCAATAGATACTGCTGAAAAAGTAATGTACGCATATTCACGTGCTAAAATAGAAAATGATATAGGATAATAACAATAAGCCTATTCTAAAATATACTAGAATATATTTGTATTATTTTTTTGTAATAATTATAAAAATTGATTATTAATTAATAACATTTATAATTAAGAACCAACCCAATAATTGATTGCCAATTCTCAATTGTCATAAAACTCTTTTGTGAAAATCTGTGAATCCTTGCGCATTAACTTTGTTGTTAATTGAAGAAAAGTATTAGAATGGAAATTGTCAGAATGAACTTCGTGCCTGACCGTATTAAATATATATTGTTCAATAATATCAAAAAAATAGTATTTGAAAATAATGGTATTATCTTTGGTGGGTTTGTCAGGGATATGATAATTAGCGACCACTATAAGACAATATATAATAATCGCAATGAATATGATATTCACAAGTTTTGGAATAAATTCTACCAGCCGGAAACAGCAGCACGCGCTCTTGTTGCAAAAGATATGGATATTTGTATGTATACAGAAGATGATATTTCAAACTTTCTTATCGCTCTTCAAGATGTATTTAATACAGAGAATGGTTATTCTAATATATCTTCCTCTATCTTATCTGTGTCTGACTGTGACCGATATTTTAATTTGCCAATCAAAATGCACAAGAAAATTAACTACAAGGTTACCATAGGAAAAATTCCCTTTGTACATAGTGGCATTGAAATGTCTTTTGACTTTGACATTCTAATACCTATAAATACAAAGATATTGCCTCCCTTCAATAAATTAGACTTTCTATCTAATGTATTTATTTTGACTAAGTACGGTGTTAGTATTTCTAATAATACAGGAACTATTATTGATACTATGAGCATTCTACAAAAACAAAAAATTACAAATATTATTATGAATGATATTGTTGAGTTTAAAACTCAGTTTTGTATTGCTAATCGTGATAATGATTATACATGTGGAGATTTTAATTACAATAGGAAGGTATTTGAGCGTATTAATAAGATGTTATTTAGAACTTTTAGATGGAATATCACAAATATGCCAATCTTGATTTGCGATTACAAGAGAAATCATACTAATTGTGATAATATTTGCTGTATTTGCCTTTCTAAGTTTAAAAATAATGATAGAATCATGAAAGTATATATTGATAATTCCACAAAAACAGAAAAAGTATGCTCTAACACTCACGATAAATGCTTATTTAAATACTTTGAAACACAACTAGAATCAAGCAAAAACGATGAGGCGTTTGTTGCCTCAGACAGTTTTGAGTTTAGATGCCCAATGCGAAATGTAATTAATTTTAGGTTATATTCAAAAAATACTAACAAAATAATTAGTGACAAAATGAATGAATAGCAGAAAATGCTAGATAATATCGAAGGATAACTTACATGGTATGGGTATGGGCATTAGGATTAATAGTTGTAATTAGAATGTTGGATAATATATATATATTTTTTTATAATTTTTAGAAAGCTCTTAATGCTTTATTAAATACACAACCAAAGGTATAACTTACTAAGGATATCAAAACAATAACAATTAAATTTGATATATTTGATACATAGAAAATATCGCAATGTTCTGTAATATGAAGAAATACTTCAAAAATTAATATTTTTATAAACATACCCAATATAATATCAAAACCAAATATAAATCCTAGTAAAAAGTTAACTAATATATGTGTAAATAAATATATCTGATTTTCTATAATATTATTTTTATTATTGGGATAAAAAAATATATCTAAGTCATGTATATTAAATATACATCTTATTATTGTAAAAATTAATGTAGTTGTAATAATAAGCAATAAATATACGTAAAAATAGAAGGTATCCATTTTATATTTGTAACGTATGGTATTCTAATATGATTAAATAATTTAAAATAACAATGTGTTAGTTTACTAGTTATTAGTTTATATAATATGTTTCACATTTTTCATTTGGTATATGTTTCTTATAAATTAACTCAATTTTTTTATTGATATTGCTATTAGAATAATAAAAAAGAATATGTCTTGATAATATATCCTTTACAAATATATTCTTATAATATTCTTTTATTTTGCTAGCTTTAATAGACATTATCTTTTTAAAAATAGTAGCATTTTTAACTATATCATTATTAAATAATAATTGTGCTTTGTATTCTTCATTATAAGAACTCAAATTAAAAAATTTCTTATTTTCATATAATACTTTAAAATAATTTTTAGCATTTTTTATGTCTTCATCTTTCATATCATAATTTTCTAAAATATTTATTGTATTTTCTAAAAATAATGACATATTTATATGTTGGCATTGAGAAGTTATATTATAATATGACATTTCCGCATTATAATTATCTATATTGATAGATAATCCAATATAATAAATGATGCCAAGTTTTTTGCGAAGTATCTTGTAAAATATACCACTATTAAAGTTAAACAGTATTCTTTGTATATAATATAGTATTAAATGCTCATCTGAAAGGAACGCAATTTTCTTTGATAAATGAATTACAATTGAATTATTAATATCTATATTATCATTCTTAATATTGACTATTCTTAATTTACTAATATGTTTTAGAGTTGGATATACAAGGTTTGATTTTTTATATTTAATAATTCCAAAATATTTTTTAACATTTTTAATAGTTTCATTAATTTTGTTTGAAGGGCATGTTATTGTTATAATAAGATTATCTGTATTTAAATGTTCGTTTATGTATTTGATTACTTGCTTATTATCAAAATATTTAATATTTGTTATCATATTTTTATAATCTTCAATATATGAATATTTTGGATATAGAAACTTAAACATATTAAATTTAAACTTATAATTAGAATCTGAAATAATTCTTCTATATTCTTGAATAACAGCACCCTTTTCCTTATTTATATTTTTGTCAATATAAAATTTATTAATAGTATTTGATAATATATCCATATAAAATTCTAAATCTTCATAAAGTCCTGATATATATATGCTAGTTTCATACTTAGTTACATAAGCATTTGTTATCCCCCCACGTCTATATATCTCATTATTTATATATGTTACATTTTTATATTTTGTTGATGTTAAACGAGCTAGTAAATGTTCACAATAATGTGTAAGCCCTACCTCGCATTTTTTTTCTTGATAATTACCTAATAAATAATTTGCTGATATATATGTTAATTTTGTTTTCAATGGTACTATTATAACTCTGACACCATTATTTAACTTTAATCTTTTGACATTAATATCCATATATCATCTATAATATATGTATATATTTACATATCTATTGGTTTATATAACTGAATATAGTTAAATAATATATTTACATATATATAAATATATTCCACATATTTTAGGTTATTATAATTATTTAACATATCATATGTTAGGTATATTTCAATAAGTTTTGGTATAATAATAGTATATTTAGAAACATATGTTGTGAATATTGTAGGAACTATAATTGACGTATATAAAATAGGATTTTCAATCTTGTATGAAAGATACATGTGTATAAATTGAAGCATGTAAATAAATTTGTAAAAATAATAATCTCTTCTAAATATATTATTGATATCTATATTATTAACTGATGTATCTATCCATCTTAAATAGTGAATAAATGAGCTAGATAACAATAATACATAGTAATTTGTTTTAGTAGATATAAAATACAATAATAATATATATTGTATATTATTATTACCTATATAGTATTCAATATCATGATATACCTTTGTAGTTATTGTCATACTTTTTGCTAGACATTTTATATATTTATTTTGAGATTTTAAAGTAAATAATAAAAGAGCTCTAAATAATTTATTGTACATTATTGAAAGCTTACTTAGAATAAAACCAAATACAAAGGCCCATTTAGGATATACGCAATAATGTATTTTAAGAATTACGCGATACTTCTTATTATAAATAGTGTCATTATTAATATCATTATATCTAATAATTGGTGTTACATAATGACATTCTCTATTAAAATCAAATCCAACAACATCCCCTGTTTTTATTATATAAGTTTCTGGAATTATATTAAATACTGTCATTGTATCTCTATTATCATCAAGACCAACAATAACTCTATAACAAGAAGCAAATGGAATATAAAAGAATGGTCCATCAATATGCCTAGTATAAAAAATATTATCAGGAGCATTTTTTTTAAAATTCTTATTATTATTTAACGGAGGTGATACATAAATCTCATTCATATCATCTAAAATATCCACAATACAATCATTTCCAAATGATGTTTTAAACATCTCTATAATCTTATTATTTTTTGAAATATCGCAGAATAATTCATTTATATTTGATGGTAAATCTTTACACCACCAATGTGTTGGTGTATTAATAGAGGGGTCCTGTTTAATTACCCAAACTCTAATTAAATTAAGCAAATAGATATCATTATTTAATTTACAATTTAAAACTCTTGAATTCTGAAATTTCCAAGGCAAATATAAAAACATTATATTATTATATTTATAATATATTTTATATAATAAAAAATAAAAAATTGATATAAGTAGTTTGTTATAGTATTAATAAACATCAACAGTTTAATCATGAACTCTGAACATACTACTGTACCTAAGTACACTCTCACAGAAAATGGAGCTATCGCATTGGATACAACTGGAAATTTGATTACAGACTATTTCATGATGTATACACGAAATCTTACAAAGGAAAAGAACCACCAGTATATTGAAAAGTGTTGGCGTATTAGCCCTGAAAAAACTGTTGCTGTTATTTTTAATGGACGTGATAGGTTAACAGGAAAAAAGGAAAAGTCTGTATCTAATCAGGGTATGTCGTGGCTCAGAGATCACAAACCTTATACATATATGAATAATATTCTTACATATGTAAATAAATATGGAAGATGGAAAGATTTGCTATATTTATGCTACATGGATAGTGGTGATGGAGTTATTAATAAGAATTATGAATTAAACCTATTTGCTAATAAATTGCGTGATGATATTACAAACTTAAATGAAGAAAGTGATGAAAATAAGGTTAATAATATCTCTCTATGTGCGAAATGGGCTCCAAGTGAAAATGATAGAAATGATAGCCGGAAGCATTTCGCAAAGAAAATTGCGACAATTCTTTATGGCAAAGAAGATAATAAAAAAATGGAAAAATATAGAAAAGATTATCTAGTGCCTCTTAGAAAAAAAATTAATATTGTTGAAAAACTCATGTGTAATAATGAGTGGGACAAAATTAATTACGAGTGTGTTCCTGGTGTTGCGTCTAAACGACTACATAAAGCATTTAATATTCATGATGGTGAGAGATATAGCGACTATTTATCAAAGGTAAGAGATGGAACAGCAAAGATTAATGTTACAGGTATTCTTCCTCATGAATTAGCAAATTATTACGTTAATCTCCGCAATACTCAGGATGAATATGAAGAAAATGAAACAATTGAGCTACAATGGAGAACTATTGTAGATAATGTAAAAAATAGTGGCATTCTAGGAAATTCGTTAGCAGTTATTGATTTATCAGGTTCCATGTTTTCAGCAAGCAATGGAAGTATTCCGGCGCAAGTAGCAATTTCACTTGGAATCATTACATCACAATGCTGTAATGGAATGTTTAAAAATAAGTTTATTACATTCAGTGATAAACCTGAATTAGTGTCACTTATTCCAGATGATTTATACAAAGAATATACTGAAAAAGGTATTGAGCCATCTTTATATACTTGCTTTAAATCATTAATAGATGTTGACTATGGCTATAATACAGATTTTGTAAAATGCTGCGATAGTATTATTAAATATGGTAAGGATAATAATGTAAATGACGATGATATGCCTAAAAAATTATTTATCTTTACTGATATGCAATTTGACGAGGCAAATGTAGATAATGAAAATAAAAGCGTAGAAACTGTATATAAAACTATTGTAAAAAAATTTAAAGCAGAGGGTTATACTCCTCCTAAGTTTATATTCTGGAATCTAAATTCATCTCATAAGGAATCATTCCCTGTTAATTGTAAAACAGAGGGAACAGCAATGATTTCTGGATTTTCAGAGCAACTTCTAAAAATATTTATGAGTTATGATGAATTTAATGCCGATCTAATTGTAGATGAAATACTAGCGCCTTATATTAAGGAAATTATTATAGACCCAGATGAAATTTAATATCATGATATTTATATTATGTAGTAAAAATAAAGAATAATTTATATATTATAATTTTTTATTTATCGTCTAAATTTAGTAATTAACTTATCGTTTAACTTCTCTTTTTTGATTTTGTTAATTTAGATGCTGTTTTCTTAACAAAAGAACCTATGTCTTTTGTTGATTTAAATAATCTTCCAGGACTGCTTTTTAATGATTTAACAGGATTTTTTATAACTTCTTCAACTTCACTTTCAAAATCTTGAATTTTTACAAATAGGTTAGTTATAGTGCTTATTAATATAGGAATTATTATTATAGTAAATAATAGTATTAAGAATAGGAATAGAGATATCATAGTTCCTATGGCTATAATATCACGTCGTAAATCTTCCGAACACTTGCATTTTTCATTCATTAAATATCTTACATAATCAAATGAATAGTATATATATACTACAAATGTCAGGAAAAATACAAATGAACCAAATGCTAATAATTGAACAATTACATTACCCATATTTTTAGCAATAGTTTTCACAGATATAAAAGCGGTAATAAAGAAATATACTAACGCAATTATAGTAAAATTCTTTATAAACTCTTTGTTGCTATGTTCGGAACATGCGCAACCAATATTTTCTAATTTGTATATATAACTCCAAATTATTATAAGCAATAATACAAATATTAATTGTATAAATACACTACTATAAAAAGATAATGCTGTATCGGACTCCTTCATTATTTATTCTCTATTATAATAGTAGAAATTATTTATTTTCTATAATATTATATATTAAAAATTTTGTTGAACTATCAAACTTTTTAATATCTAGTAACTTTATTTTGTTTATTATAGAAACATCTTTGTGATTATTTAATATTTTTAATATTTGCTCCATAAATATATCCACAATATATTTATGTATATTAGGATTATTTATACATTCAATCATATAATCAAATATATTATTTAATAGCAATGATATTTCATCCTTTTTATATTTTATCCATATAATATTTATATTATGTATCCCTTTTTTCCATTTAATATAATCACAATATAATTCATATTCATTATTCTGTAATAATAAATTATTTTCATATATATATTTTGGCGGTTCCCATTCTCTATTATTTATATAAATCTTCCATAATTTATCAATAATAATATTTAAAAACTCTGTATCAAAGTAGTCTAATAATCTAATATATAAATTATTATCATTTGTAGAAACTTTAATATATGACCATATAATTAGAAATACTTCTTCGTTCATATTATTATTTATAATTTCCTTGATTTTTTCATAAATTATATCTTTATTCTTCACTGATAATTTATTTAAATATCCAACTAATGTCCTCTTTGTAGTAGATATATCAGAAAAATCTGGAATGATAATATGAACCTTCCCTTTATTATTTGTATTTAATCCATTCATTCCAGATTTTTCCTTTCTATAAAATAGCTTTTTTTCCCATATCATTTTAGGGTCGTACAATGAATTAAAACAATTACATGTTTTTCTTAGATGTTCTGCCTTATTAATAATATTTTCAGGGATATTTATATTATTATTATATCTATTTAGGAATATAGATAGATGTATTTTAATTACTTTATCATCCATTATAATACTAAATATATTTAATAATCTTATATATAAATATTATATATATAATATATATTATATTATATATATAATATGAAATTAGATTTAAAAAATAATTTTGTGGAGGAATTAGATAATATTTATAAATCTCATTTAATATATAGAACAATTGTTGTTTGCAATGATGATGTATTAGAGTATAAAAAATTATTAGAAAATAAGGATTATAGTGTATATGTAATTGATACTATTTCAAATATTAACTACGACGCATTAGATTATAGAATATTTTTAATTAAATCTGATTTATTTGAAGATTTTTTGAATAATATAATTTCAAAAAAAATGAATGATTTTTATACATTTATAAAATTTACATATGAAAATGATAGTTTAAAAGATACTATTTTTAAAAAATATAATAATAATCTAGAAATTATTAATAATATAATTTAAAAATATAATTATAAAATATAATTATAAAATATATTAATAATATATCATTATGTTAGAATAAAATGAAAATTGGTAAAGGAAAAGGGATATCAAACTATGTTATTATAATTTTGATAATATTTGTATTTGCAGTATTAATTGCCAATAAGCAAATAATACAAGAAAGTTTTTTTAATAGTGATAATAAAAGATATAGTGTAGAATATTATTATATGGATACTTGCGGGCATTGCGTAGAATTTAATAATTCTGGTATTTGGGAAAAACTTAATAATATTGCGTGGGTTAATGTAACTCTTAAAAAATACAATAGAAGTGAACACTTAGAACGCGTTAAACTTCTAGATATATCTAGTTTTCCAACAATAATTGTTATTGATAAATCAGTAAATAATGATACTATTATTGCTTCATTTGAAGAAGAAAGAACATATGAAAAATTATATAATTTTATAAAAAATTATGATTAAATATGAATTAATATTGTTGTCGGTTTTGCGACATATATGGTTATTTCAATTGTAAATTATTGAATGCCTTATTAAACGCATCATTATCATAGGCAAAGTTATATACAATGTTTTTAACCTGTCTATTGACATTTACTTCGTGAATACCTTTGATAATACATTCGGCTACCTCAATATGACTGACATTCTCGTGTTTGAAACTTCCACCAGAAATTAGACAAATACGCACATAATCAATTTTTTCAGTATCTATTTTATTGTTATAATGGTAAATTGCGTTTGCTATATTCTTACCAACTATATACACTGCGTTTTTAAAATTATCTGATGTGGTTTTTTCTCCTTTGGGACCTACGCAGTAGATCATCGCTTTATTTGCTTTATTATAATAGGGGTTGTTTTTCAATATATCTATGAAAATGTCTCCTGGATACAAACTATTATTTAAAAAGTCGCAAATACGGCTCTCAGAAATATACAGATACATATCTTTAAAATATGGATTTTTTTCAAACTTACCTCCTTTTTTAAATGCGTCAAAATGATGTAAAGTTCCTGCTTTTGAAATTAAATATTCATTATTCACAATATTCAAATATTTAGTTCTTGAATATATATCAGGAATTAAATCTTCTTCTTCCTCAACATTATAACAATCCATATAGCAAGATAGATGCATCTTTGTAGATAATTCATATAATTCGGTATCGCTATTGTTTGTTCTAATTGCGATGTTAAATGCTTTGTTTATAGCACCACCTCCAACATATAATTGTTCGTCCCCTGCGTTGAGCGAAGCCATAAATGTTGCTGGTTTGTCTTCTGTATTTTGATATATATATCTTGATTGCTCATAAACAGGTGTAAAATATTCTTTTTTTTCTTCAAATGTGTATTTGTATGTTTCCATTGCTACTTGTGCTGTGTTATCCATAACTTGTATTGTTTTAATTAAATATAATAGTATATAATATTATCATTTTTTATTAATTTTTCTAGAATACAAAAAACTTTATTGTCATGCTACTAATCAAGTAAAAAAACATATATATTTTACATTTGATTTTGCAAATTATTTAGTACCCAATGTAAGCAACAAATTGGTATTATTTTGTGGTAACATTAACAAGTTGGGGAACCATAATGTAGATATATGTTAATTATAATCCTTATTATATCTTCATTTATAATATATTTATCATTAATTGATATGATAATATTGGTGACTTGCTTTTTATCCTCAAAGAATGCTGAAAGTTCTTCAATATCTTCTGACATTCCTTCCATATTTTTTGTTAAATGCTCAATCGCAAGATTATTATAAGCAAGGCGCTTTGTTTCAAAGTTTTTGATATTTGACAAAGACATATAATTCATACGAAAGACTTCCAAATCTTCTGGCGAAGTGTAATCCATTCTTTCCAAGTTGAATGGATTGACCTTGTAATAAGCTGCTTTCTGATATATATCACTAATACCCCTGTCTCCGTATTGATGTAGTTCATTACCAATAATATACAGATTATCAATAGACCAAATCCTATCAGTATCATATATCTGATAATCGAGGTAGTCGCTACTTTCTTCAAATTCCTGTACAACAAGATGCTTGTCATTCGCAAGCATAAGCGATAAGTCATAGTAATATTTCCAATACTTGTTTTTTTGAAGTTCTTCATATGTAATCACAACCTCTCCTACACCCTTCGCATCCATATAGACCATATTGCCGTATCGGATAAAGAGATGATAGTCAATATTTTGATTTACATGCGTTATATCAACAACACCTGTAAATTCAACGTTTGTGAAGGTGTGATAAGCACGCTTATAGCTCGTCACAATAGAACAGTTCATATTTGCGTTCGTTAGAAGGCTGGATGCGTTCGTTAGAAGGCTTGTTTGCGTTTAGGAAAGCGTTCAGTTCGAAAGCTATCTTTTGGCAATATGGGCAGTATAAATGTTTAACATTTACAATCATTTTTCTAATAATAAAAGTAAAATTAGGACAAATTGTGTTGAGATATATTATGTTTCTAATATTTTAGTTTTATTTCTAATATGCTTTTATTAAATCTATCAATATATGAATTAAATATTATTAATATATAAGATAATATTAAAGTATCTTAATTATAATATCTTAATATGGGTGGAGGATTAACACAATTAGTTTTATCTGGACAGATGGATTCGTATATTCATATTAATCCATGTATCAATTACTATAAATATGTATATAATAGACATGTTAACTTTTCTATGGAAAATAAGAGAATAGATAGTGAAGGCGGAACATGGGACCTAAATATACCAACAGATACAAAAAAGTATATATTCAGGGTAAGACGTTTAGGAGATTTAATCAGTAATATGTATTTATGCTTTAATTTGCCTGATATATATTCTACTGATGAACATAGATTTAGATGGATTAATAATATTGGTCATAACATTATTTTATCAGCAACAATATATGGAAGTGGTAATGTAATTATTGATAGAATATATGGAGATTGGATGAATATATGGAATGAATTAACTAATAAAGATGGCATTGAATATAATAAATTAATAGGGAATATACCTGAATTATGCGGACCATCTAATAACAGCACAAGATATACTATTAAAAGTAATGTATTATTTAATAAAACATATCCAAGCTCAGGCAAAATCAGGGATACAAATAATCCATCAATAAGAGGAAGATTACTACAAGTTCCCTTAAATTTTTGGTTTACACGTAATCCATCATTAGCATTACCATTATATAAATTACAGCAGCAATTTATTACTGTTGAAGTTGAATTTAATAATATTGAAAAATTATATCAAGTATGGTGTGATAAACTTAAATTATATGTTTCTCCTTATTTCTACAAGATAATATATGGATTAAGTAATTTTAATATTACAAATTTTATAAATAGAGAAAGTTATCTAACTTGTTATTTAGATATTACATATATATTCCTTGAAAGTGTATATAGAAGTGATTCATTTTCAAAGGAAAGTATTATAAAATATGTAGTAGAATATGTTACAAGAGATGTTAAAGAAGGAATAAGTTACAATGATTCTTTTGTGAGTAGTGACGCAATAACTGCGAATAATCATATTAAAGAATTAATATGGATTTTTCGCAGACCAGATATAGAATTAAATTTCAATATATACGATAATTATACAGCTTCGCATTTGTACAATGAAAATATGGGAATATTAGAAAAAGCTGAAATTACATGGGCAGATACTATAATTCGTACTAATGAAGCAGCATACTATTATAATAATATTCAACCATACCAATATCATACCAATATTCCAAGAACAGGGATATATTGTTATTCATTTTCACTATTTCCAGAAAAAATAATGAGTGCGGGTTCATATAATAATCAAATGATTAATACAAAAATTAATATTACTATTGATAGTAGTTATAAAACAAAAGATCAATTCAAATATTTATTTGATTTGATGGAACAAAAAAGTGTTCCTTATGTTCCTAAAAAAAAGGATGATGTTAAATTTGATCTTATAATATTTTCAAAGGCAACTAGTGTATTTTCTATTAATAGTGGTAGTGGTAATTTTATATGGAAATAAGGATGTTATTTTTAATTATTTTTATATATGTCTTTAATAAAAAGAGAATGGATTTACTTGTATTGATATTAATATTATTATCAGGATATATAATTAAATATTTAATAGATACTATAAATTCACTTAATAATGAGATTAAAGAGATTAAAATGAAATGTATATCAACAAAAAATAATTTAACTTTTGAAACTAACAGTAAAAATCCATCTGACCAGATTAATGACGCGCTAATAAAAAATATTGTATATTTTAAGAATTATTTTGATAAATAGATATAAATAATAAACGCATATATATTTAATATAAGACATCCCTTATAATTCAAATATATGCCTCGTAAAGCAAAAGTTATAGATGATAAGATAAGTGAACCTAAGAAAAAGAAAAACTTAATGAATACAATAATTAAAGATATAACCGTAGTTGATAATGAAGATATTATATTACGATTACCTATATCAAATGCGCAAATAAATAAACTCAATATTACAGATAATAATATAAGTAATGAATTTCCAGAGCCATATGAGCCAAATTGTTTTTATATAAATGAAAATAATACATATAGTACGATACAAGACAATATAATATTTGATAATAATACTTGCGATTATTCTTTAAAAAATAATCAAAAAGACGAATTTTTAAATTCAAATAATAATTGCTATTGGTGTTGTCATCCAATTGAAAATAGAACTTTTGGGATGCCTTATAAATATAATATTAAAACAGACACCTATGTATTATTTGGAAATTTTTGCTCTCTTGAATGTGCAAATGCTTATAATTTTTCTTCTCATTGTGGAAGTGACAAAGTTTGGGAAATTAATAGTTTGATACAAATGTTAAGCAAACATTATGGATATACACACCCAATTCGTCCAGCACCATCTAGATTTTTACTAAAAATATTTAATGGTCCTATGTCAATAGAAGAGTTCCGCAAAGGGCATTATACAAATGATAAGACATATATTTTAAATCTTCCACCAATGATATCTACAAATTTTAGTTATGAGATTGTAAATACATCGTATTTAAAAAATATAACTGACAATATGCATATAAAATTAGATAATCAAAATATTAATACTAAAAAAAATAAAAATTCAATTGATAGTAAATTAAGTATTATGGTTTCTCAAAAAATATAAAAAATGATATAAGGACACATATTTATATATATACGTACAACTAATAAATATGAGCAATATATTCTTTTCTCCATATAGAATTTCAACTATAACATGCAACGCTAATATTGGTAATAATATCAATATAAATCTCGGATTATTATTTGATAATATTAATATTATTGATAATATTGTAGAAGGAATTGATAAAGGTATTGTATGGGTTCAATTTATGAAAAATGGCACTGATGTATCAAAAGGCGTTTACCCTAAAAAAAGAAGGAAAAGTAAGAAAAATACTATGAAAAAAAATAGATTTGATAATCAGGTTACCGTCATATATAAGTTTAATGATAAATATATACCTAATGTTAAGATATTTAAAAATGGTAATATTCAATTAACCGGTATTAAAGATATTAAAGATACAGAGCATATAGTTAATCATATTATTAATGATATTACATTAATATATAATAATATTGATAAAAATATTATTGTGAATGTAGAACCTGACTATATTTTGGATTTAAAATATCAAAACTTTAAAATTCGCATGATTAATACTGATTTTAAAGTTTATTCTGACCCTGAATTAAAGAATGGTTTTGAGATTAGAAGAAAAGAAATACATAAATTATTTATTGATGATGAACATAATAATAAGTGTAGTTTTCAACCTGGAATATATCAGGGCGTAAAGTTGGAATATTTTTGGAATATTAATAATAAAAACAAGAACGGAATATGTTCATGTCCTAAATTTTGTTATGGTAAAGGTACAGGGAAAAATATTGGTGATTGTAAAAAAGTAACAGGAGCTTTATTTGAGAGTGGTAGTGTATTAATAACAGGTGGTATTACATTTGAGCAAGTTGATGAAACTTACAAATATATATGCGACTTTTTAGAAAAAAATAAAGAGATAATTAAGAAACCTCATCCTAACACATTATTAACATGACATGAAAAGTTATAATTATTATCACCACCTTGTAAATTATATGTTTTATAATCATTACTATTTATAGTATTATTACCAGGTCTATTATATGATGGAATATGATGACTAGCGTAAAATTGCGAGCTGTATGCGACAGCATCTGGTTCAATGCGAGGAACAACATAATTATTCCCCCATGGTTTTTTATCAAATAAAACATCGCCGGTATATAATCCAGCGTTTTTTAATGGTTCTGGCGCTTTAACATTTGGGTTATAATCTAACTCTGAATATTGTAGTTCACTTTTCATTTTTATTTTTTATTCCTTATATTGTATTAGAATAAAAAAATGATTTTTTTAACTTAATAAATAATATAAAGAATATATATATATTATATATAGTATTAACTGATATGAGTTCAAAAAAAAGGGATTTAGAATCTAATGATATTAATAATAAGAAACAAAAATTAGATAATACATTGCCGGATTTTGTAAGCGATGGATTGGATACAAAAGAAATTAGAGATATTGTTCAAGATATCATGATTATTATAGAAAATAACAGAAATAAAGCTACACACGAAGAAATTATAAATAATATTAAAAAAAGCGATGATGTAAAAATTAAATTATTTACAGAAAGATATCCTATGCTTTTTGATATGGTTACAAAAAAAGAAGGATTTGATTATTCAAGTTTTGAGTATTTTTTAACAATGCGAGACAAAATTATTAAAAAAGAATTAACTAGCGATGACGCTTCTAAACATGTTGGTCAAGTTTGGTTTGACAAATATTATAAAAAATAATCATTTAATCATTATTTTTACATTAAATATATAAAAATTGATATAAGAACGTATTAATATTTAATAATACACCAGCACAATTAAATACACTTACGATACAAAGATGAATTCCGATAGTACAACATTTCAATTTCCAACCAACCTATATCAACTTGTTGAAGAAACATTTAAAATTTATGAAGAGCGCAAATTAATTAATTGTGATAATATGAAAGATGATAACAGTTACGCAAATTGTTTGATTTTACTTTTGAAAAAATATCATCTTTGGCCTTTTATGAAAGTTAAAAAATTTAAAGGTCGTAGCGATATTGTATTGCTTCATAATACATATTTGCGAAAAAATGTAGATAATTTCAAAGAATTATACGAACAATGTAGAAGTGTTGTTCTTGATTTTAGTCTTGATTGTAATAATAATATTGTTGTAACATACGCAAATTCTATTCCTGAAAGGATTGATTACAATAATTATATCAATACTCTATATTCGCAGGAAGACAAGATATATGAAGCATATGACGGAACAATTATTACAGTTTACAATTATAAAGACGAGTGGTATTTTGGAACTTCGAGTTGTCCAGACGCTAATAGTTCAAAATTCTCACATCCTACAAAAAAACACGGTAATATGTTTGACGAAATTCTATTTAAATATTTTAAACAACACATTACAGCCGAAGAAGTTTCCGCTCTAACACCAGATGAAATTGCTTCAAAACTAAGAAGCTTATTTGTACAACATCTTGACCCAAGTATGGCATATGAGTTTATTATTGTACATCATGAGAATAAACACATTATAGATTATACAGGGCTACTTGGTGATAATTATATGGAGATGTTTCATATTAATACAAAACAACGCAATACGCTTGTTGAAAATGATATTATATCTTCAATTATTCCATCTCTAATTGAATGCGGTGTTAAATATCCATTACAATTTAATAATATTAATGAAGCATATACATATATTAACACAACTCCTTATAGTTACGGTTTAATCGTTAAAAAAAATATGGACGGAAAAATGAAATTATATAAAATTTCTACGGATGCTATTAATTATCGTGAAGAAACTGACCCATGTCATCCAAATGTTTGGATGAATATTCTTTCGGTCTATATGAAAAATAAAACTGAGTATACAATCAAAGATTATATCGCAAATTACAATCCAAATATTAATTTGCCGTTAGATAATAACAGTAAATCAATAGACCCTACATATCTTGTTCATACTATAATATCAACTATTAAAGATAGTTTGTATAGTTATTATAAAGCGACAACACTTTATTATCCAAACTATAATCGCTATAAAATGAATAAGGATATGGATAAACAATTTCCGGCAATTATTCAATATCATTTAGCGCAACTGCGTAATCTTCAAATAAATACTTACAAGGCAAAAATTATTAATGCTGGGAATGTGTATCATTATCTATGTCAATGTAATGATGTTAATAATATTAAAACCCTCATTCAATTCTTTGCGTCTAATCCAATTAATGAAATGTCACCAAGAACATCTATGTGTTTCGCTATTATGACAAGTTTAATTTCTTAATTGTGCGTTTATTTATAATATCTATAAATTATCTTTATAATATCTTTAATATTTTTTATATTTTATTTTTATAAAATAAAAATCGCGCGTATATATAGAAAGAATATTATATATGGACCCTGCGGATGTGATCTCTGAACATCAAGGTGGAAGAATGTATAAAGTTGGAAAGCGCAAACCTAAGGTATCAACCAAACCAATATTATCTAGACAACGTATGTATCGTAAAAAATTACTAGCAAGTTTTGGTGGTTTTTTTGCAGGTCTTGATGGTTTAGCAAATGATAAAAAAGAAGATAAATCAACTGAAAAATCAACTATGCCAAATATTGATACTGATAGAAAAGTATTTCAAAATCCGGTTTCTCCTGGTATGACTGGAAGTGGGTCAAATAGACGTTCAAAATCACCGATTCGTCGTCGTCGCCGTGTAGGTGGCGAAGAACAAGACGGAGGAAAGAAAAAGCGCCATCGTCATGGAGGAAAAAAAGATGACGAACAAGATGGTGGAAAGAAAAAGAGTGTTCGTCGCCTACATGGTGGTGAAGAATTACTAGGTGGAAAACGACGCCCTCTTCGTCGCTCTTCTTCCCCTGGTCGTCGTCATCGTGGTGGTGAAGAATTACTAGGTGGAAAACGACACCCTCTTCGTCGCTCTTCTTCCCCTGGTCGTCGCCTACGTGGTGGTGAAGAATTACTAGGTGGAAAACGACGCCCTCTTCGTCGCTCTTCTTCACCTCTTCGTCGCCGTCATCGTGGTGGTGAAGAATTACTAGGTGGAAAACGACACCCTCTTCGTCGCTCTTCTTCACCTCTTCGTCGTCGTCATCGTGGTGGTGAAGAATTACTAGGTGGAAAACGACGCCCTCTTCGTCGCTCTTCTTCACCTCTTCGTCGCCGCCATCGTGGTGGTGAAGAACTAGATGGTGGTGCTCCTAAGAAACGCCGCCCTCGCCGTCGCTCAGCTTCTCCGAGTCGTCGCCGTTAAGTTTAATTAATTAAATTAATTACTTAATTATTTTTTTAATATATTAAAAAAATGATATATAAGATAGATATAATAATATATTTAATATAGAAAATGCTACAGTTTCAAAAATACTCATATAACGAAGCTTCCAAATGCCATAGTTTTGATATAAATAATATTGATCTCGCTATTATAAATGGTATTCGCAGAGTTATATTAACTGATATTCCTATTCCTGGTATTATTGGTGAAAAATTAGAGAATGATAACCCTAGTGTTGATATTATAGTAAATAATGGCGCTCTTCATAATGAAATTATTATTCATCGTATAGGTCTTCTTCCAATTTGTCTTAAAGAAGATGAAATAGATAATTATGTAGATAATAGCATTCAGATTGAATTAAATGTTAAGAATATAACTAACAAGACAATAGATGTAACTACTAACCATATTACAGCAACGCGCAATTCTGTAAATATTAGTGAAAATGAATTAAATGATATTTTCCCAGCAAATAAAATATCAAAAGATTATATATTAATTACACGATTAAGAATTGGAGAACATTTACATTTTAAAGCAAAAATAGTCAAAAGAAAAGGTCGCGACAATGCGTCATTTAATCCGGTTTCTTTATCTAATTTCTCATATATTCAAGACCCAAAAGAAGCAGATAAAAAGCATAATATTTTAGATAAAGAACGCTCATATTATAAGAATAAATATGGCGACCCTATACGATTTAAATTTGATATAGAAAGTATTAATCATAATATCGGACCTAAATATTTAGTATCTAAATCATTAGATATCATTATTAACAAATTAGAAATGCTTAAAAATGAATTAAATAATGAAATGTCAGATATTGTTAAAATACAACAATTCCAAGATATTGAAGGGACATATGAATTTATCATCGAAAATGAAGATGATACACTGGGGAATATTATACAATCCTATATTCATAATCATTATATTAGAGAAAATAATATTTACAAGGATAAAATAAAGTGTACTTATATTGGATATATTTGTCCGCATCCTCTAAAAGCTTTAATGATTATTCGCATATCATTAGAGGATACCGGAATACAAAATAGTTCAAAGATATTTGCGTCTTTCCTTGAAGAAAATTGTACAACTATTATTGATGACTTATCAAAGATTAAAAATGAATGGGTTAATTTTGCTATTGATAATAATATTTAATTATTTACTTTTATCTAATAATAATATATATTATTGTATTAAATAGAAACATAAGTTCAAAATGGCAACGGATACTGAAATTTTGAAAGATATTGAGTATATTGATGAAGACTTAGATGATATTGAATACACAGAAATACTTAGTTTTGATGAAATGAGTAAAATTAATCCTTCATTTATTGCGCTAGACAAAGATGATATATATAATTATTTATATATTTTTTTTAAGAATAAAAAAAAATCAGATTTAATGAGAGATTTATTTTATGAAATTCTAATAAATAGTGATAGTAAGAATGGTAAAATAACAGATTATACTAATTATATTTTTTCTACTGATGGCGAATTAGAAAAATATGGAGAAGACAATAGCAAGGACGCCACTTTTAATTTTATAGGTAATTATAATAATAAAGCCCTACTTAAAGAGTTTGTAAAAAGAAAATTTTGTGTTGCCTATAATATAAATTCTGATAAAATACGTTTAAAACCTGTAAATAATACAAATATTATTATATCCGAGACTGAACAATTTAGCAAAAAAGATTTTCCTAAATATTATCCAATTATTAAAGAATATCCTATAATAAAATGCGGTCAAATAGACAAAGTAGAACACATATATAATATAAATGATCGCGATGATATTAATCTTCCTATTTTAGGAGCGTATTACAAGATACCTACATCTACAAATGATGATTATATGTATGCCAAAATAGCATCACATTTATTAAATAGTATTAATACTAACTATATATCTTCTGATAATTACAAAGATATATATGAATTGATTAAGAATACCCGCCCAGATATAGGGGTAATTATAGATGATATAAATAATAATAAAGACAGTTTTTATCTTGATTACAGTAATATTAATAATATATTTAAAAAATATGATTATTCGCTTGATTTTATTTCTGAGAAAGATTTGGAAGTTTTATCAGACTATATGATAACAATAATAAAGAGCGAAAATGAAAGAAAGAACATTCACAAAAGTTTTAAAATTAAAAAACTAAAATTAATTAATAGAAAATTAACATTTTTTGAAAATATAGATAAAACATTAAAAATTATTAATATATCTACTGAAATAGTGTCATTTCTAGAAAAAACACGTGAACTAATACATAATTATAAAAATGACATAACTCAGACTAATATTGTTCCTCTACAAAATTATAATATTTATGATATCATAAAGCGGATAAATGAAGATAGCATTAAAATAGAAGATGTTATTGAAGAATTAAAATTATCAATTAAAAATATTAACATAGATAATACATTGGATACTATTAATGATATATTGGAAGCAAAAGAAAATATAGAAGATATTAAAGATTCACATAATAATAATAAAAATCTATTTATATATTCACGCGATCACATATTTGATTATGATACTGATGGAAAGCACTTTGTAATATCTAAACGAGAAAATAAAGCAATTTGTGATGGGAATGATATAGACGATTACGAAGGTATACAAGATGATGATGACATTATAGATGATGAAAACAAGGGTATCGCAAATAATGATATTCAAAATGCGAATATTAATAAAGTTATGAACAATTATGATTTAAACGCATATATATCAAATATTAATTTTAGAAATGAGAAGGGATTTATTGAAATATTAAAAATAATACTTGATATGATTAAGAAAATTAATGATATAGCTAATATAGATATTGATTATGACGGATTATCTAGCTATTTATTTAAAAAATATCGTGGTGTTTCAACACGATATGAAAAATATTTAAAAGAGTTTGAAAGCAAAAATAAAGATGATGCTAAAAAATATGCTAAAAAATATTCTGAAATGATACCAAACCATTTACAAAGTAGCAAGAATATAGATAAAATTCATTTAGATATTGTAAAAAATGTAAATGAAAAATTTATAGAGACTATAAATACAATATTTTATAGTTCTATTTGTTATTGGGTTATAGATGCCCAAGAGAAAATATTAAATAACAGCATAACTCTAAATATGAATTATTTAAATCCTAACCATATTGATAAACTTAATATTCGCGGTTTATTATACTATACAATAGAAATAATAAGCGATTTTTTCAAATATACTGATAGTAATGATTACGTGATAAATATTAAGGAGTTAAAGAAAAATTTAATATTTATTATTCAAAATGATTATAAAGATAAGGATGATAATATATTGAATGAATTACTAAATAAGAATAATGAAAATTTTAAATGTAAAAATGATAAGTATAAAGGTATTGACGATGAAAGATATTATATAGATAAATTATTATTTACACCTAGTAATAATTCAAAATATGAGAAAATACACAAATATATACAAGGGTGTTGTCTTCGTAAATTAGATAATAATTTTAATGATATATCTGATTTTGAAAATGCTAATAATGGCGAAATAATTAAATTAAAAGAGCTTTATTCAAAAGTAAGATTAATTAATAAAAAAAGAGATATTCGGTTTACACCACCAAAGCTAATAAAAAAGAAAGGTACCAAAAAAGATAATAAAGAAGGTAAAGAAGATAAAAAAGATAAAAAAGGTAAGAAAGATAAGGATATAGATGACGATATCATAATGTCAGATGATAATGATGTGATTGATGACATATATATGAATGAAATTAAAGAAAAATATAATAATATTAAATATATTAATAGCAAACAATATATTTACAATATTAATAATTATAAAGTTATTGAATGGTTAGAAAGTATGCGTGATGTTTCAGAACTATTACCTAATAATTTAATTGATAATCTAATAAATAGTGAAATAGATGATGTAAATACTGTGATAACTGATAATATAAAAAAACTTAAAAAAGTTAAAAAAAATATAAATACAGATTTTTTAGATTGCGAACATATCAATTACAAGGAAATTTTACTTAACATATGTAAAATATTATATGTTAATGTTAATTCATCTTCCAAATATAATGATAATGAAATATTAAAAAATAAAATTATGACATCCATTAAAGAAATAAAAAATATGATAAATCATCTTTATAAATTAAATAAAATTACATATTATAATGATGTGGACGCTGATAATATTGATACTATTAATAAATTAATTATTAGTAATTCACTTAATTTTCCTGATTTATTAGGAATTGAAAATATTCCAACTGATTTTATTTCATATAATGCTAGTGAATTATATGAATACTTAAAAAATTATTTAGAAGGAAAATATAATAGGTTCTTAACACCAAAAGAAATTGACGAATTTATTAATGAAAAACGTGAAGAATATAAAAATAAAAAATTAGAAGAATATAAACATTTAAATGAAGAAGAACATGAAATACGCAGACAAATTAAAGCTACCGGAATTATAAAAGATATATATAATGGAGTAAATGATGATGACGGTGATGGTGATATAGACGCCGTAGACGGTGCTGCGGATATTGATGATGATTATAAGGATGAAGAGAAAGACGATGATTATAATAATAAAAATAATGATAATTACAATACCTATAATGATAATGATATAGATGATGACAATGATTAATATACAGTAATTTTATACACTGGCTCCTGTATTTTGATGTTGCATTACTATTTCGGCTGAATTTCTCTTAAAAGATTTATTATTACCGATTGTTCCATTAAGTTGCAATGGTAAATATCTATCTTTAAAGCTTTCAATAACCTGTCTTTTATATCTATCAGGTATATCTTCAAATGACATATCATTAACAAGATTCTCATAAGTCATCGCTAAAAGTTTAAAGTCCTCTTCTGTAATTTCATTATCATTCTCTATCTTTCCAGTAAGTAATAGTAATTGTTGCCCAATACGCCTAAATACATCACATTTTTCACTTGCTTTTATAGAATTATTTAAACTCATTATCAATACACTAGCAGCATTTACCACAATATTTGGTATTTTAACTTCATTAGCGTCCTCGCTTATACTATTAATAATACACATAGCTGATGATGTAAGAACTAAAGGTATCGCAAAACAAAACTTTACAAACGACCAGTATCCAGAAGCTTTACTACATAATAAAACTAATGCCTCACTCTTACTTAATAACTTCTCTACTTTTTCTTCTAATGATAGCATTTCTACTTATATGTAATATTTAATATTAATATTTAATATTAATAAATATAACAAATTTAAAATTATTTTTATGAAATACATGTACTATTATTGTTACTATATTATCATTATCTATTGTATCCTTATAGGGAAGGTGGGGGTATGGGGGGGAGTGGGATTTGGGTATTAGTTGGAACTAGATATGATGTAAGACCTGCCGAAAGACCAGACTTATAGCTCTGTAAGTCATTAATTTCTGTCTCGTGAGTTTTAATTAATGATATTAATTCTTTTATTGATGCTACTAATAATGGTATCATTGACATATATTCAATAGTATATTTATTAGTAGAAGTTGTAGGATAATTAACAATTTCAGGAAGTATAGTCTTTAATTCTTGTGCTTTAAAACCATAATTAATCATTGGATCTGAATCTTCCTGTTCTAATCTCAAATAAGTGATTGGGTTTAATTTATCTATTTTGATTAAAGAATTGCTAATCACACTAGCTTTTTTTTGATTTGTTATATCATCTATTGTAAAATAATTATTAGCATTAACTATTCCATTAACATCTAATTTATATATAGCATTCGCATCTCCAATTCCAACTCCAATAGTATCATTATTAAATATTTTAAAAAATGTATTATCTTTTTCTTTTGGTTCATATGGCGTACCTAGTTGCCATATTTCTTGTGCGCTCCACGTTGATGATAAAATAGCACTATTATTACTATTAATACTATTATAATACGCTGGTCTATTTAAATATAGCTTACCATCACGCGTATCATCTCCTAGTATAGAGCACCATTTAACTGTATAATATACAAAATCGGTATCTGTCCCTGGTAAATCATAGTATGTACCTGATACATTTGCAACAGCATATGATGATGTACTTGATTCCGCACCTAAATTATGTGAAAGCCAGCACGCTGTTCCCTTATTATCTATTAAATTATTTCCATCAGCTTCTGATATATGTTGCCATATGCCATTTTGTCCTATCTTACGATATAGTCGAAGACCCCACCATCTCGCATTAGTTCCATAATCAATACCTATATGACATGATAAGTTCAATAATACTTTTGATGTTTGATGTGAAAGTTTAATGCGAATACAAAACCCTTGAACTTTATTACCTCTAACACTACAATTATTATCTATAAATTGCCATCCAGAACCTGATTTACTTACAATATTCCTATATATATTATGTAGTGTCTGTATTGACATATTGTTACATATAAGAACATTATTGGGAATAAAGCTTGTCTCTAGTTGCCATATTTCAGATACAGTCCACGAAGAAGTAACATTTGCGCTATTTGCCGGATTATCTACGTCGTAAAATACAGGTCTATTTAAATATAATATTCCTCTTTGTGTATCATCTCCTAATTGTGATGACCATTTAACTGTATAATATACATAAATACCTGCTCCTACATCACTGCTTACATTAGGTGTATCATAATATGCTCCTGATACATTTGCGATTGAATAAGATGATGAACTTGAAAAAGCACCTAAATTATTTGATATCCAACATGTTGTTCCCTGATTATCAATATTATTGTCATTAATACCATCAGCATCTGATAAATGAACCCATTCACCATCTTCGCCTATCCTACGATATAAACGCAGACCCCACCATGTAGATTCTTCTCCATCTATCCCAATATTACAATTCAATTTAATTAATATTTTTGAACTATTATGAAAAGGTCTAATACGAGCACAAAATCCTTTAACTTTGTCATTAATTATTTCTGTATTTTCATCTATAAAATGCCAGCCACTATTATCTTTTCTAACATGTTCTTTATATATATTAACTTCTGTTTGTGTTGGTGTATATTTTGCGAGAATTCCTCCTTTTGGGAAATATTTTGAATCTAATTGCCATATTTCAGTTGCGTTCCACGAAGATGAAACAATTGGACTACTTAAATATCCATCTAAATTATTAATTATTGCAGGTCTATTTAAATATAACTTACCATTAGAGTTAATATTACCAAGTAAAGAACACCATTTTACTGTATAATAAATATAATCATCATCAATTCCTACTTCGTCATAATACGAGCCTGACATATTTGCTATTAAAAATCCACTTGTACTTGTTGTATTTGCGCCTAAATTATGAGAAATCCAACAAGGTGTTCCTTGATTATCCATTAAACTACTACCATCCGCTGCGGAGACATGTGTCCATTCCCCATCAATTCCTATTTTACGATATAAACGAAGTCCCCATGATGCGGCATCAACTGAATCTTCTAAACCTCCACCATTATCAATACCAATATGACAATTTAAATTAACTAATATCTTAGTAGTATTATGATTTGGTTTAATACGAATACAAAAGCCTTGTATTGTATCATTAACCATATTAATATTATTGTCTATAAACTGCCAGTCGCTATTCATTTTTTCAACAGTATATTTATAAATGTTGAATTGGGTTTGTATCGGACTATATTTATATAATACCGATGATGTGCCATTATATAAAAGAACCCCATTTTTATATATATCGCCTTTTAAAATAACATCACCATCAATATTTAAATCTTTATTTAAAAGTAAATTTCCTACTACCTCAATATTACTATTTACAAGCAAATTATCTTTTATCTTAAGATTACTATTATATGTGTTATTTACTATAAACTTATTTATAGAACCTTCTATAAAAATATCTGTATTAAATTCATTATTTTTAATTCTAAAAACTTCGCTTTTTATGAAAGATGCCAATATATTGCTTGTTGATGATACATAATTACTAGTTTCTTCACCAATAAGTTCACTACTCCTAAGTTTGCTTATCTTATCATCTATTACTGTAACTAATTGATTACTCGTATCTTTTATTAAATTACTAGTTTTAATATCCTCTTCACGTCTAGCATAATATTCATTTACATAATAACTATATGCTTCGATACGCGCTATATTATTTATTTTTAACGCATAATTACTATTATCTATCCCAATTGTATCATAATTAATTATTTCCCATTTACCTGTATTTCGTTCTGTTACAGAATCGATGCTACCCGCGACATATTTTAAAAATCCATCTTTTTTATATTGAATAGGCACCGTTCTTATATAGGTTTGAGTTGGATATTTTATTGTTATTTTTGTAATAGGTGTTTCAGCTAATGGTATTATTTGATCTTGTGTTGTAGGAAGAATTGACGATTTGTTATAACTTGTAGAAATTAAATAATTTCCTAATAAAGTAACTGGTATATTTGAATTTCCATTAATAATAACATTACTATTACTTTCACTAAAATTGATAGAATAAATATTGCTATTATATGAATTATATAAGCTGCTAATTACGTTAGACGTCAAAGCTTCCTTGTATATACGCAAATCACTATAATCTGTATTTGGGCTAATAAATAACCTTATTGGAGAATCAGAATATCGTCTACTACTATCCGAATCATTATAAATATTACTACCATTCCTATAAATACTTTTATTAGTATATATTTGGTCATTTATATTTATTACATAAACAAGATGAACCCATTTATTAATATCATCACACAAAACAGGTTCAGATGGTATATCAGTATTACTAACACCAAAAACATATTGTATCTCATTATTATTTACTATGCTTCCAATACGCAATCCGTCGCTGTCCGGTTCAAAATCAATATTTGATGTTTGACATATTAAATATTGTGTTGAAACAGTTGCCCTTACTCTTACCCATGTAGAAATACTAAAGCTATTAATTTTTAATATTTGACTTAGTTCTTCATTTTTAAATATTGTTACTGTTGAACCTCCGCTAATATAATTTCTTCCTTGAAATAAATCATTGTCATTTGAGAATGAATATTCACTTATAGGTACATTGTTAACAACATCAACATCAGCAACTAAATTATATTTAATTGTATTTGGATTATTTGGATTATTTGGATCAGTTAAAAATGATGATGTGTTAAGATTAGGATTTGTATCTAATATATTACTACTAAACCTATATAAAGCAAGAAGAGAATCTGTACTATCCGCATTAATTGATGGAAAATTATTATTATATGAAAAGTCCAATGTATTATATATTATAGGAATAGAATTTACATTTTCTATATGTATAATTTTAAGATATCCCCTATAATAAGCTGATGGTAGTGGTAATATACTTGGTTCTGTAATTGCTATATAAATATTAGATGTTCCTTCCTGAGAAGCTCTCTCTTTTATAAATGGAACATTATTAATATAATACTCAGTAGAATTAGTTATACCGCCAATATTTAATTTGTATATAGATATATCTGATGTCCCTATTGCGACATTACTATTATAATAAATCATATTGTTAGATGTAGTCCATTGACTAAAATTTTTGTTATCAATATAATTCATTATTAAATTACTAGTTGATAACACATAGTTGCTACTATTGCTATCATTAAGATCTGCTTTGGCAATCAATATATTACTGGTTGATAATACATAATTACTACTATTTTTATCGTTCAGGTCCGCCTTAGCTATTAAGATATTACTAGTTGATAATACATAATTACTGCTATTTCTATCATTAAGATCTGCTTTGATAACTAATATATTACTTGTTGACAGTATATAGTTACTGCTGTTTTTATCATTAAGATCTGCTTTTGTAACTAAGATATTGCTAGTTGATAATACATAGTTGCTACTATTCTTATCATTCAAATCTGCTTTGGCGATTAATATATTACTTGTTGATAACACATAGTTGCTACTATTTTTATCATTTAAATCTGCTTTGGCGATTAAGATATTGCTTGTTGACAACACATAATTACTACTGTTTTTATCATTCAAATCTGCTTTGGCAATCAATATATTACTTGTTGATAATACATAGTTACTACTATTTTTATCATTAAGATCTGCTTTGGTAACTAAGATATTACTTGTTGATAATACGTAGTTGCTACTATTTTTATCATTAAGGTCAGCCTTAGCTATTAAGATATTGCTAGTTGATAATACATAGTTGCTTGTATCTGAAATACAACTTGCTAAGATATTGCTTGTAGATAGCACATAATTACTACTATTTTTATCATTAATATCTGCTTTGGTAACTAAGATATTGCTTGTAGATAGCACATAATTACTACTATTGATATCATTAAGTTCAACCTTAGTAATCAAGATATTACTTGTTGATAATACATAGTTACTACTGTTACTATCATTTAAATCTACCTTAGCTATTAAGATATTACTTGTTGATAATACATAGTTACTACTATTTTTATCATTTAATTCAACCTTAGCTATTAAGATATTACTTGTTGATAATACGTAGTTGCTACTATTTTTATCATTCAAATCTGCTTTGGCAATCAATATATTACTTGTTGATAATACGTAGTTGCTACTATTTTTATCATTCAAATCTGCTTTGGTAATCAATATATTACTTGTTGATAATACATAGTTACTACTATTTTTATCATTAAGGTCAGCTTTGATAACTAAGATATTACTTGTGGATAATACGTAATTACTGCTGTTTTTATCATTAAGGTCCGCCTTAGCTACTAAGATATTGCTAGTTGATAGAACATAATTACTACTATTCTTATCATTTAGATCTGCTTTGGTAACTAAGATATTGCTTGTGGATAATACGTAATTACTGCTGTTTTTATCATTAAGGTCCGCCTTAGCTACTAAGATATTGCTAGTTGATAGAACATAATTACTACTATTCTTATCATTTAGATCTGCTTTGGTAACTAAGA